>ENA-OXVT01000071-OXVT01000071.1-human-gut-metagenome-genome-assembly--contig:-NODE-71-length-51138-cov-23.234325_pt1 | contig 51138 bp, 60 predicted proteins | sample MGYA00249253_ERZ652702 | MGnify/ENA primary metagenome ERZ652702 (study PRJEB26925, sample SAMN05826756) | human gut metagenome | biome: ENVO:2100002; feature: ENVO:00000062; material: ENVO:00002003...
GCTTGCATGGCATGCAAGAGGTCAGCGGTTCGATCCCGCTTAGCTCCACCAAATTCTGCACCCAGCGGATTTGGTTCGTAAAGAAGTCCTGTGGGGCTATAGCTCAGCTGGGAGAGCGCTTGCATGGCATGCAAGAGGTCAGCGGTTCGATCCCGCTTAGCTCCACCAAAATTCAGAACCCTCGCTTCGGCGGGGGTTTTTGTTTTTAGCGGGTTTCATGTAAAGCACTTTCTGGTTACGTCAGTTAATCTCCAGCAATTAAAATCGAAAGTAATTTCAGACTTTTTCCTGATAATTCGCCTTGCCTGCCCTAAATAAGCAACATAACATTTCCCCCATTAAACGTGATGAGGTTTCTGGAGTTTTAATTAACAATAATGCTTGATAAAATTAACATTAATATCAAAAAAACTCTATTGGCCTTTATCATTTGTTTAGTCGCTATTCCGCTGGCTCGTTTTATTTCACCGCAAACGATAATTGACGGCAACCTTATTTATATTGCCTGGCTGCCAATCAGCGTGATGTTTTCTGTTATTTTTATCTTTGGCCGCTATGCAATTGCGCCATTAATTCTCGCGTTTGCCATCACCAATAGTTTTCTCATTAAATTAACGCTGCCGCAGGCGTTTATCTTACTTTTTTGTCAACTGTTCGCCGTGTTTGTCTCCTGCGCTATTCTGCGACTGTTGGTGGGGAAGCGCTGGCGCTGCGGTCCAACGGCAAAACATATGGGGGCGCGGATCTTCTGGGGCGGCTTCTTCGCGCCGGTGCTCCTGAAAATCACCATGTATCTCGCCGGACAATATTTTGCGTTTCCATTAGCTATTACCAGTTACTTTGGTAGTATGCCGTTGATTTATACTGTAATAGATATCCAAAGTTTAATCAGTGCGGCATTAATTTTTACGACGTTTCTTTATTATCCAATGCGGATGATTATCAGTCCGCGCTACGCCCGACGTTTCTGGCAGCAGGAATGTTTACCGTGGCTGGCACCGCAATATCGCTCCTTTACCCTATATTGGTTTATCGCGTTGGCGGTGATATTAACGCTATTGTGTGCGCCGTATCAGTCTGAATTTATTGCCGGTTATTTAGTTCCGGTTATTTTTATTGTCTACTTTATCGGTATCAGTCGAATAGGCCATGCGCTATTGCGTATTTCATGGTCTGTCTCGGCCTTTTTGCTGGTGGTATATAACAAAAACTTTCTCCAGGGGGTGCAAAGCGAGTATTCACTCTCCTTTGTGCTGTCGGTTCTGATCTCCTTTACTATCTGTTTGTTTTATATGGCCGACATCTATGCCCGCAGCGACCGCAACAAACGCCGCTGGCGTAGCCAGGCGGAAGAGGATCCGCTGACCGGCTTGCCTAACCTGCGCGCGCTGGAGAGCCATTTACAGAGCTGTCCTCAGCAGGCTATCTGCAGCCTGCGTATTGATAATCTCGACTTTCTCAGTCGGCATTATGGTCTGATGATGGGGGTGGACTGTAAACGGCAGATTATTCGGGCGCTGCAACCGCTGCTGGGAGCGGCGGATAAAGTCTTCCAGGTACCGGGCAGCGAACTGATCCTCGTGCTTGATGGGCCGGAGCCGTCGTCCCGCTTGAATCACATGGTCGCGGTCCTCAACCACAAAAAGTTCAGCTGGCACAATCAGCCGCTGGATTTGGAGTTTGGCGCGGCCTGGGGCCGCGATGACGGCCAGGGTGAGGGACTTTACCAGATGCTGGGCCAGCTAAGCTGGCTTTCCGAACAGGCGGGCAGTGAACGTCGGGTGCTGGCGCTGGACGAGGAGCAGGATCTGGTAGTGGATCAAACTACCGAGCAGGTGCGCCTCCTTATGCGCGTCAAGCAAGTGCTCAAAGATCGCGCGCTGATGCTCTATGCGCAACCGATTCAGAATCCGGAGGGGGAGGGTTATCATGAGATCCTCACGCGCATGCGCTGTGGCGATAGCGTCATTATGCCCGACCGATTCATTCCGCTGATTGTGCAGTTTAACCTCAGCCAACGTTTTGACATGCTGGTGCTGGAGACCTTGTTCAGTATGCTCCATAAGCATCCCGGCCAGCGATTCTCGGTCAACCTGCTGCCTGCAACTCTGATGCAAAAGAACAGCGCAGGGCAGATTATCGCGCTGTTTCAACGCTATAGCGTCTCGCCAGAACTTATAACTATTGAGGTGACCGAAGAGCAGGCCTTCTCTAATGCGGACACCAGTCGGCAAAATCTTGAAGCGTTGCGCGCGTTTGGCTGCGCCATCGCTATTGATGACTTTGGCACCGGCTATGCGAACTATGAACGTCTGAAACATCTACAGGCCGATATCATTAAGATTGACGGCTGCTTCGTCCGCGACATCCTCACGGACCCGCTGGACGCCATCATGGTGAAATCGATTGTCGAGATGGCGCGGGCGAAACAGATGAGCGTGGTGGCGGAATATGTCGAAAGCGAACCGCAAAAAGCGCGCTTGCTGGAGCTGGGCGTGAATTATCTGCAGGGTTATCTGATCGGTAAACCACAGCCGCTGGGTGAATGACGGGCAAAAAAAAGCCGGGCATTGCCCGGCTCAGATGACTGACGTCTGTTACAGAACCAGCGCCGCAATCGAGGCGGACAACACGCTAACCAGCGTGGAGCCGTACACCAGCTTCAGACCGAAGCGAGAAACTACGTTGCCCTGTTCTTCGTTCAGACCTTTGATCGCCCCGGCAATAATACCGATAGATGAGAAGTTGGCGAAGGAGACCAGGAAGATAGATATAATGCCTTCCGCGCGCTGGGAGAGCGTCGAGGCAATTTTCTGCAGATCCATCATGGCGACGAATTCATTGGAGACCAGTTTGGTAGCCATAATACTGCCCACCTGCAGCGCTTCGCTTGCCGGCACACCCATCACCCAGGCGACCGGGTAGAAGATATAGCCGAGGATACCCTGGAAGGAAATGCTATAGCCGAACCAACCGGTCACGGTGGCGAACAGGGCATTCAGCGCCGAGATCAGCGCGATGAAGCCGATCAACATCGCCGCCACGATAATCGCGACTTTAAAACCTGCCAGAATATACTCGCCCAGCATCTCGAAGAAGCTCTGACCTTCGTGCAGATTCGACATCTGCAGATTTTCTTCGCTCTCTTCCACGCGGTAAGGGTTAATTAATGACAGAACGATAAAGGTGCTGAACATGTTGAGCACCAGCGCCGCAACGACATACTTTGGCTGCAGCATGGTCATGTAAGCGCCTACGATGGACATGGACACGGTGGACATCGCCGTCGCCGCCATGGTGTACATGCGGTTGCGCGACATTTTGCCGAGAATATCTTTATACGCGATAAAGTTTTCCGACTGGCCGAGGATCAACGAGCTCACGGCGTTGAAGGACTCCAGCTTGCCCATGCCGTTAACTTTCGACAGGACGGTACCGATCGCGCGAATGACAATCGGCAGGATACGAATATGCTGCAAAATGCCGATCAAAGCCGAAATGAAGACGATAGGGCACAAAACCTTGAGGAAGAAGAAGGCCAGGCCTTTATCGTTCATGCCGCCGAACACGAAGTTTGTCCCTTCGTTGGCAAACCCGAGGAGTTTTTCAAACATCTCGGAAAATCCTTTCACAAAACCCAGACCAATATCGGAGTTGAGGAAGAACCAGGCCAGCAGGACTTCAATGACAAGCAGTTGAACAACATAACGAATACGGATCTTTTGGCGGTCATGGCTGACCAACAGGGCCAGTATAGCCACCACAACGATCGCGAGGACAAAATGCAAGACGCGGTCCATAGTTGCTCCAAATATGAGGCAGGTTAAATTTCCGTGCACATTCTATGCAACGGCTTTAAAGAAAACGAGATCAATTGCACACTATTGCAAGGAACTGTGACCAATGGCAAAAATAGTGATCCAACATCCACTTTTGTTATGTTACGTAAAGGTTTTAAAAGTTGCATTCTTGTACTACTCTTAATAGCGGGCTGGATCTCGTTTTCTGACGCCCGTATTCCATTTCCGGCCAGCTATTGTTCCCTTCTATCACAGCAATCATTATCTCCATTCTAAATGAACTTGATAATCATTCGCATTTTGATAGCATGAAACATAGCAAAGGCTATATTTCCAGAGGCAGAAGATGACTAGCAGTCGCGTTGAGAATAGCAGTAGTCGCGCCGCGCGCAAGGTGAAGCTCGCCTTAATGGGCCCGGCTTTCGTCGCTGCCATTGGCTATATCGATCCGGGTAATTTCGCCACTAACATTCAGGCCGGCGCCAGCTTTGGCTACCAGCTGCTGTGGGTCGTGGTGTGGGCTAACCTGATGGCGATGCTGATCCAAGTGCTTTCTGCCAAACTGGGCATTGCCACCGGCAAAAACCTGGCCGAGCAGATCCGCGACCATTACCCGCGTCCTGTTGTCTGGTTTTACTGGGTACAGGCGGAAATTATCGCTATGGCCACCGATCTGGCTGAATTTATCGGCGCCGCAATTGGTTTTAAGCTGGTACTCGGCGTGTCGCTTCTGCAGGGGGCGGTGCTGACCGGGGTGGCGACTTTTCTGATCCTGATGCTGCAGCGGCGCGGGCAAAAACCACTGGAGAAGGTGATCGGTGGATTGTTGCTGTTTGTCGCCGTGGCCTATGTCGTGGAGTTGATCTTTTCCCAGCCCGCGCTGGCTCCTCTGACGAAAGGGCTGGTGATCCCCACGCTGCCCAACGGGGAGGCGGTATTCTTAGCCGCCGGGGTACTGGGGGCGACCATTATGCCGCACGTTATCTACTTACATTCCTCGCTTACCCAGCATCTGCATGGCGGAACGCGAAAAGAACGCTATAACGCGACCCGCTGGGATGTGGCGATCGCCATGACCATTGCCGGGTTCGTCAATCTGGCGATGATGGCGACCGCTGCGGCGGCATTCCACTTTAATGGCCATACCGGCGTCGCCGATCTCGATCAGGCCTACATGACGCTGGAGCCGCTGCTGAGCCACGCGGCGGCGACCATCTTTGGCCTCAGCCTGATTGCCGCCGGTTTATCGTCGACCGTGGTGGGCACTCTGGCAGGTCAGGTCGTTATGCAGGGGTTTATCCGCTTTCATATTCCGCTGTGGTTTCGCCGGGCGATCACCATGCTGCCGTCGTTTGTCGTCATTCTGCTGGGGCTGGATCCTACGCGCATCCTGGTAATGAGTCAGGTGTTGCTCAGCTTTGGCATTGCGCTTGCCCTGGTGCCGCTGCTGATATTTACCAGCAATGCGAAGCTGATGGGGGACCTGGTGAATACCCGTTGGGTGAGAGGCATCGGCTGGGCGATAGTCGCTATTGTGGTGAGCCTGAACGGCTGGTTAATAGTGGGGTCGCTGCTCGGGGTGGATTAATTGATTCCTGATGCTGAATAAAGTAAAGGGGAGCCGATGGGCTCCCCTTTTCGTTTGTTAGTGATGGCCATGTCCATGACCGTGACCGCGCCCACCCGGGCCGCGTCCCCAGCCGCCGCGGTGGTCATCGCGGTCGTTCCAGCCAGCACGATAGCCGCGCTCCCAGGCTTTATCTCTGCCTTTGTACCAGCCTTTGTGCCAGCCGTTGTCATGACGATGCCAACGGTTATCACGCCATTCATAGTGACGACGCCAGTAATCACGGTCGCGCCAGCTGCCACCGTCCCAGTAGTTACCGTAATTGTCACGATCGCCTATTTGTAATTTTACCGACGGCAGCAGGGTGATTTCACCAGCGTTAGCGACCAGTGGCCCTGCGGCCAGCAGTACTGCTGCCAGAATCAGTGACCTGAACATACTCTTCTCCTTCACGATCGGGGCCGTAAGCGGCCTGTTAACCTGATATTACGGGCCGGTAAAGACCCGCCGCATCGGACGAACTCCGAAAGCGCAGGAAAGAGCACTTTTTGCTAAAGTAACATTTGCTTTACAGCGCAAGGATGGCGTCAATGGCCGCGCACTCCTCGGTGGTGAAATGGCGATTCTGCAGCATGCCGACGGCATCATCCAGTTGCGCGGTTTTGCTGGCGCCGATCAGCACCGAGGTGACTTTCTCTTCACGCAACACCCAGGCCAGCGCCATTTGCGACAGCTTCTGCCCACGCGCTTCCGCCTGCCTGTTAAGCTGACGAATTTTTTCTAATCGGGCTGGAGTCAGTTGCTCCGGCTGCAGAAAACGACTGCTGCTGGCGGCGCGCGAGTCGGCCGGAATGCCGTTGAGATAGCGGTCGGTAAGTTGCCCACCGGCCAGCGGTGAAAACGCTATGCTTCCAATCCCTTCCGTCTGCAGAAAATCCAGCAATCCTTCTTCCACGCCGCGTTCGAACATCGAGTAGCGAGGCTGGTGAATGATGCAGGGGGTGCCGAGGTCGTTAAGGATCTTCACCGCCTCCCGCGCCTGGGCCAGAGGATAGTTGGAGATCCCGACATATAGCGCTTTACCCTGACGAACCAGATGATCGAGCGCACGCATCGTTTCCATCAGCGGCGTCTGTGGATCAGGCCGGTGATGGTAAAAAATATCGACGTATTCCAGCCCCATGCGTTTAAGGCTCTGGTTAAGACTGGCTACCAGATATTTTCGCGATCCCCAGTCGCCGTAAGGGCCGTCCCACATCGTGTAACCTGCTTTAGTGGAGATGATTAACTCATCGCGATAAGGCAGGAGCGACTCTTTCAGGATACGGCCAAAGTTGCTTTCCGCCGAGCCCGGCGGCGGCCCATAGTTGTTGGCCAAATCGAAATGGGTTATACCGAGGTCAAAAGCGTGCAGGAGCATCTGCCGGCTAGTTTCCACTCGCGTTTCATCGCCAAAGTTATGCCACAGGCCAAGGGAAATGGCCGGTAGCTGCAGACCGCTGCGGCCGCAGCGACGGTACTCCATCGTTTGATATCGCGTGGTGCTTGCCTGGTAAACCATTCTTCCTCCGCCGACAAAACAGGTTGTGTATACGTTTACACTAAACAATGTTCTGCGTGGAGTACACTGCTTTTTCTGCGTAATTATTGCTTTACACTGCCATTATCACCTCCCATCTGGACAGGCGGATCGCTTATTCAATACTCAAATTACACCTGCACCAAAATGAGGATAATGGATATGCAACCGACCTACACTATTGGGGATTATCTGCTGGATCGCCTTGTCGACTGCGGTATTGACCGCTTGTTCGGCGTGCCGGGAGATTACAACTTACAGTTTCTCGATCGCGTCATCGCGCACAGCGCCTTGGGGTGGGTCGGCTGCGCCAACGAGCTGAATGCGGCATATGCCGCTGACGGCTATGCGCGCATCAAAGGGGCCGGTGCGCTGCTGACCACTTACGGCGTCGGCGAATTGAGCGCGCTGAACGGCATTGCGGGTAGCTATGCGGAACATATTCCGGTATTGCATATCGTCGGTGCGCCCTCTACCGGCGCCCAGCAGCGCGGCGAACTGCTGCACCATACCCTCGGCGATGGCGATTTTCGCCATTTCGCCCGCATGAGCGAGCAGATCACCTGTAGCCAGGCGCTGCTGACCGCCGGCAACGCCTGCCATGAAATCGACCGTGTGCTGCGCGATATGTTGACGCATCATCGCCCCGGCTATTTGATGCTGCCAGCCGATGTCGCCAGAGCGGCAGCGATTGCCCCAGCCCAGCGCTTGCTTGTGGAGCCCGCTCCGGCGGATGAAAACCAGCTTGCCGGGTTCTGCGAACATGCCAGCCGCCTGCTGCGGGGCAGCCGACGCATTTCCCTGCTGGCGGACTTCCTGGCGCAACGTTATGGCCTGCAGAAGACGCTCCGGGAGTGGGTGGCGAAAACGCCTGTCGCCCATGCGACGATGCTCATGGGCAAGGGATTGTTTGATGAGCAGCAGAGCGGGTTTGTCGGCACCTACAGCGGGATTGCCAGCGCGCCGCAGACCCGGGAGGCGATTGAAAACGCCGACACCATCATCTGCATTGGCACGCGCTTCACCGACACCATCACCGCAGGATTTACCCAACATCTGGCGCGGGAAAAGACTATTGAGATCCAGCCCTTCGCCGTCAGGGTGGGCGATCACTGGTTCAGCGGGGTGCCGATGGATAAGGCTTTGGCCGCGCTGATGACGCTTTCCGCCCCGCTGGCGGCGGAGTGGGCTACGCCTCAGGTCGTGGCGCCGGAGGCTGAGGAGGGCGCTGAAGGCGAGTTGACCCAGAAAAATTTCTGGGCGACGGTGCAGGGCGCCCTGCGTCCGGGGGATATTATTCTCGCCGATCAGGGGACGGCCGCCTTTGGCATTGCGGCGCTGAAGCTGCCCTCTGAAGCATCGCTGATCGTCCAGCCGCTGTGGGGCTCGATTGGTTTTACTCTCCCGGCCGCCTATGGCGCACAAACCGCGGCGGCGGAGCGGCGGGTGGTGCTAATTGTCGGCGATGGCGCGGCCCAACTGACCATTCAGGAGATGGGCTCCATGCTGCGTGATAAGCAAAAGCCGCTTATTCTGCTGCTGAATAACGAAGGGTATACCGTGGAACGGGCGATTCATGGTCCAGAGCAGCGCTACAATGACATCGCTCTGTGGGACTGGCAGCGGCTGCCGGAAGCCTTCGCCCCTGACGTTGCTTCGCGCTGCCGACGGGTCACTCAGACGTCTGAACTGCGGGAGGCGATGACGGAGAGCATCACCTCCGATACCCTCACTCTGGTAGAAGTGATGCTGCCGAAAATGGATATCCCCGATTTCCTGCGCGCGGTGACGCAGGCCCTTGAGGAGCGAAACAGCCGCGTTTAATCGGTATGCCGTTTGGCAATCATCAACGGTCTCCCGGCCAGCAGCAGCCAGGCCGGGAGCATCACCATACACAATAGCGGCAGCAGAGTCGTATCCGGGACCACCACGGCGGCCATAAACAGGCTCAACCAGCCGTCGCGAGTGACGACCAGCACCATGCCGAGGATCGCGCAGGAAACGGTGATTGCCGCCGGCACTGCGTCAACATGAGCATGCAGCATCAGCCCCAGCGCTACCCCGACGAACACCGCCGGGAAAATTCGCCCGCCGCGAAAGCCGCTGGCTGAGGCAAGAACCAGGGCTGCCAGTTTGACCAGCGCGATAAGCAGAAAATCCGCGGCGGTTAGCGTCTGGCTGAAGGCCAGCTGCTGCATCTCATCCAGCCCTTTAAATAGCGTTAAGGGCCCGCCTATCGTCCCCACGATCCCCAGCAGCAGCCCGCCGATGCCGAGGGTCAGGATTGGATTTTTCAACCGATGCATCAGGGCATGCAGTCGCGGCAGACACCAGACGGCCACCATGCCGACGGCGATAGCGATCAGGGCGACGATAATGCCGCTGAGAATATCAACGAAGCGCATCTGACCATAGTGCGGGATCGGCAGCGAAAAATGGGGATGGAAAAACAGACCCGTCGTCAACGCGCCGGCGGCGGCGGCGAGGAGGGGAGCAAAGAGGCGATCCCACAGTGGCGTATCGTTGCTGCTATTGAGGGTTTGCGAAAAAATCAGCGCGGCGGCAACCGGGGTACCGAAGAGGGCGCCGATGGTGCCTGAGGCCGCGAGGATGGTCCAGTCCAGCGAGCTGACGCGCGGAAACAGTCGGGAGCCGACGGCGACAGCCAGCGCGATATTCACCACCATAATCGGATGCTCCGGGCCGAGGCTGACGCCGCCGGCGAGGCCGAGGATCAGCGCGGCCAGGAGTCCGGGCAGCGCGCCGGTGGCAATGGGAGCGCCGATTAACGACTCGGTCGCTGGATCCGGCCCGGCGTGCCCGGGGCTGTAACGAATGACCAGACCCACCGCGATGCCTGTCGCCGTCAGCATGGCGATGACCCACAGCGGGCTGTCGGCGCTCACCCCCAACTGCGCGGGCAGATTGCTCCACAGCACGCGCTGCAGCAGCGCGGCAACCTTCATCGCCACGATCAGGATCAGGCTGCAGGCGATACCTATCAGGATGGCCGGCACCGACAGGATCAGCATTGTTCTGGCGCGAGGATGGAGCATGGAAATGTCCTTGTAAAAGTGCTGGAGCACTACTTTGCCTTCGTCAGCGGAGACCGTCGATGCAAATGGTGCTGAAACGATAAAGTTAAGGTGACATCTGATATCCGGCGCGTCCTTTACAGGCTACCTTGCATAGATTACAAACTAAATGTGACCTGTGTCGCTAAACAAGGGGCGTCTGCGCGTTGGACGTTGTTGTTAAGCCGCCATGAATTTACAGTGTGCCAAAAGATTTATTTTGACTTTAGCGGAGCCGTAACGGAATGACAAAATTTGCTTTAGTAGGAGATGTCGGGGGGACCAACGCCCGCCTGGCGCTATGTGATCTGGCGAGTGGAGAGATCTCTCGTGCAAAGACCTATTCCGGGCTCGATTACCCCAGTCTGGAGGCAGTGGTGCGCGTCTACCTCGAGGAGCACCAGGTAACGGTCAACGAAGGTTGTATTGCCATCGCATGCCCGATTACCGGCGACTGGGTGGCGATGACCAACCATACCTGGGCTTTCTCTATCGCCGAAATGAAGCGCAACCTCGGCTTTGCCCATCTGGAGATAATTAACGATTTTACCGCTGTTTCAATGGCCATTCCGATGCTGAAAGCTGAGCACCTTATTCAGTTTGGCGGCAGTGCGCCGGTAGCGGGCAAACCGATCGCCGTTTATGGCGCCGGGACCGGGCTCGGCGTGGCGCATCTGGTCCACGTTGATAAGCGTTGGGTCAGCCTGCCGGGCGAAGGCGGTCATGTTGATTTTGCCCCGAACAGCGAAGAAGAAGGGATCATTCTGGAAGAGCTACGCGCCGAGCTGGGGCATGTTTCCGCAGAACGCGTGCTCTCAGGTCCCGGGCTGGTCAACCTGTATCGCGCGATTGTCAAATCGGACGGCCGACTGCCGGAGAACCTGCAGCCGCGTGAGGTGACCGAGCGAGCGCTGGCGGACAGCTGCACCGACTGTCGTCGGGCGCTGTCGCTGTTCTGCGTCATTATGGGACGCTTCGGCGGTAACCTGGCGCTGACCCTCGGGACGTTTGGCGGGGTGTATATCGCCGGCGGCATCGTGCCGCGCTTCCTGGAGTTCTTTAAAGCCTCTGGTTTCCGCGGCGGTTTTGAAGACAAAGGCCGTTTTAAAGCTTATGTTCAGGATATCCCGGTTTACCTGATCGTGCATGATAACCCAGGCCTGCTGGGCTCCGGCGCGCATCTGCGTCAGACGCTGGGCCAGGTGCTTTAAGTATTCTTCTCCCGGGCTACCGTCGTAGCCCGGATGGCGGTGCTTTCCGCTCTCTACAGATTCATCAGCTGGCGAAACTCTTTCACTTTACTGCGACTGACCGGAACCTGAAACTCCAGGTCACGCAGGCGCAGCACATAGGTGTTGTTGAACCACGGCTCAATTTCCCGAATTTTGCTGAGATTTACGCAATACGAGCGGTGGCAGCGGAAGAAATGCGCGGTGGGCAGTTTGCTGCAGAATTCAGTAATGTTCATCGGCATGACGAATGACTCCCGGCGGGTATAGACGAATGTCATCTTTTCATGCGCCTCGGCATAATAAATATCATGAATACTGGTGACGATGATCCGCTCATCTTTGATCAGATTGATGGTGTCGTTTTCCCGTGGCGCCGCGCTGGCTAATCCTGAAGCAGCGTTATTTTGCTGCTGCCAGGCGGTGGTCAGCTTTTGCAGCATATTGATGATGCGCGACTCCTGGTAAGGTTTCAGGATGTAGTCAAAGGCTTCCAGCTCAAAGGCTTCCACCGCATGTTCTTTCCACGCGGTGATAAAGACGATAAAAGGTTTATGGGCAAACTGGCTGATGTTTTGCGCCAGCAGAACCCCGTCGAGCGACGGAATATTGATATCGAGAAAGATGGCGTCGACCTTGTTGTGCTGGAGAAATTTCAGCACGTCCAGGCCGTCGTCAAAGCTGCCGACGATCTCCATCTGGCTATGGGTGTTAATAAGCCAGGAGAGCTCCTGCTGGGCCAGAAACTCATCCTCCACAATGATAACTTTCATCTTTTCTCCGCTCATGACAACAGCGACTCCGTCAGCGCCTGCGGCGTAGAGTTATTGGGGACATAAAAGGCAATTTCGGTTCCCGGCGTCAGATTGCGGATATGCAAACCCTCGCCGTAGAGAAGTTTCACCCGATGATGCACATTGAGCAGGCCGATTTTGTTACCCGGCATCTCATCGGCTTCCACGCGGGCGACCACGGCGGGATCGATACCGTTGCCCGTATCGCGAACGCTGATGCGTACCCGATTGCCGCACTCGTTAATGCCGATCGTCACCACGCCTTTGCCTTTACAGGGTTGAATACCGTGAACAATGGCATTTTCCACCAGCGGCTGGATAAGCAGGCTCGGGATCACGCAGCTGACGTCGTCGTCAATATCGTAGATGACCGTCAGCTTGTCGCCGAATCGCGCCTGTTCAATAGCGATATAATCTTTGATCTGATACAGCTCTCGTTTGATATCAATCTGCTCATCGTCTTTTAATTCGATGTTATAGCGCAGGTAGCGCGACAGATTAAAAATGAGCTGGCGCGCGGTGTCCGGATTAAGGCGAATCGAGGAGGAGATCGCGTTCAGCGCATTAAATAAAAAATGCGGGTTAATTTTGCTTTGCAGGGCGCGCAGCTCCGCTTTGTTGGCCATCTCCCGCAGCTGTTCGGCGCGGGAGACTTCCAGCTGGGTGGAGATTATTTGCGACAGGCCAATCGCCATCTCCTGCAGCGTCGAAGTGATGCGATGGGCGTGGCAGTAATAGATTTTTAGCGTGCCGGTCACCACCCCTTTTTCCCACAGCGGGATCACCATCAAGGAGTGGATCTCCGGGGTGCGGTGGGCTTCGTCATTGTTTTTTATGATGATTTTCCCATAACGAATCGCCTGCCGGGTGGTGGGGCTAATCATATCGTCGTGGCGTTGATAGTTGGCTTCACCGACGCCCACGTAGGCCAGCACGTGCTCGGTATTGGTGATCGCCACCGCGTCGGCGGTAATGTCGCGGCGGATAATCTCGCAAACCTGGCGCAGAGAATCGCTGTTAACGTGTCGAAACAGCGGCAGGGTTTTGTTGGCGATATCGAGCGCCAGTTTCGCCTGCCGCGCCGCGCTGGCCTCCTTTTCCCCTTCAACGCTCTGCACCAGCAGCACGATAAAGCCGATGCAGACGCTGCCGAGGATCATCGGGATACCAATTTTCGAAACAATATCTACGCCGAGACTCAGGGAAGGCGCCCAGACCACCACCAGGATCATGGTCAGAGTTTCACACATCATCCCCGCCAGAATGCCGATTTTCCACCGTTGTTCGCGGGCCACTTTACGATTAATCAACCCCGACAGCAGGCCGGCGACAATGCTGGTGATAAAGCAGGGCACCGCGGTCACGCCGTCGATATCAATCAAATAGCGGTGCACGCCGGCAATCGCCCCGACAATCGCGCCCACCCAGGGACCAAACAGGATCCCACCGGACATCACGGCGATAATGCGGACGTTCACCAGGGACCCCTCAACCGGGACGCCGGACCAGGTACTAAATAGCGCGAACAGCGAGAAAATGGCTGTCACCGCCAGCAGCTCTTTCGGAGTATGGGCCGACTTATGCAATAGTTCGCGGAACAGGCGCAGGCGAATAAGGAAAAAGAGGCAAATAAGCATCAGGGCCGCACGATCATAGACCGCCAGCATCATAGTAAAGATTTCGTGCATGGGTGCGCCGCGTGAGTGGCCAGAAAGGGACATGATAAAAAACCTGACGGCAGAAGACCAGCCGTGGAACCATAAAGCGGAAAAGTCGCACTTTTTAAAGGGGATTAATTAAAAAGCATCGCGATAGCGGCGGTCTTCGCCATTAACGATAATATTCTGTGTTAAGAAAGATATCAGTGTGTTACCACCTTTATACAACCCGGGATTATTCCGCCAATGAACTGCCGCATTTAGCGCAGTCGATACCCGTTTTATATACCAGGGAATATTTTTTAACGGGCCTCTCGACAACATGAATTTTTTCAGGTTATTTTCTAAACGAGCCGCAACAGCGGCAGCGTCGCTCGGACGGTCCGGGCGCTAACGTTAATTAGAGGAACCTATGGCTGAATCCAGTCCTGAACGCCGTTTTACGCGTATCGATCGTCTCCCTCCGTACGTTTTTAACATTACTGCTGAACTGAAAATGGCTGCGCGTCGGCGCGGCGAAGATATTATCGATTTCAGTATGGGTAATCCCGATGGCGCGACGCCGCCGCATATCGTGGAAAAACTCTGCACCGTTGCTCAACGGCCTGACACCCATGGTTACTCTACCTCGCGGGGGATCCCGCGCCTGCGTCGCGCCATTTCACGCTGGTATGAAGAACGCTATAACGTCGATATCGATCCGGAATCGGAAGCGATCGTCACCATTGGTTCGAAAGAGGGGCTGGCGCACCTGATGCTGGCGACGCTGGATCATGGCGACACCGTACTGGTGCCGAACCCCAGCTATCCGATTCATATCTATGGCGCGGTGATTGCCGGGGCGCAGGTGCGCTCAGTGCCGCTGGTGGAAGGGGTGGATTTCTTTAACGAGCTGGAACGCGCCATCCGCGAGAGCTATCCGAAGCCGAAGATGATGATCCTTGGCTTTCCCTCAAATCCGACCGCGCAGTGCGTCGAACTGGATTTCTTTGAAAAGGTTGTCGCTCTGGCGAAGCAGTATGACATTCTGGTCGTCCACGATCTGGCCTATGCCGATATCGTGTATGACGGCTGGAAAGCGCCCTCCATCATGCAGGTGCCCGGCGCGCGAGATGTCGCCGTCGAGTTCTTTACCCTGTCGAAAAGCTATAACATGGCCGGCTGGCGCATTGGCTTTATGGTGGGTAATAAGACTTTGGTGAATGCCCTCGCTCGTATCAAAAGCTATCATGACTACGGGACTTTTACTCCGCTGCAGGTGGCGGCGATAGCTGCGCTGGAGGGCGATCAGCAGTGCGTGCGCGATATTGCCGAACAGTATAAGCGCCGTCGCGATGTGCTGGTCAAAGGGCTTCATGAGGCCGGCTGGATGGTGGAGTGTCCGAAAGCGTCTATGTACGTGTGGGCGAAAATACCGGAACCTTACGCCGCCATGGGGTCGCTGGAGTTTGCGAAAAAGCTGCTTAATGAAGCGAAGGTTTGCGTCTCGCCGGGGATTGGCTTTGGCGACTATGGTGATACCCACGTCCGCTTCGCGCTGATCGAGAACCGGGACCGTACGCGCCAGGCGATCCGCGGTATCAAGGCGATGTTCCGCGCGGATGGTCTGCTGGCCTCCGCGAGCTAGCGCTGCGGGCAGCACGGCAAAATAAAAACGGGAGCCAGTGGGCTCCCGTTTTTTTTGACACCGCTGCAGTCTAGATCATCAGGGCAAAAGTACCGGCCCAAACGATGACCATAAAAGAGAGGCCCATAAAGAAGTATTTCACGACTCATCACTCCACGCGCTTGTGCGACGTTCAAATGAATTAATTGTTCTGTTTTTCAAGGGCTGTCGCCAGTGTAACTTCACCCTGCAGCAGCCCGTAATTCTGTGCGTTTAGTGCTCCAGATGGCGCTAATGTACGCCTAAAAAATCAGGGAAACAAGAGGCATTTTTTTATTAATTTTTAGTTACTTACGAGTGTCGTGATTCGGCGACACATTAATTTCACAGGGTAATAAATTTAGCGCCAGCGACGCGAAGGAAACGGGTTTTAGCGATGGGGCGGGCGGAGAAGGCCAACGAGAGCGCGCGGCATTATCTTTGCCACGCGCCGCCGTCGGTTCAGGGCAGGTCTGAGGCGCGCTGTCGCCACTCGGCCGGGTAGTGTGCCGGGATAAAGCGCAGCGTCAGCGCCATGAGTAGCAGGACGCAGATCGCATGCCAGGACCAGTCAAGCGTGTAGTTCCCGCTCAGGCTACGCAGCAGGCCTGAAAGCCAGGGCGACAGACCGGCGATGATAAATCCGATCCCCTGCATAAAGGCTACCAGCCTGCCGGCCACCGCCGGTTGTCCGGCGTGATCCAGCGCCAGCACCAGGCACAGAGGAAACGCGCCGCCCAATCCCACGCCGCAGGCAATGGCCCACAGCGCAGAGAAATGCTCTGGCAGCCAGATAAAGCCGCAGAAGCCAATCAGCTGTAGCGCCAGCGCTAGCAGAAGAAGCTGGCGCCGATCCTCCTGGCGAGCCAGCGCCGGGAGCAGCAGCGCGCCGGCGGTTTGCCCGACGGTCAGCAGCGCCAGCAGCGAACCGCTGTACTGGGCGCTGTCGCCTAGCTGGATGTAGTAAGGAGGCAGCCAGGCGATCAGGCTGGCGTAACCGGCATTGATCAGTCCGAAATAGAGTCCCAGCGTCCAGGCGCGGCGCTGGCCAATAATCGCGACCCGGGGGGAAGCGCTGGCCTGATGCGGTGCGCGAGGCAATTGCCGACAAATCGCCAGCCAGCTGAACAGAGCCAGGAGCGCAGGGAGCGCCCACCAGGCTAGCGCATCATGCCAGGCCGCGCTATGTGACGCCAGCCATGGGGTGAACGCGGCGCCTAACCCGCCGCCGCCCATCAGCGCCGCTGACCATAGTCCCATCACCAGCGGCGTCCGTCGGGGAAAGAGGTGCTTAATTACCGCCGGGATGGCGGCCTGAATAATGCCGATGCCAATTCCTCCGGCCAGAGCGCTGGTGAGCAGTAAGCCACTATTCGGAGCGATTTCCCGCAGCAGGGCGCCTGCCGCGATAATCAGCATACTCAGCGCAATACTGCGCTTTTGACCGATATAGCGATCGACCCAGCCAGCGGCCAGCGCCAGCACCCCCATCGCGATCACCGGCAGCGCGGTCAGGAGTGCGGCCAGGGTATAGCTCATGCCGCTGGCTGCGCGGATGTCCGGCAGCAAAGGACCAATGGAGGTAAGCAGCGGCCGCATATTGATCCCAGTCAGTACCAGGACTGCCAGCGTCAGGTTCTGTCGCAGCGCTGGTGTCATGACTGCCGTTCCGCCCAGCGCTGATAAAGTTCAGTTCCCTCCGGCTGCGGGCGATGATGGATCGGCAGCGTTTGCTGGGCCAGCGGCTGCTGCAGCTGCTGATAAATCGCGGCGGTCGAGAGCTGAAAAGGCTCCCCGTCCTGATTGCTATTGGCGAAAAACACTTCCCGCACGCCGGTTAAATAGAGCGCGCTCAGGCACATAGGGCAAGGTTGTCCGCTGGCATAGATGACGCATTCGCGCAACACCGCGCTTCCCAGTCTGGCGGCAAGATCGCGAACGGCGTTCAGTTCGGCATGCGCCGTTGGGTCACCGCTCAGATGAAAGGTATTGACGCTTTCAGCGACAATCTCATCATTCCGCACCAGCACGGCGCCGAAGGGGCGCCCACCGTCAGCAATGTTTTGTTTTGCCAGCACTAATGCGCGCTGAAGATAACGATCATGAGCGGACATAGTCACTCCTGCATAAAACGATGTTAAAGGTGAAATATGTTGAGGGTCGTGCGAAGAGGGTACGTCTCTTGTTTCATAAGTTAAAAGACTTATTTATGATAATGCCTATTGGAATTTCTTATAGGTGGGCCGATGCTTCTGCGCCAACTTTCCTACTTTATCGCTGTGGCTGAACATTGTGGCTTTTCCCGCGCCGCCGCGGCGCTGCATGTCTCCCAGCCTGCGCTGTCACAGCAGATACGCCAGCTGGAAGCGATGCTGGAGGTTCAGCTTTTCGACCGCTCTGGCCGACGTATTCGCCTGACCGATGCTGGAGAGATCTGGCTGGAGTATGCCCGTCGCGCGTTACGCGAGCTTGAGGAAGGTCGGCGCGCCTTGCATGACGCAGAAGATCTCCAGCACGGTAAACTCCGCATTGCTATGACGCCAACTTTCACTACCTATATGCTGGGCCCGCTGATGGAGGCGTACTACCGACGCTATCCTGGAGTAAAAGTGCTTATCCAGGAGATGAACCAGGAGCGGATGGAGGCGATGCTGCTGGAGGATGAACTGGATGTGGGAATTGCCTTTGACGACAGCCGGTCACAGGAAATTGTGGTTCAGCCGCTGCTGACGGAAACGCTTGCGCTGGTGGTGAGCCGTGCGCATCCGCTGGCAGGAGAGCGCGACTTGCAACTGCAGGCTCTCGACGCCCAGCCGCTAATTTTACTGAGCAGCGAGTTTGCTACCCGCGAGCAGATTGATCGTTATTGCCGCCTTCATCGGCTCGAACCAGACGTGCGGATGGAGGCCAACTCCATCGGGGCCGTTCTGTCGGTTATTCGAAGCACAACGTTAGCAACGCTGCTGCCGGCGGCGATCGCCGGACAGTTTGATGATGTGGTGGCGATTGAGCTAAGACCTGCGCTGCTGCAGCGCACGGCCTGTTTATTGCAGCGGCAGGGCGCCTGGCAGAGCGCCGCAGCGCGCGAATTCATCACCCTGGCCCGAGAGAACGCGATAACGATTGAGCAGGAAAACCGCCAGTCCCTTGCCTGAAGGACTACGTTACTCGCCGGCGAACTGCGACTCACGGCTGGCTTCGCTGCCGATATCGCCTTCATCGGGCTGGGCATTCTCTATAAGCATGCCTTCTTCCTTAAGCCTTTTCAGCACGTGATGAAAGAGCTGAGTCTTGTCTGGCTCAGCCATACTCTGCAACTTCTCATTAAATACAGTATGGGACTGAACAAGATAATGGATAAATTCCAGCAATACCTCACTTTGCGGCAGGACGGTTAATTCCTGCTGGATGTAACGGGTTTGATCCAGTAGCGGATTTTTCGTCACGTCCATAGGCCGGGCGCTAATACTGTGGGCGTATATTTTCTCAATGGCCTGGCTGGTGATATAGATGCGGTTCAATGATATCGAGGGGCGTTCGTCTTCCTCTGGAATGAAATGACAATAAACAAATGGTTTATCCGGCAGCATCATGCTGAGGCGGTTTTCGAAAAGAATATCATCTGGCGCCTCCAGCAGCGCCATTAGGTTCCGACAGTGTGGATGCCAGAGCCCTGAAGCAAATACCTTTACGTTGAACTGGGTTACCGTATTTCCGCGCAGGGTTTCCATCGTCGGAATATCGCCTTCAAGCCGCAGAATGCTGCGGATATGGGAGTGATGCGACCAGACTGTTTCTCCTGCCTCGACTGAGGTAAATGGATTAAACGCGCTGGTTACCTCTTTTTCCTGATGGGAGAGGACGGCGATTTTTAATATTCCCGGCGTTGGGTTAAGCTTAAGACATAGATTGATTGCGCCTATATCATGCCAGTGAAGAATGTCTTCCAGTTCGCAGTTTAATAATTTTTGCGCCCGCGCCAGAGAGCAATACTCCATTGGCGGTAAATTATTTAGCTTCCAGATATTCCGTTCTGTAATATTCATAAGAATTGTATGTCGATGAAAAAATAAATCGCCATGGTGAGCAAAAGCATCAATGACAATGATTTATTTTTTCTGCTGACTTCCTTTACCTGATTAACAAAATCCATTCACATTGAGAATAATATATCGATAAATTGGCTGTTTTTATTGTTTTGCTGCCGCATATTTACTCTTTCCCGTTATCTTATCATCTCTTATTCGTAGAGAAAAATAGTTTGCTGAATATAAGCGTTTCTTCCTGTTTAGCAGCAATATTTAAGGTGAGTATGAGCGGAGCACGAAAAAAGGGACGGTCAATTTGGCAAACTTTGTGGTCGGCAGGAAGTATCAAACAGACGCCTGCGGCGCCTGTCGAAGCTACCTGTAGTTATTGCGGCATAGACAGGAAGCGGTCACCCGGTTGCGCGATGGCATACCAGGCCATCATTTCGGCAGTGCCTGGCTGGCCTTCAGCAGGCGCCCAGGCCATAGTGTCCATTTCGGCAAGCGGTTGATAAGCGCCTTGTTTGACTTCAAATACCATGCCGCCTGCGTCGAGCGAGAGCACCGTATGCCAGGTGCCAGCCTCCATTTCCAGCGCCGTACAGGTTTCACCCAGCACCACCCGGTTGGTGACCACGCCGTGGTCATCAAAATTCAGCACCACAAATCGGCCTTTCAGCGGCAGTAAAAGTTCGAAGGTATGTCTGTGCCGGTGCGGGCGGATATAGGTGCCGGGTTCCATGGCGATGGCCAGACGCTGTATCGGGTCGCTCAGTTCAGGATGAAAATTGCGATGGGCACGCAGGCGCGGAGCACTGGCTGCCGCTTCGCTCTGCTGCTGCATATCGCTGAGGGTGATCTGTTTCATATCAACGCCTGGCTCCTGTATCGTCCAGAGAAGGTTATAAAAGGTCGCGGCTAGTGACTGAAAAAGTCAGAAGGTATTGTACGCAGAAATGCGCGTTGCTGTCGGTTTATTGTGTGCGTGATCGACAAAGACACGTTCCTTTCTGGCAGGACTAACCATACTGAAATCGTTGGCTAATTATGATTACGAGAAGAATACGTTCTGGCTGGCGTTTAGGTCATCGTGGTGAATGGCGGGCAACGTTTATATGGTGTCCCCTGCAGGAATCGAACCTGCAACTAGCCCTTAGGAGGGGCTCGTTATATCCATTTAACTAAGGGGACATAGAACTTACTGATTTTTAAGCGTTCAGCTTGTGGTGCATGTTATCCTATCATTCCCCGTACCATCAAGCATTTCATTCCTTTTATTTCCTTTCCGTTCGCATCGATTCGCTTAGAAAATCACTTCGTTCACTTGCCATTGCGTACACATTGAGTACAGAATGCAGAATTTCAGTGTGTACAGGATACAGAGCCGTGGCCCTTAGTGATACCAAACTCCGTAGCATCAATGCTAAGCCATACAGTGGCGCAGCTGAGGTCACAGATGGTGACGGGCTGAGTGTACGCATAACTCCTACAGGCACGATCACATTCCAGTTTCGTTATCGCTGGAACGGTAAGCCCGTTCGCCTCTCCATTGGCCGCTATCCCGCTATGTCTCTCAAGGAGGCGCGCGTAGTCGTCGGTGAGATGCGCGAATTGTACCTCAAGGGGCTTAACCCGAAAAATTATTTTGCCAAAGAAGATGGCGAGCTGACTCTCAAAGAGTGCCTGGATCAGTGGTGGAGCAAGTATGTTGAAACGCTGAAACCTAACACTCAGACGCTGTACAAGTCAGTTGTGTACAACACGATGTACACAGAATTCCCGGACGCTCCGGTAGTTAACATTCCTGTTTCTGCATGGGTGCGTTTCTTTGATAAGCAGGAAAAGAAGAACAGCAAAAAGGCCAGGGTGCTTCTTCTACAACTACGTTCTGTAATGAACTGGTGTATCAGCCGCCAGTTGATCCCATCGTGCGAGGTCCTGAAGCTTAGCGTTAAGACCATTGGCAAAAAACCTGATGTGGGTAGCCGTGTTCTCACGTATACCGAGTTGGCTAAAATCTGGCTGGCGCTGGAGAACAACAAGATCGTTACCTCTAACAAGGTGCTTCATCAGCTGCTTTTGCTTTGGGGAGCTAGGCTATCAGAGCTGCGCCTTGCTACTGCCAGTGAGTTCAATATGGATGATCTTATCTGGACGACTCCAGCAGAACATTCAAAGATGGGTAACGTTATCCGTCGCCCGGTATTTGACCAGGTGAAACCTTTTATTGAAAGGCTCCTCAATGCTGGAAATGATGTTCTGTTTCCCGGCCAGGAACTGGACAAGCCTATAGATCGCTCGTCAGCAAATCTCTATATGAAAAAATTAAGGGATAAAATTGATATACCAGAGTGGCGAACACATGACTTCAGGCGCTCGCTGGTAACGAATTTATCAGGGGAAGGGGTTATGCCGCACGTCACCGAAAAGATGCTCGGGCATGAGTTGGGAGGAGTGATGGCAGTCTATAACAAACACGATTGGCTGGTGGAACAGAAAGAAGCATATGAACTTTATGCGGATAAAATTTTCTGGCATGTAAAAAAACAAAGTTAACTTAATGTTAACCACATATCAAAGGTCTCTATATGCAAACGCCTAAAAAATTATTTAAATATAAAAAATTTAACGATGATTGTATGGAGTTGATAATTGATGATTATTTGTATTTTGCTAACCCAGCCCAATTTAATGACCCGTTAGATTGCAAGGTTTCAATATTAGATGATGTAAACGATGAGGGGTTTTTGAGGGATACACTTTCAACATTACTTCAGCGTAACTCTGAAAAAAAATTAAAGGCTTCTGCGAAAAATCTACGTTATAAAGGCCCGGTAACCGCTGAAAAAATTTCTATTTTAAGCCAAAGTGAAGCTGAAAAAATTATTTCAGATATCTATTCTGAATTTTCATTTTCACAATACGATTTTCATATCCAGACAATCAATCAAGTTTTAACCAGTGCAATAGGGAATATTATATTGTCGGGGTATAGTAGAGGGGTGCTTTCGTTATCAAAAAAAGATACTTGTCCTTTGATGTGGGCGCATTATGCTGATAATCATAAAGGGCTTTGTTTAGGATATTCTATACCTGAAAATACTGATAATAAAATCCGTCCAGTTAGCTATACGAGTGAGTTTAGAGAGATAAAAATTAGCCAGATACGTAGGATGTTAGACGGAGATGAAAATGCAAAGGCAGAGATTGAGCATAATATATTCTTAAGGAAGGCTAAACCTTGGGGGTATGAAGATGAGTGGAGAATGGTATCAGATGTTGGTTTGCAAAACTCATCAATATATTTGTCTGAAATCACATTTGGGCTCCGTTGTAAATATACCACTATTTTCAGTGTTATGATGTCCCTTTCTGAAAGACAGACCCCAGTTGAATTTTATAAAATCATTGAGGTCCCGCATAAATTCACGCTCGAAAAAGAAAGAATTGCGTTTGATCATGAAAGATTACAAGGCTTGCCGAGATGCATGGAAAGCCTCGATCAAATGTTGAATGATGAAGAGTAACTAAATTACTAATTGTCATATTTGTCGATTAATACCTCCCTCCTCTATCCAGCGCGTTACTGCCTTGCGGCTATAACGTGTAGGATATGTGAGGACGGGGGGAGGGAACCCATGATCTTTACGTAACCGCCATACTGCTGTTTTTCTCTTCCCCAGCAATTCGAATACTTCTTTTTCTTCCATAAAGTCTGTAGAAGTCATAAGCACCTCATCCAAAATTACCGTTAAAAATACACGTTCCACATCCACCGCGAGCTCCTTCAGTACAAACATCACAGCGGTCTACTTTTTTACGAGGTCGTTCTTTGATGTGTAGCCTTGGTTCCCCGTCTTTTGGCTCCGGCCATGAGCGCTGCTTGTTTACCGCCAGCTTTTCGATCATCGCTTGGGTAATCTGCTCATCAGTGATGCCTGCACGACGCTGCGCATCCCACAGCAGGAACTGCATATCAGCCCATTCCGACAGGTCGCTAGGCTGTTCAGCGGCTTCCAGTGCTTCTTTGCTAAGGTGCTTCAGGGGGCCAATCGGGCCAACATTACCGAATGTTGATTGTGACCACTCGGCGTGCTCGTTGCGTACCTGGTATCTGTCCATTGCGGCCAATGCCATGCGGGCCAGCTCCTCAGCCTCTACAGCTGGCAGCATTACGTTGCTTCCAGCTCCGTAGGTTTCACGCCATAGTTTAATTTTTTCCAGTCGTTCTCTGGTTAACTGGTTTTTAGTCATTTATTCAGCCTCCACGCTGTTAGCATGGCAATAGTGCTCACCATTAGGATGCGTAGACGTTACACCACAGCGCGGACATGGTTCAGGAAACGTTAGAACCAACTGCTCAACAACTGTGGAAACTTCCTGCTGTTCAGCGTCGGTAAGCTGGCGATTAAGTTCAAACTCCAGCGAATCGACGATTAAGAAGGCGAAGCCCTCAATAGAACTGCGCATAGCATCAATGATCATTTCTTTGGTCAGGGCATCAGTCATGGCTGGCCTCCTCGAATAACACATCCCCCTCAATACCGCCGACCTGATAAACGATCGAGCCATCTTCCCGATATTCCATTGGTGCAGCGCTCCAGCCTTCGCCATTGGGATCATCATCGTCGCCAACTTGAACAAACCCGCCAGCAACTACACGGGCCGGATACTTTTCACCTTCAGTCCAGTATCCTTCGGTATCTTTTAAGCATTTGACATTCATGCTGCCACCCATTGATTGACCAGCCATATTCCCAGCGCAGAAAGCGATGCCGCTCCAACCAGAACTATTGCATCCAGGATTAATGTCTTTCGCAGAATGGGATCACGGTAAATTTTGAAAATCATTTACTAACACCTCCCATTGTTGAATCAGATTCAATCGCGCAGCACCAATGCTATCGGCGTGGTAGGTCACCTTTACAGAATGATGTTTGTGCGGACATTGCAAAGCCCCATAACGCATATAGGGGCTATGACCATGCCAGGAGAATTGAGCTAAAGCCCCACAGGTAGGGCATTTGAGGATAGTTTCTGTCATGCGGCATCACTTTCTTCAGATGATGAGGCCTGTTCATTGTTTTGCTCGTCTTCCCCAGGTGCCGATGTTTCGTAGCGGAATTCCTGAAGAATTGACAGTACTTCGGCCTGCATTGCTGGTGGTACCTTAATGATCAGTCCGCCGCTGGTGGACTCTTTGCAGGATGAGATGATCTCCAGAAACTTCCGCGCCTTTCCTGCGTTGAATTGTGGCTTGGCGATGCTCTTTGTGACTTTCGTTTTCCCGGCTGCTTCTGCTTTTTTCATCAGCCTGGCGGCTTCCCGGTCTGCATAAACGCCATGTTCACGAGAAATGCCAATCGCAATGGCATAGTTCATAGAGCCATCGCGAACCAGTTTTTTGATATACGGGGTGCATTCATGAAGCTGGAGATGTTGAAGGATATCGGACTCTGAACGCTTAACTTTTGCGGCAATCTCTGTCGGGCTCCATCCCTGATTCTGAAGGCGGTGATACGCCGCACCACGTTCAAGGGGAGTAAGTGCCAGCCCTTGCGAGCTAGTCACCATAAACGCGATCTTATCGGCTTCAGTACCAACGAAATCTTTGCACTCAAGGCGCACGATATCGTGTCCCATAGCGATAGCGGCGAGCGCACCGTGATAACGGTGGTGGCCGTCGATCACCTTCACACCACGCTCAGTAACTTCTACGGCCAGCGGCGGAATATATTCACCGGCAATAAACGCGTCGCGGAACTCATCGACATGCGCCTGATTCAGTTCGCGAACGTTGTAACCTTCTTCCGCGTAAATTGAGGCGATCGGGACGTTATAGGTTTTACGGGTAGTTAACCCGGATTCTTTATCGTTATAGAGCTGGCCTAAGCTGGGCATATGGTCACCTTTTTGAATTAGGGAGTGCTTCGCTATGCGCCCCACCTGGAGGCGCATAAAACAACACACGGGATGGATGGGTTAGATGGAGCCTTCGTAGATAGGCAGTTCATCGCCGAGCTGGTTTTCCATATCGGCTACGATCTCCTGGAAGGCGTGCTCAATGATTTTTTTCGGCTCGATCAGCTCATACCAGAGGACTAACTGACCGTCGCGCAGGCGGTAGCGAATGCGCGCATCAATCTGGTACGGTGCGCCATTATGGAAAGGCGCAATTGCCAGGCTGATTTTTTCCGGGATTTTGGTATTGCCTGAGCCGGATTTATCATCGCTGTACTGGAACTGACAGGTTCCGTCCTGCAGGCGCTTAACCGACTTGAACTCAACCTTACGGGTCTCCTGGAATGCGAGAACCATTTCCAATAGCTCGGTACCTGACGGGCCAGAGTAGTTATCGCCAACAGGCGCGACGTTCTGGATGTTATTTTCCAGAAATTCGGCGAAGTCGATCTGGTTCATCTTTTTACCATCAGCTGCAGACCAGTCCATCCATTCGTCAGAGAAAGGACAGTCATAAACTGCTTTGTGCATTCCCCAGTGGGGGTTATCGGCGTCCTGGTGGAAGTCCAGCACCGCGACGATCCGGGTTTTGGTCTTGTCGGCGAAAACAACAGAACGCGCATCGCGGAATCGCTGGATATATGCGATTAGCGAACCGGGGGAAATCAGGTTTGTATTCTGGCGAATACGAGACGGGGCACTCTGGAGGCTTTCGAGCGATTTGATATCGAAGCCATCCGGGACAACGACGGAAGGGATATCGGTATTAGTTTTCAGCGTTGCAGCAACCAGATCGCGGATGTCGTGCACGGCAGAGCCTTCAATTTGAGACATTGAATAATTCCTTTAGAGAGGTGTGTTGAAAAAGAGGGTGGGATTACTGAGCCAGCTTAATAGGCGCAGCTTGTGGCACTTGTTCGATAACTTTCAAATCCATCTGAACTTGCGCCGGGTCATCACGCAGCAGATCGCCATCAGCGGTAGAGAACATGATGGTATCGGCGCGGTCCAGTTCCGGGATAGTGCGGGTTACTTTTGGCGTGACCTTCATGGTGTTTTCGTCACGGGTATTCAGCATTGAACAGTTAAGGGTAAGGGTTACAGCTCCCTTTTTACCCGTTTCACGTACAGCCTTGATGACTTCTGCCAGCGCTTCGGTCAGCTCGGCATCGAGAGTGCCTTTGTTGATGTACGCCAACTGCTGGCTAAACGGCGTGGTATTTTTGGTTTCGGACATAATTATCTCCAGTTATCAGCAGGGATCGCCTTTCTGGGTAAGAAGCCTGTACAACCAGCTCTGCCGCCAGAAGCGAACGAATGATTTAGGGTTGCGAACAGCCTGCACACCACGAGGGACGCGCATCAGGTCGCCGTACTGAAAATTAACGTTACGGAAGGTCATATAAATCACCGAATAATGAGGTGTCCGGCAGGAGTTGAACCCGCGCCGGGGAGGGAAGCCCGACCAACACCGGGAGCGGACACATAGAAGAAAAAGGGCGGTTACCCATCAGAACATTATCCTCTTCCTCCTGTTGTGATTGGTGGAAGCCCGGGTGACCGCCAAGATGTAAAGCAAATCTCTGAGCAAAAGAGATTATTCATATTGGAAAATGTAACTTAAGGTACTATTCATAATGGTGTACAATGTAGATACCTTCACATGATAAATTTAAGAGGCTGTGTATGGTTGATAAAGATAGATTTCTACAAAAACTCAATGAGAATACCGAGGCCAAACTTTCAGAAGACAAAGAGAAGGATGCTCAGCTTAAGGAAAAAATAGATAATGCTAAAAAAGTTGTTGATTTATACTTGTCCTCTATTGAGAATTTAATCAAAAGTATTACCAATTGGGTTTCTGGAACCCCTTTTGAAATAAATATATTTGATAAAAAATTATCTGATACTACACGTGGAATCAACACCCCACTTTTTTATACAGCTAAGTACTTTAGCCTCACGCTTGGAAACATAAATATAACTTTTGATCCATTAGGGTGTCTTAAATACCCTCACAATGGTTTAATCGATATTGATGTAAACGATTTGAAATTGGTTAAAGCATATGACAATATATTTTTGTTGCTTGATTCCAATGGGAATGGAAAATGGTATTTTTCCGATAATCGAAAAAAATATCCAGTTGATGGTGACTCATTCAGAAGTTTTCTTCTTAAAACGCTGAATATCGAGTAATTATATCAGTTATGGTAAAATAGTATCTCTTTATGCGCCCTGAACAAGGGCGTTTCAATTATTATTGATGCATTTAGCCCAACATCCTCGCACAAAGAGGCTGGAATAAATCTGTACCTGCCACACTCCGCAGTGGCCGCGCTCATGCCCTTGAGACGTCATCTCGGGTTCGTCAAAGCTCCCCCTCAGCTGTAACCGGTGTGCTTTTGGCGTTAGCACTGCCTGATACCGGCATACCCATTTCCTCATTAACCCTCACCAGCGGTATGTCGCAGTTCGGACCTGCGACTGGCTCTCTACTCGGAGACTCGGGGCCACATCATGACTGCGGCTTGTATAGGCGGTCTATCCGCGTTACTACTTCATAATCGTTACTCCTCTCAGTTGTATCAGCGCCAACTACCCACCAGTGTTGCCCATTCTCACGCCGTTCTCGCTCTCGCGCGGGGATAACCTCACACCAACCGGATCGCGCCTGGTGCTACGCCACGTTTACGTGTAGGGGTCTAAACAGGTCATTGACGCTGTAAGTGTTGTCCAAATTATTAAAGAGCTAAGCATTGACGAGGTTGCAGGTTATGCATTTAGTACCTTCGATATTTCCGGGTTAGTTCATACCTGTTCGCTGTTGCTTACAGGTACATTATGTACCTCAAGGGTACACTGTCAAGCGCAAAAAAAACCTGCCGAGGCAGGTTTAAAATGGTTTCGTCATACTCTATTTATGTATCGCCTTGGTTTTCCTGAAAAAATGACGGTCCCAATGATTGAGCAATTACCGTTGATTTTTACGTAAGGTTCAGGCCAGTTAGGATTCAGAGCCTTGAGAAATTTTTGTCCGCTATCTTCAATCAACCGTTTGAAGGTTGTTTCTCCCGAGTCATGCATGATGGCTATAACATCATCGCCATGAACAGCTGGGACTTCCGGGTCAACAAAAATCATATCACCGGGGCGATATTCATTTATCATTGAATCGCCAATGACACGCAATATGTAGGTCATTGGGCCACAAGGCACTGGGCAGGGATAAGTTTCTGCGCTATTCAAGTCTACCTCAGCATATCCAACTTCCGTCCAAGCTCCTGCCTGCACCCAGGATATGACTGGAACTAAAGTAATGTCTCTATAAGCATCAGAAACATCGTTGCTTTTAGCCACATTCGTAGTCTGATGTTCTTGGTCAAGCCAGCCTAGTGGCAGATCAAAGCACTTTTCAATATGGCGTGCCATTGCGTCGCCAATATTTTTGGTTGCTCCATCCCCCATAAATCGGCTGGTTTGAGTCGGCTCGCGATCAATCATCGTGGCAAAAAACGAATTTCCGCCAACACCGTCTCTCAATTTTCTGGCGTTTATGCGCCTGATTTCTTGAATTGTTTTCATGGTTTCATTAAACATCCTGTACCTTTTAGGTACAAGTACCTTGCGGGTTCACTTTTTTCATGTACTATGTACTCAGGAGGTACATATTCCATGAAAGATTATTGGGATTCTTTAACTAAAGAGCAGCAGTGCAAGCTTGCCAATAGCGTTGGCTCAACGCCTGGTTACTTACGCTTAGTGTTCAATGGGTACAAAAAGGCCGGTTTTTCTTTAGCTACAAGATTAGAAAACATCACTCTTGGTGAGATTAAAAAATCTGAACTCCGGCCTGACATCTATCCAAAACAGTAACAAATCTGACGTTTTTTTAAACCACAGCTAATCGAGGTAAACCGTGGGTAATCAACCTGATTGGAAAGTCGAGAAACAGCCAGCCTGGCTGGTGGCCGCAATCAAAAAGACGATCGCGGAATTACCTGGCGGGTATGCAGAAGCAGCCGAATGGCTTGATGTGACTGAGAATTCGTTGTTCAACCGTCTGCGTGCTGATGGCGATCAGGTTTTCCCGTTTGGGTGGGCAATGGTTCTTCAGCGCGCTGGTGGTTCACACCATATCGCGAATGCTATTGCGAAAGCCTCTGGAGGAGTATTCGTACCGCTTACCGATGTTGAAGATGTCGATAACGGGGATATCAACCAAAGACTGATGGAGTCGGTTGAATGGATAGGAAAACACTCTCAATACCTTCGGAAGGCAACCGCTGACGGCGTAATAGACCGCGATGAACGCGCTCAAATTGAAGCGAACAGTTACCAGGTCATGGCTAAGTGGCAGGAGCATTTAGCGCTGCTTTTCATGGTCTTCTGCTCCCCTGACGACACTCCAAATGGACCTTCAAATTCAGGGTAATTAACTCTGTGAGGCTCACCACGTAAGCAGGAGGGCCAATGTACCAGGAAGAATATTTCCACGTGAATATGCCCACGGTTTTTGCTCGTGAGGACGCCCCGTGGATTAAAGAGCAGTTGGCAACACTCCCGGCAGGTATGCGGGAAAAAATCGCGATGGCGTATGCGCAGGCGTACCAGGAAGCGTTCGAGGCCGAGCCGGTGTCATTCCGGCAGCAGAACGCCGCACGACGGACGGCAAATCGCCGATTGCGAGAGTTTTGCACGAGGTATACCCCAGCGGTTAGGGGATATACGTCGCTCCCACCCAGGGTTTGATTTTCTGAATCTGGGTTGGGGGAAAGGGGGCGGTGTTGGGTTTTAGCCCGAAGGGCTGGAACAGCTTTACCAGAAGAGAACGATCTAACAGATAGATCACTGTATGGGGTTGAAAACGTCGATTGGAAGTTCAGACGTTTAGCCATCCAAAAGGAGCCAAAATGATTTATTCAGACGCTAACGAAAAATGGGCCCCGGTTCCGGTTGAGCCATATTCCAAAGCCTACGAAGTCAGCAACCTCGGACGGGTACGCAGTGTCCCGCGCCTGGCTAACTCTGAATATTTTATTCGACACATTCACGGCGGTTTTCTGAAAGGCCGCCAGCGCAAAGACGGGACCAAAACCGTTACGTTGTCGGTTCAGCGTCAGCGCACTAAGTTTGTCATCGCCGAGCTGGTGGCTATGGCCTTCGGGGAGGTTACTGCTAATGCTTAACATCCAGCCACGCGAAAAACAGATCGTCGCGTTAAACATGCTGCGCAGCGCCTGGAAACAGAATAACTCCTTCATGCTCTACGCCCCTGTAGGGTTCGGCAAAACAGCAATAGCCGCGTTGATCACAGATGGCTTTGTCAGCCGTGAAATGCGCGTAATGTTTGTGGCTCCGTATACGGTTCTGCTGGACCAGACCGCAGCCCGATTCATGGAATACGGCCTTCCTGGCGAAGAAATCAGTTATGTCTGGCGTGATCACCCGTCATACAACCCCACAGCTCTGATCCAGATTGCCAGTGCGGATACGCTGATTCGCCGTGAGTTCCCGGACAATATCGACCTGTTGATCGTTGATGAAGCCCACCTGAAGCGCAAAAAACTGCTTGAGGTTATCGACAATCTCACTCGCAACACAGCAACAAAGGTGATCGGCCTTTCCGGTACGCCTTTCGCTAAGTTCCTGGGCAATTACTACCAGCGCCTGATTAAGCCAACGACGATGAAGGAACTGATCGCCATTGGTGCACTGAGCAAATATGAGTTCTATGCGCCTTCGCATCCTGACCTGTCCAAACTGGAAACGTCATACGTAGCAGGCTATGGCAGCGACTATAAAGAAAACCAGCTCAGCCAGGTGATGAGCGAAGCCAAACTGGTAGGCGACATTGTGAAAAACTGGCTGGAGAACGGCGAAGACCGCCCGACGATTTGTTTTTGCGTCGATGTCGCCCACGCCAATTTTGTTACGGTTGAATTTGCCAGCGCTGGCGTGACGGTTGAAGTTATGACAGCCAGCACACCGCACGACGAACGACAGCTAACGATCCGCCGCTTTGAGCAGGGCATAACCAAAATCATCATTAACGTTGGTGTTCTGGTAGCGGGTTTTGATAGTGATGTTCGCTGCATTATCTTCGCCCGCCCAACCAAAAGCGAAATGCGCTGGATTCAGATTCTGGGGCGTGGTCTGCGTGCCGCCCCTGGTAAAGATCACTGCCTCATCTTCGACCACACTGGCACGGTTAATAAGCTGGGCTATCCCGACGATATTGAATACGACTATCTCCCTTCATCGTCTGATGGCATGGAAGACGCACCGCAGAGAGCTGTTAAGACCGATGAAGCGGAAAAGCTGCCGAAAGAATGCAGCCAGTGCCACTACGTCAAACCAGCCGGGATTTACATCTGCCCGAAATGTGGTTTTAAACCGCTCGCCGGGGAAGACGTGGAAACAGATAAATCCCGTGGGCTGAAAAAGGTAAGCAAAGCGGAAGTCAAATATACCGCTGAGCAGAAGCAATCCTGGTGGTCTCAGATTCTTTTTTACCAGCGTACCCGTGCAGCGCAGGGACGCCCGGTCAGTGATGGCTGGTGTGCGCATACCTACAAACAAAAGTTTTCAGTATGGCCTCGGGGGCTACATCACACCCCGCAGCAAATCACACCGGAAGTAACGAATTTCATCAAATCAAAACAGATCGCCTTTGCGAAGAGAAAAGAGAAAGAAGGAGATGCCGCATGAATACCAAACAAGCTGCGATTGGTCGCTGGGCGGAAATATTTAAACACTATGGTCTCCCTGGTATCACCGGGAAAAACCATCTCAAGGGGGAATGTCCTCTGTGTGGCCGTACCGGAAAATTCCGCTGCGACAATAAAAACGGCACCGGCTCATACATCTGCGTGTGTGGATCTGGTGATGGCTGGGCCTTGTTGACCGCTAAGACTGGCAAAGAGTTTAAGGTTCTGGCCTCAGAAATAGACCGCCTGATCGGCAACGAGTACACCTCAGACCGCACCAGAGTAAATCCGGTACGTACATCGCTGGCGCAACAGCGTGAAAAGGTCAGTCGTAAGTTTGCAAAGCTCACCCCGCTGCGCGGAACCGGGGCAGATAGTTACCTGAAAGGGAGGGGTATCAATTCTCTGCCTTCTGAGAGCATCAGATTCTGCGATAAGCAGCCAGTAGACGGGAAAAACCTGCAGGCTATTTATGCATTGGCAACTGATGACCGTGGCGAACTGTGTTACCTGCACCGCACCTTGCTTGATGGTGATAAAAAGGCGCAAACAGGTGGCGCAGCCAAGAAGATGATGAAGCTGCAGGAAGATAGTTATCTGGAATTTGCTAAGTCTGTTGCTATCCGCATGTTCCCTACGTCCTCCACGCTGGGTATTGCAGAAGGTATCGAAACGGCTCTGGCCTGCCATCAGATCACTAAGTGCAATACCTGGGCGACGATGAACACTGCATTCATGAAGAAGTTCCGTGTTCCTGCTGGCGTAAAGAACCTCATTATTTTTGCAGACTCAGATGCAAACGCTGCTGGGCATGCCGCCGCTTTTGAATGCGCTGCGGCGAATCTGCACGCGAAGAATGATCTGGAAAGTGTCTCCGTGCGCTGGCCTGCGCAGGGTGATTTTAATGATCTGCTGCTTAACGGTTCAGAAGTATTCGAGTGGGTATTTCACCGGGGGATGAAACAGTGAAGAAACCAGCGGCTGCAAAGGTGAAAACGTACAAACCGAAGAAGTGCGCCAGCTGTGGTGAAACCTTCACTCCGGCCCGCAACCTGCAAAAGGTTTGTGGCCCGCTCTGTGCTATAGCCCACAACAGGGCGCTGAAACAAAAAAAAGCGGAGGCGGAACAGAAGGACAAGCTGAAGATGCGCAAAAAGGCTCTGCTTACCCGTGGCGACTACATCAAAAAAGCCCAGTCAGCCTTTAATGCCTTTATCCGTGAACGCGACGAGGGGAAACCATGCCCATCATGTGGCACTTATCACCCACCTATGATCTTTGGCGGCCAGTGGGATTGCGGTCATTTCATGGGGGTAGGTGCTCGTCCTGAATTGCGCTTTGAAGAGAAGAATGCTTACCGGCAGTGCAAAGCCTGTAATGGTGGATCGGGTCGGTTCGCTGCAAAGAATGCCACTGTACATGCCCGCTACAGGGAAACGCTGATCGAGTGGTATGGATTGCCGCTGGTGGAATGGCTGGAAGGCCCACACGAGGCGAAGCATTACTCAAAAGAAGACCTGGAAAACATAGCGGCTAAATACCGCCGTAAAACCCGCGAACTGAAAAAGCAGAGGGCAGCATGACAAGACAATACGTTAAAAAAATCAACTATCCATGCCTGACAGCGGCAATTTTCCAGGATGTCCTTTTCGTCATGAGTCCTGCCAGCGCATCAGAATTGCTTTCAGAGGCGGATAAGGCGACTGAGTTCTATTTGAATCATTTCCCGTTCGCGACGCTGGATGACATCCGAGAAGGCATTCTGTACAGCTTTGGCGGTCTCTACCTGAACGATTTCCAACTTATCCGGGAGGCTGCATGAATTACGATCTTATCTACTGTGATCCGCCGTGGGAATACGGCAACCGAATCAGCAACGGCGCAGCCTGTAATCATTACAGCACGATGAGCATTGACGATCTGAAGTTTCTCCCTGTCCGTAAGCTGGCTGCTGATAACGCCGTACTGGCGATGTGGTATACGGGGACCCATAACCGCGAGGCTGTAGAACTGGCTGAATCATGGGGTTTCCGGGTCAGAACAATGAAAGGCTTTACCTGGGTAAAACTGAATCAGAACGCCGCTGACCGCTTCAACAAGGCACTAAACGTCGGGGAACTGGTGGACTTCAATGATCTTCTTGAGATGCTGGACCGTGAGACGCGCATGAACGGCGGCAATCATACCCGGAGCAATACAGAAGATGTCCTGATAGCGACCAGGGGAACCGGACTAACCCGCGCCAGCGCATCGGTAAAACAGGTTGTTCACACCTGCCTCGGTGAGCACAGCGCTAAACCGTGGGAAGTAAGGAACCGACTGGAGCAATTATACGGCGATGTGAAACGGATCGAACTATTCGCTCGGGAAGAGTGGAAAGGATGGGACCGCTGGGGAAACGAATGTAACAACAGCATTGAAATGATTACGGGCCAGATAAAAGGGGTGAATATCCAATGATTAATCCGTCTGAAGTTGGGAAAAAAGGTGAAATGGTTCGCCTCCGCACTCTGGAAAGCATCTGGATACAAGGGAAGCTGCGTATGTGGGGCCGCTGGTCATTTATAGGTGGTGGTAGCGGCGGAAATATGTTTAACCATCTACTGGCATCCGGGAAGATAACGAAAACGGCTATCAATGAGGCATTACGCAGGATGAAGAAGTCTGGCATCTCGAAGCCAGAGCTTGAGGCGTTTTTTCGTGAAATACTCGCAGGGAAAAACAAAAGCAGCTTGGCTTTCTGCACAGACGATGAGGGACTGCAGATTGATAAGGTACTGGGGGCAGTCCTCATTACGGGTGGTCACAAAGAGCTATACCACCTGCTGGTGGAGCATTACCGGTTACGGAAGAGCAAACGCCGCATAGCGGAAGAGCTCTATGAAAAGCATCCCGACTGGTGCTTTATGATCTGTAGACGCAGAGTTGATACGTGGCTTAGTTTGGCAGAATCGATGCTGTACGCACCAATGTGTGACGCATTCGGCACAAATGGCGACAGATTTTACTTGCAAAGTGAGCCAGAAACTGCTTGAATTGTGATAGGCTCGGGACGTTAAAGCGAGCTGAGCAGCAGAACCAAAAAAACCCGCTTAAAGGCGGGTTTTGTGCGAAAAATAGCCACTCCAATATGGCCCATTAAAGCATGGTAAAATACGTGTTAACCCCACAAAGAGGAGTTAGACATGGCTATTACCCTGCATCAAAAAGAAATCATGATTCTCATGACGGACCCCAACTTAAAAGTGCCGGTCCAACACACCAACTTCCCTTTTGAGCATCCATACAAAATTGATTCGGCTATAGAGCAGCTATATCGGATGGGATACATTACAGCAATACAGACGAAATCTGATTCTAGTTGGCTCGCCACTTCAATCACACCAAAAGGTTATGTCTTTCTTAACGAGGCAGGGTTGGTTTAATAGAATTTCAGCAACTGTGTATATCAAAAGTAAAACCCCGCTTCGGCGGGTTTTTTCATTTATGGCCCAGGCTAAAAATTGCATATTAACCGTGAAACGCATAAGCCTGCGGCCTGAATTCTTTCCCCTCGTTCTGAGAGGATTCACAGCAATTGAGGGGGACCGATGTCCGAACCAATAACCGGCACAGGCTTAGCTGGTGGTGCTTTAACTGGGGCGAGTGTTTACGGGCTGTTAACCGGTACTGACTACGGTGTTGTATTCGGGGCATTTGCCGGTTCTGTCTTTTATATAGCGACAGCGGCCGATTTGAGCGCCCCACGACGGATGGCCTATTTCGTTGTGTCCTATATCGCTGGAGTTCTGTGCTCCGGGCTGGTCGGTTCTAAGTTATCCGACCTGACTGGGTATAACGATAAGCCTCTGGATGCTATTGGTGCCGTAATCATTTCGGCATTGGCCGTGAAAATACTTACTTTCCTGAACAATCAGGATATTGGCTCGCTGGTGGCGCTAATAACGCGCCGGGGAGGTTCCGGTGGTACTAAATGATCCTACTGCAACCATCAATGCGCTGTTATGTGCTGGTGTCGTTGTTACGTTGATGTTCTATCGCCGCAGAGACTCACGTCATCGTAAGTGGGTGTCGCGGCTGGCATGGCTGATAACAGTGATATACAGCTCTGTGCCGTTGGCGTATCTGTGCGGCATCTATCCCTATTCATCATGGCCCACCATTGCGGCCAATATCATGATCCTTGTTGTGCTGCTGAGCGTAAGAGGCAATGTAGCGCGGCTGGTTGATGCACTGAGGCACTAATGAATCAAACACAATTCCAGAAGGCGGCTGGCATCAGCGCCGGGTTAGCTGCGCGCTGGTTTCCGCACATCGTGGCGGACATGAAAGAGTTTGGCATAACAGCAGCTATCGATCAGGCGATGTTCATTGCCCAGGTAGGGCATGAAAGCACGGGATTTACCCAGCTTGTTGAGAGCTTCAATTATAGCGTGGCCGGGTTGAATAGTTTTGTCCGCACCGGGCGGCTGACGCAGGGTCAGGCTAATTCTCTCGGCCGCCGGCAGGGTGAGCCCTCTTTGCCACTGGAGAGGCAACGAGCGATCGCCAATCTGGTGTACAGCAAACGCATGGGGAATAACGGGCCAACAGACGGCTGGTTTTACCGCGGGCGCGGGCTAATCCAGATCACCGGCCTGACCAATTACCGCGACTGCGGGAATGCTCTGAAGATTGATCTGGTTAAACAGCCTGAATTGCTGGCACAGGATGAGTATGCGGCGCGCAGTGCTGCCTGGTTCTATGCCTCACGCGGCTGTTTGCGTTATCCCGGTGACCTTGCACGCGTCACGCAGATTATCAACGGCGGACAGAACGGCATCGATGACCGGCGCGCCCGCTTCCTGAAAGCAAAAGCGGTACTGGTGGTGTGATCATGGGAATCGAAGCTATCGCGGGGCTGGTGGTTGTCATCCTGGGTGCTATCGCTGGCGCGTTTGGCATTGGTCATGCTCGCGGGACCAGTAAGGCAGAAGCCAAAGCCGATAAGCAGCGTACCGAAGAGAACGCCGCCGCTGCCGTCGCCGCAGCAGAACGTAAGGCAGAAGTCACGAAAGAGGCAAGCGATGTACAACAAACCGTTAGCCATATGCCTGATGACGATGTTGATCGGGAGCTGCGCGAAAAGTTTACCCGCCCCGGTGGTGGTTGATACTGCCTGCAACTGGGTACGAATTATCTACCTGACAGACCACGATATCGATGTGCTGGATAAGCAGACCAAGCGCGACATTCTGGCGCACAACAAATCGGTGCTGGCTAACTGCAAGAAGGAGTCTGCCCGTGAACGCAGAGAACCTAAGTGAAGCGTATTACATCAATAACGAGATAAAAGAACTACAACGACAGAAAAGCATTCTGGAGAGTGGTGCAGGGCTTGGAGTAACAATCCAATCTACATATCAGGATAATGCCTTTTTGGCATGCTATACGCCTGCATGCTGTGGCTGAACTTGATCGCCGTATCGATGAAAAGAAAGTTGTGCTGGTTAATTTGGGAGTTTCCTTCTCTTAATGCGAGTCGTAATAGGGCGGGGAAAACCCCGCCTGAAGCACTTAGAAGCTGCGCGGAGCAGTAGAAAGAATGGATGCCAGCTCTTCCTTCGTTAAATTCCAGCTCCGATTCACAGCGTCAATTTTCTTAAACTCATCAAGCATTGCGTTATAGAGATGTTCTGTATGTGAATGAGTATTGGCGATGGGCTGTTGCTGTTCGGGGAATCGATCAAATTTCTGATATGCCTCAATGATGCTGAAGTAATCGCATTCATTATTACCGTCGAAACCTGGGAGCTGAATTGCCCCATCATGCACTTTTAGATGATGGTCACGGATTAATTCTTTTTGCTCGTCATCACTAAGTTTCCTGAAAGCATTGGACAGTCCGCGGTACATATTCAAGACAGCAGTAACAAAATCACGGTCTTCTTTACTTGGTTCGTCAACATCTAATGATGAATATTCTGCCTTGAGAACCCAATCATTACCGGATGACACAGCATATTTAACAAGCTGTGGATCAATATCAGTATCGATACCCAAGTGAATGGCAATGTCACATAACAGAATGGTATTGATTTTATCCTTAATATCCATGAGATAACCCTCTGAAGTAAAAGAGTAATATCTACACCTGTTAGGTCATGAAGTCTATTGATCTGGTTCACATCTGTAGCAAAACAATTCTATGGAGATTTCATATGCAGGTCACTTTTGATTTGTGTAAGGGCGTTTCATGCCCGCACTAATTCCTCGCGCCTGTCGCAAGAGAGGTTGTCCTGGCACGACTACGGATCGCTCTGGTTACTGTGAGCAGCACCGCAATGAAGGCTGGCAACAGCATCAACAGGGAAAGAGTCGCCACGAGCGCGGTTACGGTAGCCAGTGGGATATCAAGCGCGCACGTATTCTTAAGCGCGACCATCATCTGTGTCAGAACTGCCTGCGTAATGGTCGCGCAGTGACGGCAAAGACCGTTGACCACATTGAGGCTAAAGCGCATGGGGGAACCGATGATGATTCGAACCTCGAAAGCTTGTGCTGGCCTTGCCATCGCTCGAAAACCGGGCGTGAACGCATTAAATGATATTGATTATCATCAACAGGCATGAAGGGGAGGGGGAGGTCAAATCTCTGGAGCCACGCGCCCAAAGGACCGCCGCCTAACCTTTTTTCACACCGCCGCAGGTTAGAAAACTTTTTTTTGGGGTCCCCCATCCAATGATTAATAGGAGTTTTCGATTATGCCAGGACCACCGAAAACCCCGACACATCTGGCTTTAGTGAAGGGGAACCCATCCAAGCGCCCGATCAATAAGAACGAGCCAAAACCCCCGTCAGGGGTCCCCCCAATACCGAAACATTTCGATAAACAGGGTAAGTACTGGTTCAAACGGATTGGTGAGGAACTTGATGCCGTCGGCGTGTTGACCACGCTGGATGCTAAAGCGCTGGAGTTGTTGATAGAAGCCTATGTTGAATACCGGCATCACTGCGACACGCTTGATCGTGAAGGTTACACCTATGCCGTCTACAGCGAAGATGATTCAGATGAAGGAGGGGAGCGGGAAATCAGAATGATCAAACCGCACCCTGCAGCAGTCATGAAGGCTGACGCGTGGAAACGGATCAGAGCGATGCTGAGCGAATTCGGCATGACACCTGCCAGCCGATCAAAGGTTGGTGCAAAAGGCCCGGCAGAAGCCGACCCACTGGAAGAATTTCTTAAAAAGCGCAAATGATGAATGGCAACCGTTGCAGATGGATTCCGCTACGCCGAGCGCGTGGTATCTGGCGATATCGTTGCTGGCGAACTGGTGCGTCTTGCGTGCCAGCGGTTCTTTCATGATTTAGAGCACGGCCCGGAGCGCGGTGTTTATTTTGATGAAGGCCGCGCCCAGCACGTTCTCGATTTTTATAACTTCGTCCCCCATGTGAAGGGGCACTTGACCGGCAAGCCGATCGAGTTGATGGACTGGCACACCTTCATCCTGATTAACCTTTTCGGGTTTGTCGTCCCGCTGATAGATGAAATAACGTTTGAGAGCATTCTTGACGACGATGGCGACCCCATGTTTGTGCGTCGCTTTCGTACCGCCTATGACGAAGTAGCGCGTAAAAATGCAAAATCAACGCTTTCGTCTGGCATCGGGCTTTATATGACTGGTGCCGACGGTGAGGGTGGTTCTGAGGTTTATTCCGCAGCAACAACCAGGGATCAGGCCCGCATCGTGTTTGATGATGCGAAGCGCATGATTAAGCTGGCTCCGAAAACACTGGGCCGGTTGTTTGGTAGTAACAAGTTGAATATTCACCAGGAGCGGACGGGTTCAAAATTCGAACCTGTAGCCAGTGATGCGAATAACCTCGACGGCCTTAATATTCACTGCGGGATCGTTGATGAGCTGCACGCACATAAAACCCGTGACGTCTGGGAAGTTCTGGAAACAGCGACCGGTGCGCGCCTGCAATCCCTTATTTTTGCAATCACTACTGCGGGTTTTAATAAAGAAGGTATCTGCTACGAGCAACGTGATTATGCAATCAAGGTTCTGAAGAACTTTGATAACCCTGACCCGCTTTCAATTAAGGATGACAGCTATTTTGCGCTGATTTATACCCTGGATGAGGGGGACGATCCTTTCGACGAGGCAAACTGGCCGAAAGCAAATCCCGGCCTGGGGATATGTAAGCGTTGGGACGATATGCGCCGCCTGGCAAAAAAGGCGAAAGAGCAGGTAGCGGCGCGTGTCGGTTTTTTTACCAAGCACCTCAATATCTGGGTGCAGGGTGAAAAGGCATGGATGGATATGGCGCGCTGGGAAAAATGCCGTGACGACTGGGACGGCTCCACTTCGGCCAACTGGTCAATGTGGCTCGGCGTTGACCTTTCCAACAAAATTGATATTTCAGCTGCAGTTAAAGTCTGGCTTGCTCCAAATGGCGATGTCTATGTCCGCTCCAGATTCTGGATACCTGAAGGTCGGCTGGAAGCCTGTTCCAAGCAGCAGGCGGACCTATACAGAAAATGGAATCTCGCTGGATTCCTTGAGTTTACCGATGGTGATGTCGTCGACCATGCAGTAATTAAAGAGGAAACGATCGAATGGGCGCGAGGCGACTCGCTGAACGAGTTCGCATACGATCCGTGGAGTGCCACTCAGTTTGCTTTGTCGGTAGCAGCTGAAGGCGTACCGATTGTTGAAGTCCCTCAGACGGTTAAAAACCTTTCTGAAGCAATGAAGGAAGTCGAGGCGAAAATTTACGCCGGGCGTTTTCATCACGATGGCAATCCGGTGATGACATGGATGATGTCAAACGTCACCGTCAAACCAGACAAAAACGAGAATATTTTCCCCAACAAGGCCACGCCTGAAAACAAAATTGACGGTCCTGTCGCGATGTTTATTGCGATGAGTCGCTTGCTTGTTAACGGTGGTGGTGAAGTTGACTTCCTGTCCACTATCGATCCTGACGAAGACCTTTTACTTCTATGAAAACTCTAATCACTGATGTTATCGGGCTTACCGGGTTCGGTTCGCTTGCTGCAGGCGTGTATCTCCAGTTCGGGCTGGCGATGTCTCTGATGATGTCGGGAACCCTGCTACTCATTTATGCGCTGTTAGCGGCAATGAGGGGGAATAATGCTGCTTGATGCTCTTTTTCGCAGTGAACCACTGGAAAACCCGGCTACTCCGATCACGAGTGAATCGGCAGAAACCGATAACGTGTTTGCCCGAGACATATTTGTCAGCCCGCAAACGGCGATGAAGCTGGCTGCGGTGTATGCCTGTATTTACGTTATCTCTTCGAATATCGCTCAGATGCCACTGCATGTTATGCGGAAAACCAATAACAAGGTTGAAGCTGCCCGCGATCACCCTGTGTTTTACCTGGTTCACGATGAGCCGAATATGTGGCAGACCAGCTATAAGTGGCGTGAGTTAAAACAGCGTCATATTTTGGGCTGGGGGAATGGTTACACCTGGGTGAAGCGTTCCCGTCGTGGTGAAGTTTCCGGGCTGGAATGTTGCATGCCCTGGGAAACGACACTGCTTAACACGGGTGGTCGGTATACCTATGGCGTTTACAACGAAGAGGGGGCGTTTGCCGTCAATCCCGACGATATGGTGCATATCCGGGCGCTGGGTAACAACCAGAAAATGGGGCTTAGCCCAATCATGCAGCATGCCGAGACGATAGGCATGGGGATGAGCGGGCAGGCTTATACCAGTTCATTCTTCAACGGTAATGCGCGACCCGCTGGCATTATTTCGGTGAAAAGCCAACTGAATGAAGAAAGCTGGGGGCGTTTAAAAAGCATGTGGCAAAAAGCTACAGCTGCTTTGCGCAGCCAGGAGAATAAAACAATGCTTCTCCCGGCAGAGCTGGATTACAAAGCGCTCACCGTTTCCCCAGTTGATGCCCAGATCATTGATATGTCGAAGCTGAACCGGTCGATGATTGCCGGGATATTTAATGTACCGGCGCACATGATTAACGATCTCGAAAAAGCCACTTTCTCAAATATTACGCAGCAGGCCATTCAGTTTGTCCGCTACACGATCATGCCGTGGGTAACGAACTGGGAACAGGAACTCAATCGCCGCCTGTTCACCCGTGCTGAACTGTGCGCCGGATATTACGTCAGGTTTAACCTGACAGGCCTGCTACGCGGGACCCCGCAGGAACGTGCCCAGTTCTACCACTTTGCGATCACTGATGGCTGGATGAGCCGCAATGAAGCGCGAGCCTTCGAAGACATGAATCCGGTAGATGGCCTGGATGAAATGCTGGTGAGCGTTAACGCCGCGAACCCCGCAGACGATTTTAAGGCACCTAAAACCGACGAGGACAAGCCCAATGAATGACCGTGAAACGCGCTGTTACAGCGGGGAGGTCAGAGCCGAGCAACGCACCGATGAACCTACCCGCATTCTGGGCTATGGCTCGGTGTTCAACAGCCGTTCTGAACCCCTATGGGGATTCCGTGAAATCATCAAGCCCGGAGCATTTGACGATGTGCTGAATGATGATGTCCGCGGGCTGTTTAACCATGACCCCAACTTTATTCTCGGACGGAGCGCTGCCGGGACGCTATCCCTGTCTGTCGATGAGCGCGGCCTGCGTTACGACATTACAGCGCCGGATACGCAAACTATCCGCGATCTGGTGCTGGCGCCGATGATGCGCGGTGACATTAACCAGTCATCTTTTGCCTTCCGGGTATCCCATGACGGTGAAAATTGGTACCAGGACGAAGAAGGGATCGTTATTCGTGAAATATCGAAGTTTTCCCGGCTGTTTGATGTCAGTCCGGTGACTTATCCCGCATATCAGGAGGCTGACTCCGGCGTCCGATCGATGAAAGCCTGGCAGGAGGCGCGCGACAGCGGTGCGCTAAAGAACGCCATTAATCAACGAATGGCGCGTGAGCGCCTGCTGACCCTTCTTAACGCGTAAGGAAAAATCATGAAACTGCATGAAATGAAGCAAAAACGTAACACCATCGCCAAAGATATGCGTGCCCTGCATGACAAAATTGGTGATACCCCCTGGACCGATGAACAGCGTACTCAGTGGAACGCTGCAAAATCGGAGCTTGACGCCCTTGATGAGCGTATTGCACGCGAAGAGGAACTGCGCCGCCAGGATCAGGACTATATCCACGAAAACGAGCCGGAACAGCGCCAGCAGCAGAATCGTGATCCAGCAAACCCGGAAGCACAGGCTAACGAACGTCGTGCTGCGGCGTTTAATGCGTTTTTGCGCCGTGGTCTTGGCGAGATGAGCGCTGAAGAACGCCAGGCTTTAAAGGAGCTGCGTGCTCAGGGCACGACGCCGGATGAAAAAGGGGGGTACACCGTACCAACCCAGTTCCGCAATAAGATCGTCGAAGCACTGAAAGATTACGGTGGAATTGCCAGTGTGGCGCAAATTCTGAATACCGCCAACGGCCAGGACATTGACTGGGCAACCTCTGACGGTACCACTGAAGAAGGTGAACTGCTGGGCGAAAACACTGAAACCAGTGAAGAAGACGTGTCTTTCGGCGGTGCAACGCTGGGGGCTAAAAAACTGTCCTCTAAAATCATTCGCGTATCCAATGAACTGCTCCAGGACAGCGGCGTAGATATCGAGGCGTTCCTGGCCGCGCGTATCGCCACTCGCATCGGACGTGGTGAAGCGAAGTATCTGGTATTAGGGACCGGCACCGGCACCCCGCTGCAGCCTAAAGGGCTGGCTGCGTCGGTAACTGGCACCAAAAATACCGCAGCAGCGACCACCTTTACCTGGAAAGAGCTGAACGCACTGAAGCACTCTGTCGACCCGGCATACCGTAACGGTCCAAAGGTGCGCTGGGCCTTTAACGATGCAACGTTGCAGCTGGTGGAGGAAATGGAGGACGGACAGGGCCGCCCGCTCTGGTTACCGAACATTATCGGTGGCGCACCCGCTACAGTTCTGCAGGTGCCGTATGTCGTTGACCAGGCTATTCCTGATATCGCGGCTGGTGCCAAATTTGCCTACTTCGGCGATTTTAACCGCTTTATCGTTCGTCGCGTCACTTACATGACGCTGAAACGGCTGGTTGAGCGTTACGCAGAGTACGATCAGACAGGCTTCCTGGCCTTCCACCGCTTCGACTGCGTACTGGAAGATACCGGCGCGATTAAGGCGCTGGTGGGTAAACCGGCATCTGGCGGCTAAGGCAATAATCAGCTTCAACCTCCACCGCTCCGGCGGTTTTTTTATGCCCGCAGTTCGCTGCGGGCCAGGGAAAATACATGAGCACAACGATTGAGATGTTGCGGGCGCAGTGTCGGATCGATATTGACGATGCAACCGAAGATGAATTGCTGACGCTGTATTTCACAGCTGCTCGGCGTCGCGCAGAGAACTTCATTAATCGGAAACTGCATGAAGACTCTGTGCCTGATACCGATCCAGACGGGTTAAAAATTGCTGACGATATCCTCCTGGCGCTGATGCTTCTTGTTGGGCATTGGTTCAACAGCAGGGAAGAAGCTTCCGATGTAAATAAAATGAGCATTCCCTTCGGCTTCACTTCGTTGCTTGAACCCTACCGATATATCCCACTTTGAGGTGATTTATGGCCTGTGAAGGGTGTCTCCGTCGGCGTGAATGGTTAAAAAAGTGGACGAAAATAGCCTATGAACGAGCAACTGGTAAACGCGCTGATAGCAGCGCTGAGAGAACAAACAGCAGCACAGAGAGAGCAGACGGAAGCGATAAATCGCCTGGCTGAATCTAACGTCGCCCTGTCCGATGTAATTATCCAGTCGCTGGCTGCAGATGACGATATTGAAATCACTTCACTGGGTGATGATCGCCCCGTTTACCTGAGTCAAAGAACGAGGGGGTGATATGCAGGCCGGAAAATTGCGTAACAGGATCACCCTGCAGGAGCCGGTAAAAGAACAGAACCCGACAACAGGAGCCGTGATTAATACCTGGCGCGATGTCGCAACCCTTTGGGCCGAAGTCGCTCCTTTATCCGCACGTGAGTTTATCGCCGCCCAGGCCTCTCAGGGCGAAGTTACCACACGGATAACGATTCGTTACCGTGAGGGTGTTACCCGCAAACATCGGATCCTGTTTCGTGGCCGCATCTACAACATTGAGGGTGTTTTACCTGACCCCCGGAGCGGCAGGGAATACCTGACACTGCCTTGTTCAGAGGGGGCTAACGATGGCTGATGGCGTAGAAGTAAACCTGACTGGCCTCGATTCCGTCCTGGGGAAACTGGATGCCGTCTCACAGGTCACTCGCGATAAATCCGGTCGTGCAGCGCTGCGTAAAGCGGCAAACGTCATCAGGGACAGAGCGCGCAATAATGCCGCGCGGGTAGATGATCCTCTCACCAAAGAGGCTATCTACAAAAACATTGTGGTCAGCTTCAGCAGCAAGGCGTTTCGTAGAACCGGCGATCCAACGTTTCGTGTCGGGGTGATGGGCGGTGCCAGGCAATACGCCAATACGAAGGCCAACGTCCGAAAAGGCAGGGCGGGTAAAAGTTATAACACTGCCGGAGATAAAGGTAATCCCGGCGGGGATACCTGGTACTGGCGATTCCTTGAATTCGGCACAGAACATGCTGCAGCGAGGCCAATAATTAGGCCTGCACTGAATGGGGTCGATGCCGATGTGATTAACGTTTTTGCTGTGGAGCTGGAAAAGTCCATTGATCGCGCTGTGCGACGGGCGGCTAAAAAAGGAACTCCGGTATGATTGCTCCAATATTTGCAGTTTGCGCAGCCAGCCAGGCAGTCAGGGATTTGTTAGGTTCAAATCCCGTGCGGCTTTATCCGTTCGGTATGCAGGACGATAATATCGTTTACCCCTATGCAGTCTGGCAAAACATAGGCGGCTCACCTGAAAATTATCTGAACCATCGGCCAGATGCAGATCACTATTCTCTGCAGGTTGATGTCTATGGTGATACTGACACCGACGTGATCGCCGTTGCCCGTGCTTTACGCGACGCGATTGAGGGCAAGGCCTATATCACCCGATGGGGTGAACAAAGCCGCGATCCTGAAACAGTGCGATACCGCTATTCCTTCGATGTTGACTGGATAACGCCCAGATAACCAACAACCCCAAACTGACCCGCCTTGTGCGGGTTTTTCTTTTATGGAGACAAAACATGTCTGTATTAACGCAAGGCACGCAATTTTTTGTGCTCAAGTCTGGCGTGGTCAGCGAGGTTGAATGCATCACCAGTTTCAACCCCGGCGGCAACCCTGCCGATCAGATTGAAGATACCTGTCTGAGTGAGCGGGATTCCAGAACCTACAAAAAGGGGCTTAAAACGCCTGCGGCCGCAACCGTCGGGCTTAACGCTGATCCGACGAACGCCAGCCACATTATGTTGCATGGCCTCGCTGAAGCGAATGACCAGACGCCGTTAACTTTTGCGGTTGGCTGGTCAGATGGAACCAGTGTCCCGACAGCCGCCGCTTCTGGCGCTGAGGATGCTGTTGATGGCCTGGTACTGCCATCGGATCGCACTTGGTTCATTTTCCAGGGTTACGTTTCCGATTTCCCGTTTGATTTCCAGGGTAACGCTGTTGTGACGACCTCCGCCACGATCCAGCGGTCTGGCTCTTCCGTATGGGTGCCGAAGGCCGCAGCGTAATTAATATGCCCGGTTATCCGGGCTTTTCAATTCAGGAGCTGAAATGCAACTTACTCTCGATACGTTAAAAGAAACCGGTGCCTTTACCGGGCGTCCCGTGGAAAAAGAAATTAAGTGGAAAGGCCGTGACGGGAAAGAGCATATCGCAACCGTCTATGTGCGCCCGATGGGCTACCACACCACTAAAGCTGAACTGCTGGCGTACAACGGAAAATCTGATCCGGTGGCTGGGCGTATTGCTGCCCATATTTGCGATGAGGAAGGGAAGCAAATCTTTACTGAGGCAGACATTCTCGGAACTGCATCTGAAGACCGTGGCGCGCTCGATGGGCCAATCGTTATCGCTTTGCTGGCCGTCATCCAGGAAGTCAACGATCTGGGAAAGACTACGAACTCACAGGAGAAGACGAGTTCTGGTGTGAGTTAGTCATGAACGGCATCGGTGGGCGGACCATAGCGGAGGCTCAGGAGCGAATGAGCCTTCGTGAGTTTCAGGTGTGGGTAAAGTACCGTAATAAGTATGGTCAGCTTAATGTCATAATGCGAACCGAGTGGGGGGCTTCGCTGGTGGCTTCTGTCCTGGCTAACATCAATAAGGCAAAGAACACGCCTCCTTTCAAGGTTAGTGACTTTGCACCGCACATCAACGAAGCGCCGCTTTCTCTGGAAGAAGCTATGAAAAGTTGGGTCTAGTCTTAGGTTTATTGTATTGTTGGGCACTCAAACGGAAATGAGTCTGTGAGGTCTCTCAATGAAGAATCTTTTACTAGGGTTGTGCATTTCTTTAATAGGCTTTTCAAGTCTTGCAACTGCAAAAATTACTTATTTATCTTGTCCTTATTTAGATGAAAGAGCACCTGATCTTATCGTTGTGCTTGACCAAAACAATGGTTCAGCATCTCTTCAGTCGCCATCTATGGGAAGCGGATTAAATTTTACAGCTCCTGCTGCATTTGGGCCATCTGAGGTAACGTGGCGTAAGGATTCGACAAAATATAAGCAAACTTATTCAGTTGATAGAGCAACACTTGTTTTGAAGAGAACTACTTACAGCGAGATGAGTAATACTACTCACTCTGAAGTCTCCGACTGCAAAATAAGCAAGCCACCGAAACAGAATAAGTTCTGATAAATATAAACCCGCTTAGGCGGGTTTTTTATTCCTCGGAGAAATATGATGGCTGGCAAGTCCCTTGGTACATTAACAATTGACCTTATCGCAAAGGTTGGTGGATTTGTTCAGGGAGTGGATAAGGCTGAAAGAGCCTCGCAAAAATGGCGTGACCAGGTTAAAAAAGACGCCAAGGAAATAAGCACCTCAATTATTGCTATTGGAGCAGCTGCGGCAACTGCCGCCGTCGGGATTGGCGCTGCTGGGCTAGCAATTGTAAAAAATACAGCGCAGCAAGTGACCGAGGCAGATCGCTGGGCTAAGTCATTAAAAATGTCCACCCAGGACTTGCTATCCTGGCAATACGCAGCTGAACAGGCAGGTTTAACCGGCGATAACATAGCCGATATTTTCAAAGACATTAATGATAAAGTCGGCGATGCGGTCCTGAACAAATCAGGTGAGGCTGCGCAGGCTTTGGACACGCTCGGGCTTTCAGCTCAGAAGCTGGCCCAGCAATCCCCTGATAAACAGTTGCTGGCTATTAGTTCGGCATTACAGAAAATACCCACTCAGGCTGGGAAAACCAACATCCTTGAAAGCTTAGGGAATGACCTGTCAAAAATGCTGCCGTTGTTTGACAACAACAACGAAAAGCTAAAACAGTTTCTTCAGTTATCAAAGGATTTTGGCGTAGCTCCGCCGCAGGAAGATATTGATAACTTAGTTAAAGTTAATCAATTTTTTCAGGATATAGAGACAAGCGCCCGTGGCTTAAAAATGGAAATTGCGTCTGGCCTGGCAAAAGTAGATTTATCACCCCTACAGGACGGGCTTGATAGTATCCATGATGTTTTCACTGACCCTGCTATCCTACAGGGCCTGTCCGACCTGGTAGGTGAGGCGATCAGTTTAGCCGGTGTTGTTGGTCGTATTGCTGGTGGGCTTGGGGCTATTGCTTCTTACACCCGCTCTAGGGTCGGAGCGGTATCAGGGAACTATGATTCAGCTGACGAAAAAGATATTGAGCAGCGTATCGAGTTCCTCAATAAAAGAGGGAATCAAAGTAAAGAACAAAAAGATGAGTTAGATTTTTTAAATAAACGCCTTCAGTTCCTTCGAGCCATCAAATCCAGTTTAACCCCAGAGGAAGTAGAGAAAGGAGCTAATGGGTTAACTTCGCTTCTCTCTGATATGGGAATACAACCACCAAAAGGTGACGATTACAAACTGGGGAAAGGGGAATCAAATCAGAAGGTAACTACAAAAAGCAACCCAACTGAAAATGCTTTTAAAAGCAGGCTTCTTGATCTGCAAAAGCAAGCAGCACTTATTGAGACGACAGGCAAAAAAACTGCAGAAGTAACAGAGCTTGAAAAAGTAAACTTTGATATTACCAGTGGTAACTTAAAAGCATTATCAGAAGCGCAAAAAGAGCAGCTCAGGTATGCGGCTAAAATCATTGACTCAAAAAAAGAAGAGTTACGGCTAAATCAGGAAAACGCAAAGTTAGCTGAATTTGTTTCTGGTCTTGATAGGCAGAATAAAATAATAAGGCAAGGGTATGACAATGATCTGGCCGGTCGATCATTGGGATTAAAAGACCGTAGCCGAGTGCGTGAATTAAACAACATTCAACAGGACTTTGAATATAAACAAGCGGATTTATTAAAACAGTATCAATCTGGTGATATTACCAAGTCACTTTATGAGTCTGAAACTGATGCGTTAAAATCGGCACTTGAAGAGCGCCTGCAGATTCAAGAAGATTATTATCATGAATCTGATGGTTTACGTAATGACTGGGAGTCGGGCATATCAAGCGCATTATCTGATTTCGCGGATAGTTCAAGTGATTATTATCAGCAAGCGGCTGATGCAATGACATCAATATTAGGTTCTGCAACTGATTCAATTTCTGAACATTTATACGATGTTATCAGCGGTACTGAATCAATGGGTGAAGCAATAAAGGGAATTTTTTCAGACCTCGGGAAGTCAGTGATAAAAGCTCTGGTTGATATGGCTGCACAATGGATCGTGTATCAAGGTGTTCAGATGCTGGTTAATAAAAGTGCCCAAGCCTCTGCTATTCCTTCAATGATCGCTAATGCTCAGGCTACAGCCTTACAGGCTCAACTTGCTGCTTTCGCATCAACTGCCGCAATCCCAATTGTCGGACCGGGATTAGCTCCAGCCGCGATGGCTGCTGCAGCGGCTATAACAGAACCTATGGTTGCTGCTATTTCTGCAGCTTCCCTTTCTGGCATGGCCCACGATGGGATTGATGCAGTTCCTGAAACAGGAACCTGGTTGCTTCAAAAAGGAGAGCGGGTGACCACTGCAGCGACCAGCGCAAAACTGGATGCCACGCTGGATAGAGTCGCTACACAGTCAACCGGTGGTGGAACTATTTATTCCCCCACGATCACTATCCCCATCAATGGTAACCCTTCCGATGCAACGTTGGCGCTGGTCCGTAAAGCTGCAGATGAGGGGGCAGAAAGGGGATACCGGAAGGCGGTTAACTCAGTCGCAAGCGGTCAGGGTGATTTGCATAAGGCCTTGATGGGGAAAACTACTTCGGGGAGGAAAATTAGCTGATGGCAATTTCAACTAATCTCAATTACCCGAAGGATTATCTCCCTTGCCCATTGAAGGAGAACTTTGGTCTTAAAGCGACTTCTCCGCTAAAAAGTACAGCGATGGTTACCGGCAGGCGGCGACAAAGGCAAGCTTATACTTCGGTTCCTACTCAAACGCCAGTTTCATGGATCTTTACTGATGGTCAGGCACAGCTTTTCGAAGCCTGGTACCGCGACATCATTACCGATGGGGCTGACTGGTTCAACATGCCGCTCCTTACCCCTTTAGGTGCGCAAGATTATGTCTGTAGGTTTGTCGATATATACGAGGGACCGACACCAGAGGGCGGTAAATACTGGCGATATAGTGCAACGCTGGAATTATGGGAGCGTCCAATCCTTCCGCCTGGCTGGGCCGAGTTCCCTGACTTCATTGTGAACAGCGATATTCTTGATCTTGCAGTTAACAGGGAGTGGCCAAAGGCTTGATTAAAACCGTTTCACCTTCATAATAACCTGTGTCGATTTGTGGGAAAGTCCTTCATGCCGCTCCGTAGCCGGAGCGTGAAATAAAGTGAGGAATAGCGATCCTGCCGGTGAGGGTACACCCACATTCGACACCAATTTTTAAGGCCACCTTCGGGTGGCCTTTTTTATTGGGTAAAAATCATGACAAGACTTAACAGGCTCTATGCCAGCAGCGGGCCGGAGGTGATCATTGAAACGCTGCAGAT
>ENA-OXVT01000081-OXVT01000081.1-human-gut-metagenome-genome-assembly--contig:-NODE-81-length-47989-cov-30.578462_pt1 | contig 47989 bp, 29 predicted proteins | sample MGYA00249253_ERZ652702 | MGnify/ENA primary metagenome ERZ652702 (study PRJEB26925, sample SAMN05826756) | human gut metagenome | biome: ENVO:2100002; feature: ENVO:00000062; material: ENVO:00002003...
CCCAACCCTACCGATACACTGACCCTCATACCTTTTTTCCACTCTTTCCAGTACCGCTATAACCGTTTACCGAATATCTGTGTGGCAGACTCCGGTTACGGTTCGGAAGAAAATTACCGGTTCATGCAGGAGAATGGGATAGAAGCCTTCATCAAGTACAATTACTTCCATAAAGAACAGCGTCCTCGTTATACTCCCAACCCATTCCATGCCGAAAGTCTCCATTACAATGCCCAAGAGGATTATTACGTTTGTCCTATGGGACAGCACATGAACCGTATAGGAACCAAACGTGACAAGACAGCGAGCGGATACATCATCGAAAGTGCCCGGTATAAAGCAAAAAGATGCGAAGGTTGCCCTTTGCGTGGCAGTTGTTTTAAAGCTCGGGGGAACCGTATTATAGAAGTCAACCACCGATTAAATCAATACAAACGGCAGGCACGGGAAAGGTTGCTCTCAGAAGAAGGTATCAAGCATAGAGGCAGGAGGTGTATAGAACCAGAGGCTGTGTTTGGACAAATGAAATACAACATGGCATACAGAAGATTCCGGCATGTGGGAGAAGACAAGGTTACAATGGACTTTGCTTTCTTTGCTATAGCCTTTAATATCAAAAAAATGTGTGCTAAACTGATAAAAGAAGGAAAGGGGCTCATTACAGTTGCCAAATATATGTTTATGGGACTATTTATAACCCGATATAATTGGAATATAGCAACTTGTTGCCAAATGCATGAGGAAAAAGCAGCATAGCCAAAAGAAAATATAGCAGAACTGTAAAATATAAAAGAGGTTGTGCCAACGTTTTGACACAACCTCATTAATTGGTTGCTAAGATAGCAAATTATTTGCACATAGCCATCATTAGTAGTATCCAAATTATAACACTTACTACTAATATTACTTTACTACTAGTACTCATAGGTTCTTCTGCTTTTCTCCTTTCTTCCTCCTTTATTCTTAGATTGTTGTAATATCCTCTTTTCTCATATTCACTCAATGGTGTTGTTTTAAGTTGTCCCGGCTTCCATTGGCATCCACAGTTGAGACAGGTTATCTTTACATTTCCACTGCCTATAAATCCTGCCAATAAACCTACACCACCTGTAAGGACTGCTCCGGCTACTGCCTTACCTGCTCCAAAGCCCTTTTTGTTTGCTGTTAATTGTGAGCTTCCACAAAAAGGGCAATACAATTTATCTTCTTGTTCTTCCATAATATTAGTAACTTTGATTAATAATCAGGATGATTCTTTTCATATTCATCTAGCATTTCAAGTTGTTGTTTTTGTTCTAAGCTACCTTGAAATTCTATTTGCCTAGCTTTACCATCTATTGTATGATACTTACCATTAGGGCTAATAGTGGGTTTGAAATTGGGGTCAGAAGAATACCCGCTAGAAGTTTGAACTTCATCATCGTACGCCGCTGCTGCCGCTTGTTCAGCTTCGTATGCAGCAGCCTCAACAGCAGCAATAGAATCAGCTACTCTAATTGAATCTTGTAATGCCTGTTCAGGATCACTTTTTTTCATATTGCAGCTAGAGATGAATAATGCCGATACTGCAAGGATAAAAATCTTTTTCATAACTTTTTCTTTTTATAGTTAAACATAAAGTGAATAAATCCCTATCCAATTCAGCAATAACCATACGCAAAGTCACAAAAAAAGACGTAGTGCTACTGCCATACGTCATCAAGGCTCACCACAAGCCCACTTACTCAATGGCAGCGCACCACGTCAGTATATGACGAAGTACACTTTACCCAACGAGTAAGTTCATTGATAGCCCTAGTTCTGTTATCCGAGGTGGTGATTCTGATGACGTTTCAGGCTATATTTATACGTTTAATGTTGTATACAACATTGCTTTGCAAAGATAGAGATTATTTTGAGGTGGATATAAGTTAGTACACCCCCTTAACATTTTTAAAACAATTATTAGAATGTATGAGAAACAATAGGTAAATTTGCACACGAAAACACAGGAGCTTATTTCCGAAATACCTCCTGTGTCATAATAAATTATTAATTTAATACTATTTTATATGAAAAATTATATTAAATTCATTGAAATTGATGGCAATACGGTCATCGTTAGACGTAGAATTGGTTATACGAAAATGCCCTTAAAAAGATACCTAATGCTTGTTAGGACTGGCAATTTGAAATAACTACTACGCATAGGGGATTCTCATATCCCCTATATTTCAAACGCAAAATTAATAAATAAATCTCACATAAACAACATTACTATTGTTAAATATATATAATTACTCTTTTTCGGGATTTGGCTTGCTCATTTCTAACAGCATCTCTTTTAGCCTTTCTTCGGGTATAGTGAGGACGAAGCCATGTATCTCGTAGATAGGCTTCCTTTTTTTCTTCTCCTTCTTAGGTTTATCCTTCTTTATGTCTTTGTTATTTGCCATAATATTTAAGCTGCTGCATATTGCAAAAGTAATTCAATTCTCTCATATTTGCTAATTTTTCGGGTGTTAAATCGGAAAACAAATTCGTCAACGTATCTTTGTAGATACTTCTTGCTGACATGGATATATGTTCCTTTTATAGTTCGTTTAAATACCGACCAAGCGTTTTCTATTCTGTTAGTTGTGATTTCGATTATCTCTCCATCATCAGTAACTAGAATCATTCCGTAGAAATGTTTGCCGTGGTCTACAGACATCTGCGTGTATTTCTTCTCTAGTCCTTTGTAGCTCCAACCATCGGTATAAACTGAACTTCCTACATCAACATTCTTTTTCACAATCGGGACGAGCGTCTTTGCTTGGGTGTTCGGAACAACCATTGCGAAAATCTTCCCACCTCTTTCTATAGCCCCAAATACAGGAACTTTATCCTTGTAGCTACGTCCTTGACATTTCTCTACTTTCTTATCTTTATGGCGATTAATATTCTTTCCACCTACAAATGTTTCATCTATCTCAACGTCACCAGATAGCTTCTGATTGTTTTCTTTAGCCATTGCAGTTCTTATTCTGTGAAGCATATACCACGCTGTTTTCTGTGGAATATCCAAATCATCTGCTAATTGATAGGAAGATATAGCATTACCATGATTTGCGAGCATTATTATTGCGTACAACCAATCTCTAAAATCCATTTTAGAATTAGCAAAGAATGTCCCAGTTCTATAAGTGAAGTATTTCCCAGTATTCTTGCACTTATATTTCCCATTCTTACATTTGTACACTTTAGATGTCGGGTCAAAAGGTGAAACCACACCGTCTTTCCATCTTATTTTCTCGTAGTATTTGATTGCGCTTTCTTCGTTTGGGAAAGAAGCAGCAAAACTAATTATGCTTTTCCTATTTCTTTTCCTTCTCTTTTTCATAACGCTTATCTTTTATGTTGCTACAATATAGTGAAAATAAACGAGATATGCAAATAAAAAGACAAATATTTTCGATAGTAAATATAATATGTTATCTTTGTATCGAAACAAAAAAAGGACGATAAACATCGTCCTTATAACTAAAAGTTATGATAAATCAGCGTGGTGTAACTTTAGTGTTCACTGCCTTAATAAGTATCACTAAAGAACATACAATTTTTCTCATCTACATTATTTCTATTAAGAGTATTTTTACTAGGTCAAGTTATTCCAATATAATATCAAACTGATCGTAAGGTGCCGTACGATGTGCCAGATGCCTGGTCAATTTTGAAATCCCAAACAAGGGAGAATAAGTACGTACTTTGATCGTTTTACCATCCGGCATAAATTCCAGAACGCGAAGCCAACCATCCCCTCCGTTCCCTTCCGGACCGCCTCCTACATATTGTACATTAAACGTCATTTGTGATACATCTTTCCCGGCACTGTTCTTATCCACCCGATAAGCCACATTATTCTCATATTCACCGGTGCCTCTTCCCACATGTCCGCAAAGTACGAGACGGATATTGGAAGAAGGATAAATAAGTTTCTCCCAAATAGCCTGCCCCGAGTTTTGTGGAGAAATCTTATACCCATCTTTCGTAACGCGCTTATTACCTATATCAAGATAAGAATGAGTGATAAAAATCACCTTATAATTCTTGTATCTCGGCTTGTTTACCAAATCTTTCGCCCATTGCAGAACTTCATCACGAGGCACAAACTCTACTGCTATAACCAAAATCTTTCCCCATCCCGGCTCATCAAACTCAAAAGCCGAATTCTCTAAAGACGCCCTGCCTTCACGATTAGGAAATTCACTGACACAGATATTCCGCCAGGTAGAATTTCGTTCAAAAGGAATATAATCAGGAAAATAAGTACGACCGTTTTCTGCGGCTTTGTATCCATAATCATGATTGCCTGCGGCAATAATATAAGGTACTTTGTTATCCAGTCTTTTCAAAGCCTGCGATGCTGCCTCCCACATTTCACGACTGGTCTGGTTCAGCATCTTACGGTTTAATACATTATTATCATTCTGCTCCACCAAATCGCCTGTACAAAGGACAGCTTTAATTTTAAGCGACTCTATATTGTCCGCAATCCATGCGGTACAAAGATCAAAAAGCGGCTGGTTAATATCATACTTGGTATATCCCTGTGGATCACCGAGCAAAATCATAGAAAAGGATTCCGGATTGACCAATTTCTGGGGATCAGCCCGATGCTGCGCCGGGAGACAAGTGACAGAAGCACACAATATCCCGGCCAATAAATAGTTGAATAGTTTCATAGATTACTCTTTTTCTTCTTCGTTTTTAAATACAGGTGCACGAGATACGGATGCCGGTGTGCCATTAGTAATATAAGGCCAGCCATCACTGCTCCATTGTATGCGGTCACACATCAATTGACGACCATTATCTATTTTCGCTTTCTGCCAGGCATGATAGAAGAACCAGTCATTACCCTCATCATCCGTGATAATTTCGGAATTGTGTCCGGTTCCGGCAAACAGGTTATTACCCTGTAGAATTACTTCATTATAACTACTATTTTCTTTCATCACAGTACCGTTTTTACCCACATAAGGACCTTCGATATTTTTAGAACGCCCCACCACTACACGATACGTACTTCTTTCCTCTTCACAACAACTACCCGTAGAGCCAAATAGATAATAATAATTCCCGCGTTTATGAACCATGATGCCTTCTATTGAAGGACCCGCTATCTTTTCGGAAACAGCCCCTTTAATGGATAGACCGTCAGCACTTAACTCTACATAACGGATACCTCCTTCATAGCCTTTAGAAGTACTATTATAACTTCCCCAGAAAAGATACTTCTTACCATTATCTTCAAAATAACAAGGGTCGATGCACTGCATAGTACCAGAATTGTAGTCAAGAAGTTTTCCGTGATCCGTAAAAGGCCCTACAGGAGAGTCGCTGACCGCCACCCCGATACAACTATTCTTAGGCAAGTCCCAGTGCCCGAGAGTATAATAGAGCACATATTTGCCATTGATATAGTTAATGTCCGGAGCCCATAAGCGAGTGTCCGGCTGCCAGTTCGGTTTTTGCAGAAAGGCTGCCCCAGCATAAGTCCACTGTGTCATATTAGTAGATTTGTAAATCGGAATATAGATATTATCCTGTTGGGTAACATACAAATAAAAGTTTCCGTCTGCCGCATGAATTATTGTCGGATCAGGCAACTGTTTGCCGACTATAGGATTGGAGAATGAAACAGGGTTAGGTGTACTCCCCCCACCCCCATTTCCATTACCGTTACCCGGCCCATCCGGTTGTTCGTCAGAGCCACCGGAACATGCCATGATACACAATGCTGTTGCAATTAAAAAAGATAATTTTTTCATATATACTTTATTAGTTAAAACTAAGATTAATTTATCCAACCTTCATTCTGTTCCAAATTCGAGTTCATTTCCATTTCTTTAGCAGGAATAGGCCAGCTCCAGCACTGATCCCCCAACCAGTACCAGGTATAAGTCGTTTCACCCCACATCTGCATCAGACCGTTACGATTATTATCAAACTTCTTATCTTTCCACGTTCCCCAACGCAATTCATGGAAATACATGGAATCTTCGCCACCGATTTCCCAGTAATACTCATTCCGGATACGTTCACGCAAATCACTCTGCCCGTTAACTTTCGTAGCAGGATAAGTTGCATTATTCAATTCGACATGCCCTGCACGACGTCTTACTTCATTAACACATCTGATTGCTTCGCTTTCATGGGTACTTCCCCATTCATTTAGCGCTTCTGCTTTCAGGAGCAATACTTCCGCATAGCGTATTAATGGAATATCCAATCCATAAGTATCACGTTCTGTCTGTTCCAGACCTTCAGGAACAAACTTTCTCCATAGATAGTAAAACTTATCGTTTGTATCAGTACGGATATCAAAAGGCTCTGCACTGTCGGAGCCACGATAAGGCCAACGCAATGTATAAGTATGAGCTATTCCAGAAGAAGCGCCATTGTATTGTGCGTAAGGGGTAATGACAGCCATTTGCAGACGTGGATCACGGCTCTCGTAAGCTTTTTTGATACGTGCTTCATTGCCACTATCCAGATATTTGTTCATATCTGCCCCATAGGCAGCCATACGTTCCTTTTCCGCCGCAGACAGTCCATCGCGTAGAAAAAACACCACACGTTCTTTTTCTTTCATCGCACTATAGCCCGGCAAGTAGTTATCCCAATTAAACTTTTCTCCGGTCGCCGTCTCAAAAGATTCTACAAAATGCGGATTAGGCAAATAGTTATTCCACATAGAACCTGCTGTACAACGGTTGCCGTAAGTGATGTTCCTTGTATTGGAGTAGCCGTATTGCTTGATGCATTGCACAGAGAATATCATTTCTTCACATTGTTCATTTGCTATTTTCAACAACTGCTTATAACTGGTAGCACCGGCCTTAGTATATAACCCGAAGCCACAGTCAGCCACAGAATTAAAATCATCAACCGCCGCCTCCCAATTCTTCTGCCACATATATACTTGTCCGCGTAATGCATAAGCAGCTCCTTTGGTTACCCGTCCATAGTTAGAGTCACCCGAATTATATTTACCCGGTAGATTGGGTTCATTCACACAATCTGTCAGATCCTGGAGTATAGCCGCCCAAACATCCGCTTCTGAAGAACGGGCTTTGTTACCGTTTTCAGGACTCGTGATTGCATTCATATATAACGGCACTCCTTTATACAAGATATTCAAGCGCATATAAGCAAATGCACGCAAGAATTTACATTCGGCGATAGCCCGTTGCTTCTCTCCGGTCGACATATCAGGAACCTGACCAATATTATCTATCACATCATTAGCACGATAGATAAAAGTATAAAAACGTTTATAAATATCACTGAACAGGCCACTTGAGGGAGTAGCTGCTCCTGTACAATTAGGCATTCGCTTAATCCAGTTCTTGTCTGTATCCATCACAGAAGAATAAGCATCCCATGGAATCCGGTGCGAATCCAAAATGCCGGAGTTAGGACAATATTGATCCAGAAAGACATTATATACGCCGATAACAGCCTGTTCGGCCAAAGTTGCTTTCGTCCAGATACTACTACCGCTTATGTTATTGGTAGGAGTAGTATCTAAAAAGTCCGCACCGCATCCAGCCATAGAGAAAGACAGCAAGGCAATAGATGCACATCTTACTAATTTCCGAAATATTTTTATTTTGTTTTTCATCATAAAATCGTTTTAGAGTAAGTTTAGAAAGTGATATTTACACCGAATGCATATTGTCTCATAGTAGAATATCCCACTGCGGTACGCATTTCCGGATCCATTCCTTCATACCCGGTAATGGTAAATAAATTTTCACCGGAAGCAAAGAAACGGATATTCTGTGCATATACTTTTTTCGACAGGACAGCAGGCAATGTATATCCGATAGTCAGGTTCTTCAGTTTAATATAATCCCCTTTTTGCAAATGTACTGATGACTGTGTCATACCACTTTGGTCGTTACCGGAGTTATTTGTCAAACGAGGATTCTTTGAACTCAAGTTCGTGCGCGGATCATTGGGATTTTTGGGATCAAAGAAATAGTGATCGTTTGCTATTGCTTCCCCAATAGCATATCCTTTGATGGTAGCACTGCTGTTCAATGCCAAACGATAGTAGTAAATTTTGAAACCTGCCGCACCGGACCAGTTCATGGAGAAATCGAAGCCTTTCCAATTAGCGCTTGCCTGCAGACCGAAGTTATACTTGGGCACATTGGAGCATCCCTGAAACTCATTATCAGCGTCATTACCATATACACCGTCGCCATTTAAGTCAGCATAGATGTAATCACCATACCAAATGCCACTCTTACTGACGTTCTGACGCGGATAGAACTTATACCCTGCCCCTACCATAGCATTCAGCCATTTCATGTCGTCTACTGTACGGATCATTCCGTCTCTCGGACCACCGTTGATATTGACTGTTCCATCTGCGTTAAAACCGTTTCCACTGCCCTTATATGGTTGCAACATATAGTATTCATTAATCATTTTACCCTCTATTACACGGGTAGATCCTCCGGTAGAGACATCACCGATATTGGTTTGATAAACACGGTTCCCGTTTTCATCTGTCACCCAGCCACGCTGCAACTCTCCTTTGTATTTACTGACCTTGTTCTGGTTATAGGCAAAGTTACCGGATACACGATATTCTACTTTACCGATACGGTCTTGCCAATTCAGGGTCATTTCAATACCGCGGTTAGTCACTTCCGCAATGTTCTGACGAGGGCCACTGGCTGTCCCGAGAGACATATACATATCAGGGCGATATAAGATTCCATCCGTTACTTTATTATAAAATTCAGCCTCAAACGTCAGACGGTTTCTTAAAGTTGCAAAGTCGATACCAATATTCGTAATGGCAGTACTTTCCCACTCCAACAGGTTGTTGGAAATAGAAGTAATTGCCAAACCATTATTAAGGCTACCTCCAAACGCGTACTTTGCCGAGTTGTACACAGCCTGCCATTCATAGTTACCAATCGCATTGTTTCCTAACTTACCCCACGAAGCACGTAATTTCAGGTTGTCGATAGGAAGTCCTTTCATAAATTTCTCTTCACTGATTCTCCATCCGGCAGAGAAAGATGGAAAAAGTCCCCAGCGATTATCCGGAGCAAAACGGGAGGAACCGTCATAACGCATATTAACCTCGAATAAATAACGGCTGTCGAAAGCATAGTTAATACGACCGAAGTAAGAACGGGATGTAAATTCCTCACCTGTACCACCTATGGAAGAAGGAGTAGTAGCAGAACTTGGATCACCCACAGACGAATCTATTAATCCAAGTTTGGCAGTGTCGGTAGTCCGTTTGACAAAACGTTCTTCTTCAAAGCCCAATAACATACCAATATCATGCTTATAAAAAGTCTGGTTATAGTTGAGCAAGTGCGTTAATTTCCAATGGTTTTCACGGACATACGCCATACGGGTATACAAATCGGCAGGATCTTTGGGGGCAGCTATCCACTGATCTGTACTAAAACTATATTTCCCATAATCCGTATTTACGGACATCGATTCATAACGATAATCCTTATAGTTCAGATTAACATCGTATGAGAAGTGTTTCAGAAACTTCACGTTGGCATAGAAAGTAGTGAAGAACTGCGTGTTCTTGATATGCCCTTCCGATTGCGCCATGTCCCACAGAGGATTGTGAGATTGCGGATCTTCCTCGTTCGCTTCCGGCGCACCATATTTTCCATCATAATATGGATATACGCCCGGTATCATTTTTTGGGTATTGATATTGGTGAGTGAACCGGTATCGCTTTTCTTCTGGTCGGTGTGATACCCCCATACACGAGTACCGATACGTAACCACTTAGTAATATCCGAATAAACATTGGCACGCAGAAAATAGCGTTGGTATCCGGTATCTTTGATTAATCCCGGGTTGTCGGTATAAGATATAGAAAGATTATATCCGGTACGTCCCTCCTGCCCAGTGACGGAAAGCGAATGTTTCATCATCCAGTCATTACTATATATCTCATCGTACCAATCCGTATTGGGATAAGCTACATAATTAGGATAGCCGGAGGCAGAAATGCCATTCGGATCTTTTTCAGCTTCACGCCATTGATTGATGGTAATGTCGCTGAAAGGAGCAGATTCTCCTATATTAGTAGCAGCTTCGTTCATCAATTCCATATACTTGGCGTAGTTAGATACCGTTTTTATCAGTTTGGTAGGTTGATTCAGTGAAAAAGTAGCATTGTAAGATACGCTGACCTTTCCTGTTTGTCCGGTTTTGGTAGTAACCAGAATAACCCCATTTGCCCCCCGGTTACCATAGATAGCACACGAAGCCGCATCTTTCAAGATAGAAATAGAAGCAATATCATTGGGATCTACATTATTCAAGCTTTGTTCCATCCCATCCACCAACACGAGTGGTGAAGAGCTGTTCAAGGTACCCACCCCCCGGATATTGAAAGAAAAGCCTTCATTATATGGAGTCCCGGAGCTTTGCATCACCTGCAAACCGGCTGTCATACCGCTCAACGCCTGCGAAGCACTGACCAAAGGACGGGAAAGTGATTCCTTTTCCAAATTTACCGTAGCAACCGAACCGGTCAGGTTCACCTTCTTTTGTGTGCCATAACCAACCACTACTACTTCTGAAAGCATTTTCACATTCTCTCCCATTACAATGTTGAATGTCGTCTTGCCAGGCGACAATGAAATTTCCTGCGTGTCAAAACCGATATAAGACACTTGCAATTTCTTAGCGTCCTCCGGTATTTCCAGTTCAAATTTCCCTTCCATATTACTCACCGTGCCAATATTAGTACCGGGAATTGATACCGATACTCCAATTAACAATTCATCATTGACATCGCTGATGACACCATTGATACGCCGTTTCTTATCCGATTTCTGAACGACAGGCCGGGTGATAATAATATGATTATCTTTTATTTTATAAATCAACTCCTGCCCTTTCAGAATCTGATCCAGTGCCTTGCTTATCGGTTGATTATCTACCTTTACAGTTACCTTACGGGTCAGGTCCACATCATTTTTCTCATATACTAAGGATACATTTCCTTTGACCTCCAACTCCCGGAACGCTTTGCGCACCGTTACGTCCTGCAAATGTAAGGTCACCTGTTGTGCATGAACCGACAGTGGAAGAACTGCAGCTAATAGCACGAAGAACATGCATTTGATGATTTTACTCATTGATTTAAGTTTTTATGTGTATATCTTTTGTTACTAACTCATTGTTTTACAATATTCTTATTTAAACATTATCCAGGATTGCGAACTAGCCTCATTATCCGCATTTTTAACATTGCCGTTCGTTTCCCAGTCGTATCTACCGGCTACCTTTCCTAAAGGCACCCCTCTACTATCATCCCGAATAACAACAGGACTATGATAGTTCTCACCAAACACAATGGCATCCGTACAACCCACTTCCTGCAATGCCACAGCAACTTCCCGTAAAGAAGAGCCATCACTAAAGACATTCCAAGCTGCTTTTACCGAGTTATAAGAATTCGTAAAACGATTACTTACAAAAATGACCAAGTCTCCTTCTTCCGTGATACCGACAGCCCGGCGTCCTACAGGCTTGCCATCAAAAGTCCAAATGCTTACCGGATTAGCAGCCCATGAATTACTTCCTGACAATGCTCCATCCATTCCTCTGTTACGGGTCGAAGTATTTCTTCCTTCATTAGTGGCAAATGTCTTGTAAAGTTCTGCATTTTCTCCGGCAATCATGATCTGCCCTTTTTGCAACGGATAGGAATATCCACTGACAGCACTGGTTGGAGACCACTGTACCCCATTGGCAGCTTGTTTGCCGGCTCCGCCGCTGGTAAACTTATACAAGTTATTATCTATCACTTCTGCATACGAAATCTCCGCTTTTCCATCAGCTGTAATTCCCAGAGTTCCCGGACAATACTTCAAAGAAGTAGATAGGTTATATCCGAGACGCGGTGCGGATAGCAGCCCACTATCATTCCACCCGAGGCTATAAAATATCGGTACCCAGAATTGCCCGGACAATCCCGGAACAAACAATGAATAATCCATATTATCATTCATGATAGCTGTTGTACGATGTTGAGCAGTGGGTTCAGCCCATGTTACATTGTCTTTATTCATATCCCAGCTAACCTTCATATTTATTCTACCGGCAGGAATAGTTATCAACCATCCCGTATTACCGCTCCTTCCATGCAAGTTTTTATTTTCATAGACAATCATGAAATCAGGAATACAAATACTACTGTGTTGGCTTTTTAGATCAGCAGTAATATTTTTCCAGTTTACCCCTGCGTCAATAATTCCATTTACAGCACTCAACTGATATTTTTTAGTCATGTTGTTCGTATTGTCTTTTACAGTAATAGTAAGTGTGCTACTTAGGTCAACAATCAGGTTCCCATTTTCATCTTTTTGACTGGAGGGATCCGTAGAGATGATTTCTGCGTTATCTGCCAAAGTCGGCATCAACACTACGTTTGCAAATACAGTGTTTTGTTTGAAACGTAACGAAGCGATGCCATTAATAAAGTTAGCACTAACCTGCTCTGTGTTACAAGTAGCCGTTACACCTCGAAGCAACTGGGTAGAAGTGCTGAAAATGGTATATTCAATATCATCTGCTCCATCATTCACTTTAATACGGGTGATACCGCTGCTCAAGTCCAGTACAGCATCAGTAGTGAGCGGATCAATGGGCTTTGCCCATTCATCCGCCAGTTTGAGTTTCACATTCACCGCACTTTGGTCGTCCAAAATGCGAAAATCTAAGGCTATGACCCTACTGTTCTGGTCAATAAGACCATTTATCCAGTTCCCTGTGCCATCTTCTGCCTGTATGGCTACCAATGGTTCTTTTACGTACCCCGGATCTTCGGATAAGACAACACCTTTCAGTTCATCTTCTCCGCATGACGTGAATATAAACACAAGGAATGTGCTTAATAGAAAATGTAGTTTCTTCATACAATATTATTTAAATAAGAAATAGCTTATTTTCTGTTATTCCTGAAAACAATCTTTATCCTGCATGACTAAACTAAAACAGCTGTTTGTATACCTTATAACTTAAAAAAGAGTGTCGCGCTATGCTCTTTTACAATCCTTCTTTTTACCATTCATAGAGATTCAGGTTAAAATATGCTTTATTGGCCTATTCATTAATATGACAGCCAGATTAATAAAAAGTATAGTGAGAAATGATTTTTTTATTCGTTCAGCCCTTCAACTCATCTTTTTATTAGTGAGTTTGGTCATCTTACATTTTTTCAATACCTTGCCCCCGAATTATCCATCGGAGAAACAGAACCTGTGAGTATTCACCTTAATATATTAACTAATAAATCAAATATACGATTTCTGAAAGACATAATGGAAAAAAACCTGGAAACAGAGATTATCGAGGCCCTGAAATCGGGTAAAGAGGAGGCATTCCGATACATCTATAAAACTTACTATACAGATCTTTGCCGGATAGCGAGAGGGTATTTGACAGACTCTTATCTATCAGAATCTATAGTAGAAGATTTGGTGTATAGTCTATGGGAAAACCGCTCTAAAATAACAATTAACACCTCATTGAAGAACTACCTTTTCAGAAGTGTAGCCAATAAGTGTATCAATTATCTTCAGCTTGAATATGTGAGAAGGGAAACGGCCTGCTCGTCAGAAGACCTGGTCATTTACAGCGATTTATGGTCCTTGGGCGAAAATCCGGTTGAGCATTTAGAGGGTAAAGAGCTACATTCTATTATCCAGAAGACGATTGACGGCTTATCTCCAGAAACCCGGAAGGTATTTTTATTGAGTCGTTTTGAGAACAAAAGACAAGAAGAAATTGCCGAAATCATGGGAATCACTATTCATACAGTGAAATATCACATGCGAAGTGCACTGGATAAACTGAAGGAAGCAGCAAGATCTTATCTTGCCCTGATTGTAATGTTTATTACGAATATATTTAATTAATATTAAAAAGCAAAGTAATTCACTATACTTCTTCTATTGACAAACTGTCCTGATGATAGCGCAGGTATATGATTTTCAATAGATATTAAGTTTAAGATGGTATGAAAGAAGAATTTGACAGACTGATATATGATTTCCTCTCGGGAAGTATCACCAAAGAGGACTTGCATAAGTTGAACGAATGGATATACTCCGATCCGGAGAATCAGAAATATTTTGAACAGCAGAAACGAATCTGGCTTCTGTCTGCCGAGTATAAAAATGTATCTGTACACGAAGAACAAGCCTATAACAGATTTGCGAAACGAATCCGCAAACATAAGAGTGCTCCGGCAGGAAAGATGAGAAGAGCCTTATTTGTGAAGTATGCAGGTTACGCAGCGGCAATCATTATATTACTGTTTACCACTCCTTTTATAATTTATAATTTTACAACACCTGATGATTCTTTGATTTCCGAAGTATACGCTCCAAGAAAATCGAAATTAAAAATGAAGCTTCCTGACGGTTCTATAGTGTGGTTAAACGCAGATTCCAAGCTTTCTTACTCCGAGAGTTTTAGTCGAAAGAATCGCAATGTCCGGCTGGAAGGCGAAGGGTATTTTGAGGTAGAGCATGGAGAGCATCCATTTGTTATACAAACAGACTCCGCACAGATCAAGGTACTGGGTACTAAGTTTAACGTTAAAAATTATGGTGATGAGAATTATATAAAGGTATCACTCCTAGAAGGTTCCATTGTCTTATTGTGCATCAACCAAGAGTTTATAATGAAGCCTAATCAAACGATGACAGTTAATAAGCTTGACCAAACTTATAAGCTGACCGAGAGTGCTGACTATGCTGAACAGTGGATCAACTGCAAAGTATTCTGGGATGAAGTTCCTATGTCGATCATTTCTAAAGAGTTGGAGCGCCAGTTTGATGTGACATTCGCATTTGAGTCAGAGCAACTCAAGAATTTGATTTTCCATGGAAGTTTTATTATAGAAACAAATAATTTGGAGAAAATATTGGATATTATGTCTGAAACAAATAAATTTAGCTACTCAATTGAAAAAGATAAGGTATATATCCATTCATTGAAAAAATAAGAAACGATTAAAGAATCTTCAAAAATAATATCATGACCGCACAAGAGTTTTTTAAGAACGATCTGTTTGCCGAAAATGCAGGAGTAGTACTGCTGGAAGTACGCAAAGGTTACAGTAAAGCCAAATTAGAAATAAAACCCGAACATCTTAACGCAGGTGCCCGCACACAAGGAGGAGCGATCTTTACGCTGGCAGACCTTGCGCTTGCCGCAGCTGCCAACTCGCACGGCACACTAGCTTTCTCTCTCTCGTCCACTATTACTTTTCTGCGTGCCAGCGGCCCCGGAGATACTCTCTTTGCCGAAGCACGCGAACGCTATATCGGTCGAAGTACAGGTTGCTATCAGGTAGATATAACAAACCAAGACGGAGAGTTGATTGCAACTTTTGAATCTAGCGTATTCCGAAAGGATCAGAAAGTGCCTTTCGAAGTTCAGGAATAAAACAGGAAAGCGCATCAACACTTTTAAAAGTATACCTTTTAGAAACAGATAACGCGGATGATACGGATAAAAAGATAATAAATCCGTGTCATCCGCGTTATCCGCATCTAAAAAATAACAGGTTGGCAGGGCCATTTACTTCTGATATGCCTTCGTTTTTTCTCTATATCTATTTAACGATAGAAGTCAGCGGATGCCGGTTACCCGTCACATTATTCAGGAATGCTTTTGCCGAACCGAAGTTCAGGAATAAATCCAGACGGACAGGAAGATGGTTCAAGTCGTCCGTCACGAAGAAAGTAATCACCTCCTTTTCTTTTCCTTTCTTATCATATTCTACCAATGAGAAGATCAGGCAACGGTAAGTAACTCCATTCTCCGCTTTCACATTTTCTTTTCCACGGTAGATAAGCGTTTGCTCTTCCACTTTACGGCCCGTAGCCATCGGGAACTTGATTTTGTCTCCCACCTTATAATCTGCAGGGTCGTAAGAACGTGCCTGCGCCAAGATGCTTAACATATCGTATATACAACGGCTATCGCTAGCTTCAGATTCATCAAACGCTCCATCCCGATAAGTACGTTTCTGGTTTACGAGGCAAAGACCGTCCTTATAAGAAAACCAAGCCTCATCAACCGTGTAACGTTTTCCCTCTTCAGCACCTTTGCGGAAATAGCGCGGTTCCAGTTTTTCACCGATCACACAAGTCAGCGTATCGCGCATCTTGAAAAAGAAGTCTGCCCGTTTACTGCCCAAAGCAAGCAGATTGATCCGGTAGGCAGGTTGTGAATGATAAGTAGTAGCATTCGTCGTCAGACTGGCAAGTCCGGCTTTCACCCAGACAAACTTCCAGTTAAAATATAAATCATACATTACGTGTTCGCCGGATTGAAACGCATCATTCTTCGCTTCACATTGAGCACTGGCTGGGAGGACGAAAGCTCCCATCAGTAAGGCCACTAATCCGATAATAAAATTGCGTCGAACGCTAACGACGGCGGTTCTGACTATTTCGTTCCCGATCCTTTTTCTTCTTGTCTTCATCTGGTTTTTGTTTTTTAAGTTCATCCAGCTTTTGCTTATCCAGCGGAACTGCATGAATATCCCAACTTTGTTCTAGATCCCAGTTGGCTTTCGGCTCTAAAATCTGATTATAATAATACACCTCTTCGGGCTGCACCCCTTTTTCAAAATTGCCGGTATCCCATTCACCGTTTCCATTCCGGTCGTTAATCAACCGGGCGGAGTACTTACCGGGATTTAAGTAATAAAAGTCGGCATAACCTCCTTCCTCTACTCTTCTTCGGCGTACCACTTTATCCTGCGCATCCAACAGTTCAACGAAAGCATTAGGTTCCGCTCCCGTCACCACAAACGTGATTTTGGCATATTCTTCCAAACTACGCACCTTGAACCCTTGTTTTATTTTGTCTGTAAACAATCCGTATATACCATGAAATGCGGTCGAATCCACCGAAAATTCATATTCCAGCGTCGGTTCCCAATCATAATACACATTAAACTTCTTCAGATTTACGGAATCCTGCTCAAATTCAAACGGTATATCCTTCCAGAGCGTATCCACCTTTTGCCGCAGATGTATGGCGGCAGTGTCGTAGCTGGCTATCGGTTCTTCAAAATTCAAAGAAATATATCCATATACATCCATTGACGAAGGGGCACTAACATTCACCGGCAAGAATTTCGTCGGTTCGGGTTCATCCTCTTCCCCTTTCTTTTTCTTCTTTTTCTTTTTGTCCTTATCCGACTCCTCTTTCTTATATTTCTGCTTCGAAACAAGATTCAGCGTATCTGTACGGGGTACTAATTGGTTTAAAGTATCTGTATAAAGATAAGTCAGACTCATGGCAAGAGTATCCTGTTTGAAGAGCAAAGAATCTTTCACCCAATAATGGATTGTATCGTTCCGCTGATTCTTTTCGATGACAAAAGCATCCTTTTCATCGAAGTTTAAGCCTTTCAAGACTGGCAAAGTGTCCGCCTTACCGGCAAAATAAAAAGTGAACTTATGAGGAATCAGTCTTTCCGACTTGATAAGATATTGCGAATAATTAAGCTCTTTAAAGGCACGGAGGATGACATCATCCGGCAAATAATGCATATATTTCTTCTCAACAATCGTGTCGTAGGTCAATGAGTCCACCCAAGCAGTATCCATGCGGATACGTTCTTCCATGCGGGGGATAATCAACGAATCATGGAAAGCGATCATCTCGCTCTTCTGATTAAAAGTAAAGTTTTGGTCGGCATCCATCAATCCATAGATGCGATATTTGCCGGGAGCTACACCACGGATGGAGAAACGTCCACGGCTGTCTGTACGTGCCACACGGTCGAAAGGCAATTTGTTGAAAGCCGAATCATTCAGGTTGGAATGTAGTCCGACAAGCATACCTTTAATAGGTTCCAGGTTAGAGGCGTCGAGCATTGTTCCTGCTACTTCCATCGTATCGATTTCCGTACCGGTAGAAAACGTAAATGCAAAATTCCCTAGCGGGTTACCTTCATTATTGTCGACAATTGCATCCGAGAAGTCAATCGTATAGGTCGTGTTAGGCTTCAAAGAGTCGAGTAGGTTGACTTGTATTCTCTTGCCGGAAGCCTTGATTTCCGGTTGCTGTATCTGGGGAGGAGAAACAACGACTTTTTCGGTTGCTTTCTCCAGCTTAATAAACTCATCAAACATCAAAGAAATTTTAGTCCTTTCATTATTCAGAGCGCCCGCAGCAGGAGTACTACCGATGAAACGGGGCGGCGTCTCATCATAAGGGCCTCCGTCCGGCCGTCCAATACTGGCGCAGGAATATAACATAGCTCCCAGCGTTACTACCGGAAGCACCTTGCGAACTATTTGCTTTATCTTTTGATTCTCAAATTGTAACATGCTGCAAAAATAAGGGTTCTTATTCAATAAACACCACACTTTCTAGCTAATTTATTAAAAAAGGAAAGGGTGACTTAAGGTAATAAACAATATTTGCGACGTTTTTATTTCTTTCCTGCTAATATAATTAGTTTTATTGCCTAAAGAGATTACCTTTGTTGCCTAATCTTTTTTTCGTTCCACTATAGTGTTCCGCAAAGAACACTATAGTTTCCCTTGCGGAGCACTATAGTGGGACGAAAGAGAAACTATAGTGGAACGAAATAAAAGTAGCAAGTGAAGTAAATCCGGATAGGCAAACGGATTTATCAATGTGCCTACACTAAATAAAAACGAATATGAGTATACAATATGACCTTTACGACACGCCTGACATTCAACAAACAGGCGACGCACAACCGCTTCATCCCCGCGTAGTATTCAAAGGAACCGTCGATCAGGAAGAATTTCTAGACCGTGTACACAAATTCACAGGAATAAGTCGCAGTTTACTGGCAGGTGCTATGCAGTCTTTCCAAAACGAGTTGAGAGACCTGATTGCCAACGGATGGATTGTGGAACTGGGAGATATCGGATATTTCTCAGTGTCTTTGAAGGGACCTCGTGTAATGAAGAAAAAAGATGTACACGCACAATCCATAGAACTGAAGAATGTCAATTTCCGGGTAAGTAGCCAGTTTAAGAAAGAAGTAGGCCAGCAAATGAGACTGGAACGTGGAGAATCGATGACTCGTCACCACGGGAAAGGGCGCAGTGAAGAAGAATGTTTGACAATAATCAACCAGCATCTGAACAAATATCCCTGCCTGACCCGCACCGACTATAGCCGATTGACAGGACACGACAAAAAACGTGCTTTGAAAGAACTGAATGCTTTTATCGAACGTGGACTCTTAATCCGTTATGGAACAGGCAAACAGGTGGTTTATGCAAAGAAAACAGAAAGTTAAGTTAAAATCATCTAGCAGAATTACCTAGAATTCCAATTCTGAACTGAACAAAAAAACAATAATTCAGTGTAGGGTTCTTTTTATATTAATCATATTTATACTGACTTTTAGTAAATCAGAACTATCTATGAAATTATAAAACAAGATTACTTGCTTTATCAATATTTATTGCTACTTTTGTAGCGGTTTCCTTTCATACGTAGAGAGGAACATTTTATTTTTTTACAGAGAACGATTATTTATTGCATTCAACCATAAATTCGGCAAAAATTTACCGCGAATGGCAATAAGTGATGTCAGGTCTCGCGCACACTTCTGTATATAATTTGTTTATATACCCAATGGGCGTGGGACTATCACTTATGTCGCGGAGGGTCTTTGCCGAGCCTATGGTTGACGTACAGTTGGTAGTTTCCCACGCTCTCTTTTTTAAACCGCGCACCACAGGGAAATGATGCGACAAACATAACAAAGATATGTACGATGACCTGAAAGAAAACATCATTCTAGTAATGCAGCACCCTATCGCGCGCCGCCCCATCTCCAACTTATCAGATGAAGAACGAGAAAAAGCATTCGACTTGTTGAACTATCTTTCAACTTTATCCGTTGACGAAAACTATACCTTATTAGATTACATCCAAATGGCACGTCTTGAATATGCACTTGGAGAACTTGAGTATCAAACAACCAATGATACAGAAAAAGTAATACGACATTTTAGAACCGCCCTCCAACATCTGGAGAAAGGAGGGTTCGACTTAAGTATAAGCAAGTGGACAGAGTTAGTCAGCCTGCGAACCAAAGAAGATACGGAATAATTCAGAATCATAACCCTTACCAGTATATATATGAAGATAGACAACAAAGCGAAAAAGATTGCTTGTGCAAGTAGTCCTTTCGTTCTATCTTCGAAGAGGATGCCTTCCCCACACTTGATACCCCAATATCTTGATCGGCATCCTCTTTTTCTACCTTTCTTCCGAATCTTTCTTTTACATAAAAACACCCCAATACAGCAGTATTCTACTTATTAACTAATTTATTAACGCACAATTCTTTTTCAGCTTGGTCATGAATTTCGGAAACCATATCTTTGCATCGTGATCACAAAACAACAATAAAACAGATTAACTAACTATTAAAAGAAGAAAGACTATGGCATTAAAGTATGTTGTCAAGAAAAGAGTTTTCGGCTTTGACAAAACAAAGACTGAAAAGTATGTAGCACAGAATGTAATTACCAATACGGTAAATTTCAGAGATTTATGCAAGGAAGTATCCATGTTCGGTATGATTCCCGAAGGCGCAGTGAAACACGTGATTGACGCACTGATTGATGCGTTGAACACGAACCTCAACAAAGGATTGTCTGTGCAATTAGGTGACTTCGGATGTTTCCGTCCGGGCATGAGTTGCAAAAGCCAGAAAGAGGAAAAAGATGTAGATGCCGATACCGTTCGTCGGGTGAAAATTGTATTTACGCCGGGATATAAATTTAAGGATATGCTGGATAATGTAAGTATTTACAAGACGGAAGGAAACGGCGGCACCTCTTCCGGAAATGGAGGGGGAAATAAACCGGAAAATCCGGACGAAGGCGGTAGCGGTGAGGCCCCGGATCCTGCAGCATAAAACTGGAACAAGGGACCACACATAGAAAAGGACTTCTTCCCATAAAAATGAACCCTAAAAGTTAGACAAAAACTTTTAGGGTTCGCTTAGTCATAGTTACCAGCCTGTATTTTGACCTAAATTAGGATTCTTATAATATTCAGTCTGTGGTATAGGATATAAGTACATCTTATCATCCCAGTTACGTGTTTCAAGCAATTCTTTCTTATAAACAGGCAAGCTGTTTTCCAAAGTGATCTTGATGCAATAAATAGCTTTGGTTTTATCACCGATTTTCCAACGGCGGATATCCCAGAACCTATGGTCTTCGAACGCAAGTTCCACTCGTCTTTCACGACGGACGCTTTCAGTAAACGCATTGCCGCTTGTTGTAATGGCAGGCATATCAGCAGCAGCACGCACCTGATTCAGTGCCGCACGTGCAGACAACGGATGATCATTATCCGTATAATCAGCGTCTTTCCAGGCATCCATTGCTTCCGCATAGTTCAGGAGAATTTCCGCATAACGGAATATGATGAAATGGTGCGGTTTCTTTTTCTCATTGGAAGGAGCTAGAGAAACAGTCTCATTCATATACTTCTTCAAATAATAACCTGTAGTAGTCGCTCCGGTTGTTCCGGCACCGTCTTTTCCTCCTTCATAAGACTGGATGGTCGAGTTCATCCATGTATCGCCATTGCAAAGCACCGTTTTATAGAATCTTGGGTCTCTGCCTTCATACGGATTCTGCCCCGGTGTAATCTGTTCCCAGTCAAAGTCTTTTCCATTAGTCATCTGGAAGGCATCCACCAGGTTCTGGGTGGGCACGTTGCCTGTTTTCCCCTTTTCATAACTGATGGGCAAATTGTTAGCTTCAAAATCAAAGCTTTCCCCATTTCTACGTTCAAAAATTAATTGCGGAGATTTCAATACATCGTTTCCACCATTCTTGTCATACAGAGGATCTACATTCGTCTTCGGCAAACTGTACCAGTTCTCTTTTATGATAGCATAAGCCGCATCGGCAGCCGCTTTCCATTTATCAGCATCCTGTGCGGGATTATGCAACAAACTCGCCGCATAAAGAAGAGCACGGGATTTCAATGCCAACGCTGTACCTTTGGTCACACGTCCCGTCTCCGCCCAAAAGTCCTGATGACTGACAGGCAGAGTTTTGGCCGCGTCACTACATTCATCACAGATATATTTTATCACTTCATTGAAAGAAGTCTTTTCCACGCCGTTGATTTCATCCAAAGCATACGTACGTGTCAAAAGTGGAATATCACCGTATCGTTTAGCCAGTTCGAACAGATAAAAAGCTCGCAACACCCGTAATTCTTCACGATACATGGTAGCTTTGGCTATGTCTTCTTCATACGTGTCGTTCCAGCGGAAACGCTCCAGTTTTTCCTGTGAATAGTTTTCAAGAAATGAATTGACGGAACGGATAGCTCCATAGCACTTCGACCACATATTATCGACTGCATTGTTGGGACTCCAGGCATTGTTATAAAAGTCGTGAACACTATTATCACTCCAGATATAAACAGAATTATCCGTTGCAGACTCCCTCAAAGCCCCGTCGAGCACTCCGAGATCTCCGGGCAACTGGCTATAAACGTAGGTAGCCAAACCTTTCACATTGCTAAAGTAGGAATAGGCCTCTTCCCTGTCCAAGCCTGTCGATTCGTCCAATTCGAGCAAGCTACACCCCGATACGGATAATAGCAAACCTGTATATAATAGGATATATTTTCTCATGGTCATCTCACATTTTAGAAGTTAATATTCAACCCGAAATAAACAGAAGTCATATCCGGATAATTGATTTTCAGATCTTCACAGTTCATATACTTCACATGATCGAGCGAAAAAAGATTGTTAGCTCTCGCATACACCTGAATCTTCTCCATTTTCACTTTCTTCGCCCAAGAGGAAGGAAGGTTATAGTAGACATTCAGGTTACGAAGTTTGAAATAGCTCCCGTTCTCCAACCACTGTGTACTGTTTCTGAAGTTATTGGCATTATCCAGCGTGGTCAGGCGGGGGACATTTGCGATGTCTTTCGTTTCTTCCGTCCAGCGGATTCTGTCATTCAGATACCAGTTGGAAATATTCGTGTTGTTTCTCAACGGCCAGTATACGCTGGCAGTGTTCAACATCACACTATAATGGGCTACTCCTTGAAACAGAGCATCCACGCCGAAACCTTTATATTCAAATCCCAAATTAATGCCATAATAAATCTCCGGTATGGCAGTGGAATATCCTATCGCCTTCTGGTCATTGTTGTCAATCACGTTATCGCCATTCAGATCCCTGTACTTGACATCACCTGGACGTACTTCCGAGAATTTCTGCACCGGACTGCTCTTTATGTCCGCCTCATCTCTGAAATAACCGATAGCCTCCCAGCCAAAACACTGCCCGACAGGGTAACCTTTTTTAGACAAATAGCCATACGGCTGATATCCCTCACCATTTTCTACGACTTTACTTTTGGCATAGGAGAAGTTGGCTCCGATATAATAGTTGAAGTCCTTGTATTCCTTTTTCCACATGGCAGAGAGTTCCGTTCCTTTTGTTTCCACTTTTCCTGCATTCATCTGCGGAATAGCAACCCCGATTGCCGATGAGATCAGCCCACTTCCGTCAATCAGGATATTAGTACGCTTGTCATAAAAACCGTCAATAGAAAAAGTCAGTCCCTTGAACAGGCTCATATCCAAACCGATATTATATTTATCCGCAACTTCCAGATCCAGTTGTTCCATTGCCAACACTCCTTCCTTCAGGCTACTTCCGGCAGAAGTATTTCCGGCCTGAAAATAGTAAGCACCGCTTCCTACCCAATATTGCTTATCCATGTCATAATCATAAATATCATATCCGGAGCGTCCATAAGAAGCACGAAGTTTCAGATAATCAAAAGCGGAAATTTCTTTCATGAAATTCTCGTTCGAAAGTATCCAGGCGGCAGAAATGGCGGGATATGCACGATACTTGTCGTTCTTCCCCAATACGCTACTTCCAAAACAGTTGGCTACGATATCCACCATATAACGGTTGTCAAAATTATAACCTGCGGTTCCGATGATGTATTGACGGTAACGACTGTTATTAGCCCCTGTCAACGTCATTGATTCTTGACGAAACATAGCACTGGCCGTAAAATCATGTTTATCCCATGTCCGGTGATAATTGACCTTCGCTTCAAAATTGGCATGTATGTATTGATTGGCCAATCCTTTGTTGCTGATTTCCAGTTCATCGTTAGGATTTCCGTAATTCGTGTAAATCGGTTCTCCGTCTGTGCCTTTTTCAATGGTCTGGTACATAAAACTTTTCTTGGCTGTTTCCTGATAGGTCGCATTATTATCATAAGCAATAGCGAGTTCCGCACTCAACCCGCGAGTCAATACAGACAAATCCTGCACCAACCGCAAATCCGCCTGCAACATACGCTGATTCAGTTTATAATAACCTACGTCCGCCAGATTGGCTATCGGGTTTGTTTTCAGCACATTGTTACTGCCCCAGAATCCATTCAGTGTCTGCACGGGAAATGCGGCGGACGGGGTGTTGAAAATCTGTTCAAACAAAGTAGCTTCCGATGTGGTGGGACGCTTGGTCTCTCGCAGCATACCGAGCATACTCAATTTCAATTTTGTCGCGTCCGTAATATCCACATCCAGATTCATGCGAAGATTGAGGAAGTATTTCTTCATCTGGGAGTTATAGCGATCTGTATAATCAGTGTACTTGCTATTCAGCAGCCCCATATCGTTTTTGTAATTGAGGACACTGAAATAACGAAGCCGCTTGCCACCTCCGCGGAAAGTGATGTCCAGTTGATGACTGGTTGTATGATTACGTAACGCTTCTTTCTGCCAGTCCACATTCGGATAAAGATCGCTATTGCCTCCGGACAGGAAAGAAGCCTCATCCATGTCCGGTTGCAAGCCATCATATCTCAATGCTTCATTACGGGCTTTGGCATAGGTATAAGCATCGGCAAATTCCGGCTGATTAACAGGGAAGCCTAAACCAAACTTGTAGTCTACTTTTATATCCTTCTGGCTATATATACCGCGTTTGGTAGTTATCAATACCACTCCGTTGGCGCCTCTGCCTCCCCAAAGAGCAGTAGCAGCACCGTCTTTCAAAACGGATATTGATTCTATTTCCGAAAGGTTGATATATTCGAGAGGGCGTGCAAAACCATCTACTACAAATAAAGGTGTATCTCCATTCAAAGAACCGCGTCCCCGCACATTGAGACGAGATTTATCTGTGCCCCAACTAGTGTTCTGCATCACACTCAATCCCGGCAACAAGCCATAAATGGCATTGTAAGGACTAGTGGCAGCATTTTTATCTAATTCATTCGAATAAATGGTAGAGACAGCCTGTGTCTTCCGTAATTCGGTGGTCGTCTGTGTGCCCAGATCGATTACCTTATCTTGTCCTTCATTATTTTGCGCTATACCCGTAGTGGCAAACGCCAACGAGAAAGCTACGATATAAAGTGATTTATTCATAATCATTCTTCTTATTGTTCAACGATTTGATTATTACCAACCCGGATTCTGAATCAATCCATATTTCTTGTTTATCTCATCTATAGGCAGAGGCAACAGGAAATACTTGTCGTTCCACTTTTCAGGTTTTGCATACTGACGCGTTTCCGCCATTGCATGAGATACAGCATAAGAAAAGCCGCTTGGCTCACCGGCCGCTTTTTTAATAATCAGACGTGACAATTGTCCGGTAAATATATCTGAGCGTTTCCAACGTACCAGATCGAAATAACGTACTTCTTCATAGCCGAATTCAATGGCTCTTTCGCGTAATATTGCTTCACGCAACGGTTTGCCGGCCGGAACATCTGTTGCCGAAATCGCAGGCATACCCGCACGCAGTCTGGTTTTATTCAGATAATCATAAGCCGTATTACCAAACTCATCACGGACTTCCGCCTTATTCAATTCGTTCATCGCTTCGGCCATATTCAAATAGACCTCCGGAAGGCGGATCAACGGACAAGAATAAAATTTACCATTCACTTCGTCATTGAAGTTCCGTATGAATTTTCTCATGGCAACCCCATTGTAACTCATTCGTCCGTCTTTATAAGGCGCCTGGGTGGCTCCTTCGTAAATTTGCACTTTCTGGGCGCCCCTAAACTTATCTCCATTCACAGCAACCGTTTCATATAAGCGGATGTCTCTTCTCGGATTTCCGTCCTTATCAAAGAAGGGGAATTTTTTATGATCAGGATTGTTCCAGTCGAATTCTGTCCCGTCTTTCATCTGAAACATATCGACATAGGTCAGTGTAGGAGAAGCAACTCCATAACGTACCTGGGCGAACGGTGTCTTTCCCGTAGCATAAGTGGTGAATCTTCTAGAAGAAATCAAGACTTCACCGTTATGGCGATTGAAATATCCTGCTGCAAAATCATCGCGGGGATTACCTGTATTCACCAGTTGATAAGCGTCTGAGTTCTTTTTATTAGCCCGCATAAATTCTAATCCGGCATCCAACGCCTTCTGCCACCTGTCCGGTGAATAGTTGCCATACCAAGTAAGGAACTGAGACGAAGCATCTCCTTCCAGATAGGGCTTTTCAGCATTAAATAAAGGACTCGCCACAAACTGAAGCACTCTGGACTTTAACGCTAAAGCAGAAGCAGCCGTCATTCGTCCGTCATTATCTGCATTCACCTGCCAAGGCAGTACAGAGGCCGCCGCATCCAGTAATCCAACAATCTTCTGTACGGTTTCTTCTACTGTCATACGGGGAAATTTCATCGCATCTTCTGCCGTATATGCATGGTCTATCCACGGCATACCACCATAATAACGGAGCATTTGAGAATAATGATAGGCAATGATTACTTGCGCTTCCGCTTTTCCTATCGCTTTCTCATCCGCAGTCATATCCGGCACTCTATCCACATTCTCAATGTAAATGTAGGCTCTTCGAATACCATAAACCGGCCCTACTCCTATCGTAGTATTGGCGACATCCAACCGATATGGAAGATGTTCCAGATATGTATTTGTTCCGTCCACTGTTCCTGTATAGAATTTAGGCGCTCCCTTTTTCGTCCAGTCACCCAGATCGGTTAGCATTTCCAGAACGCCATATCCCAGACGTCCTTGCATCGGCAGATAATCCGGCAGGGAATGATAAGTTTCCGCCAGTGCCTGCTCAGCATATACCTTTTTGTTAAAAACAGAATCGATATTCTGTTCGTTACTTATCGGCTTATCCAGAAATTTCTCTCCAAATTTAAGGTCTTCGCACCCTATCAGTGTCAATACAGAGAGAGAAAGACAACCTATATATTTTTTATAGTTTTTCATTGTCAGCACTATTAAAAGGTTAGATTAATACCTAAATTATATATTTTAATGATAGGGTAAGAATCCGCATTATTCGGATTACATTCAGGGTCCATGATGTCAAACTTATCAAAAGTCAGCAGATTATAGCCTGTCAGTTTTATGCCTAACTGCTGGATACCCAGTTTCTTCAACATCTTCTTATCTGTGAAGTTATATCCTATTGTCACATTCTTCAGCTTCAAATAAGAACCGTCTCGCACCCACAAAGAGGAGGAACGCATATTATAGACTGCATTTGTCTCTGTAAACCGCGGTGTAGTAGCTGTATTAGCTGTTTCCGGTGTCCAGCGCGTATCTGCATGGAACTGCATCAAACCACGGATTTTACCATTACCAAAAGGTTCTCTGAAAGCTCCGTCCAGCAACAAAGAGCGTTGTGCAGCACCAGTCCAGTTCATCGTCAGGAAAAAGCCTTTGTAATTGATACCATAATTCAATCCGAATGTATAAGCCGGACGAGTCGGGTTTCCAATAATAGTCTGGTCGTCGGAAGTAATTTCCTCATCACCGTTCAAATCCCGGTATTTCACATCACCCGGCTTCACAGACACACCCGGATCGGGCAGACCTGCCACCAGTTTGCCGTTCTCTCCGAAGTCCGCTTCTGTATAGAAACCGTCCGCCACATACCCGAAGAGTGTTCCGACCGGATTTCCTGTCCGCCACATATAAGGTTCATTAGGCTCAACTTCGTCTTGGAAAATAATCTTATTCTTTGAATAGGAAACGTTTGCCTGAACATTATACTGAACCTGCCCGATCTTGTCATTCCACCTCACTTCTACCTCATATCCACGGTTTTTCACTTTACCCATATTTACAGCAGGTAGAATAGATGAAGTCAATCCCGTTAATAAAGGTACTGTCTTACGATTGATGAGAATATCCTTACGTTCTTCGAGGAAATAGTCCAAAGAGATTTTCAGACGGCTCTTCAAGAAATGAACGTCCAATCCATAGTTCTGTTTCAGCGCAGTTTCCCAAGTCACGTTCGGATTGCCCAGACGCTTCTCCAATGCACCCAGAATTAACGCCTTGCTGTTATAACCAAAGTTGAATCCATACTTATTGTTATTCCACCCGTCTACTCCGCTCAGATTCACATCATAAGAATCCGGCAGGAACAAGAAGCGGTTATTTCCAAGATTGTCATTTCCGACCAAGCCGACAGAAGCACGGAATTTCAGATAATCAACCACCTTCTGTTTTTTCATGAAGGCCTCTTCCGACAGGATATAACCGATGGAACCGGCAGGAAACGCACCGAATCTCTTACCCGGAGCAAAATTCTCAGAACCATTATAACCGAAGTTAACTTCTGCCATATAACGAGATTTGTAATCATACGTCAGACGGCCTACAAAACCGATGTAAGCAGACGGTACTCCCACCCACTGAGCGGGATAGTATTTCTTACTCTGATTGTACAAGAACAATCCCCCGACATTATGAAAACCAAACTTACGGTTATATCTCAAGCTTGCTTCCAGATACCAGTCTCGTGCCCGCGAAGAAGTTTCCTCATATTGCAAGTTCTTATTTTCTCCTTTGATCTTATAAACAATATTCTTGTTGAAATCCGGCGAATCATAACCAAGTGACGGATCTTCCAAAGAAGATTGATAGAAAGGCATAAATTGTTCCACTTGTCCTTTACGCTTTTTGGTAAAACCATAACTCGTATTATAAGCACCTTTTATTTCCGCCGACAATCCTTTGGTTATGAAGTCCAACTTCTGATTTAACAGAAGGTCCAGATTCATCGTATTATTAATAGCAGTTGAGTAACCCGTTCCATAACATTTAGGCAAAGCACTGTTGCCCAGATTTATTTTATTATCAAAACGTTCCTCGGGGGTAACTATGAGTTGTCCGTCAATTACACCCGGACTACTGAACGGAGTTGTCTGATTAATCAGTGTCCAGATCGAATTAGTCGCATCATTAATCATCGGCTCATTCCGGTTACCTACAATGCCGCCGATACCAATCTTCAGCGTGGTAGTCTTAGTTACATTAAAGTCTAAATTCGCACGATAATTGTATCTTTTGTATTTATAATTATTATCATACCCCACTCCTTCAAACTGTTTCAACAGACCATTCTGATATAAGAAACCTAAAGATATGAAGTAACGTATATCCTTTGTTCCTCCGGAAATATTCAGGTTATGCTGTGTCTGCATAGATGTTTTATTAAGCAGATACTTTCTCCAGTCGATACTGGGATACATAATAGGTTCATCATTCAATCTGAACCGTTCAACTGCATAATTATTGAACACCAAATCGTTCTCGGTAGCATTTGGTTTGTCATTTGTTATAATCTCGTTTCTTAAAGTAGCATACGTATAGCTGTCTGCCATTTCAAGCATACGGGTGGGCATCTGGATACCAACTGAAGAATTTACGGAAATTTTCGCTTTGCCTTCCTTACCACGACGTGTAGTCACCAAAATTACGCCATTTGCACCACGCACACCGAACACGGCAGTAGCAGAAGCGTCTTTCAGAACCGTCACGCTCTCTATTTCATTCGGGTCCATTTGATAAAACGAACGTTCTATACCATCCACCAAAATCAAAGGAGAGGAAGCACTTTCTGTCAAGGACCCCACTCCGCGAATAAACACCTTAGGGTCTTCCTGTCCCGGCTGACCGCTAGTCTGGACGGATGAGAGTCCTGTAATCTGACCCGCCAGGGAATTGGCCACACTTGCATTCGGCGAACGTATCAACGCTTCATTGTTTACAGCAGAAATAGCTCCTGTCAGAGTTTCTTTCTTTTGTGTACCATAGGCCACAACTGTAACTTCCTGAAGTTCATTGGCCGTTTCTTTTAAAATAATTTTCAGTTGTTTGCGTCCATTTAATGGCACTTCTTGAGGTTCATATCCCATGAACGAAATTTGCAGAACTGCTTTTTGAAGATTGCTTACTTTTAAATGGAAAACACCATTCATGTCAGTAATAGCACCGTTGGCCGTGCCTTTTTCCTTTACATTGGCACCAATCACCTCTAAGTTAGATTCATCCAATACAGTTCCCGTTACTGTATTTTGCGCCCATGCCAAGAGCGAACAACACATAAGCATTAACGTACTGATGCACCTCTTGCATCTTTTTAGTCTCGTCAGTTTGTTCATAATAATAAATTTAAGAATTTGAAATAGGTTTGTTAAAAACACTCGCCACAAATTAAGTGAATGTAATAGTTTTTAAGATACAATTATCATACTAAAAAGGGACAAAATAGTACAAAATAAGAAATAAAAAGCATTAAAATTAGCTGTATTACTCATAGTATCAGGATGTCACGCTAGAAAAATACAGCCTATTCATCGTTTCTTCTTGACTTTACCATACTCGAGAGGTGATACTCAAAAAGTTAATTTACCAAGTTCTTCTTTCACCGTAAATCTATGCCAACTCCACATACCATTACCAGACTCCATTGAATAGTTCATAAATAAATTAAAATTGAACTATTGACATACCTATTAGACTTATTATTCTCCTTTATTAATCAAATTATTCCCTATCTTTGACTCCCGAAATTCAAACCTAATACAAAAACCCATGAAGAAACAACTACTCTCTTGCTGCTTGGCTGCATTGGGACTGACAGCAATTCAAGCACAAAGCTTCAATGAGTGGAAAGACCCGGAAGTGAATTCCGTAAACCGCTCCGCTATGCACACTAATTACTTTGCTTTCGCATCGGCTGATGAAGCTAAAGCCGGCATTAAAGAAAATTCCGCAAATTTCATGACCCTGAACGGTCTTTGGAAATTCAACTGGGTGAGACACGCAGACGCACGCCCGACCGACTTTTACCAGACTAATTTCAACGACAAAGGTTGGGATGATCTTCAAGTTCCCGGTGTTTGGGAGTTGAACGGCTACGGTGACCCTATCTATGTCAACGTAGGATATGCCTGGAGAAGCCAATTCAAAAACAACCCTCCGCTAGTGCCGACAGAAAACAACCACGTAGGCTCTTACCGCAAAGAAATCATCCTTCCTGCCGACTGGAAAGGCAAAGAAATTTTCGCACATTTCGGCTCGGTAACGTCCAATATGTACCTTTGGGTGAACGGACGCTATGTAGGATATAGCGAAGACAGTAAACTGGAAGCTGAATTCAACCTGACTAACTACCTGAAACCAGGCAAAAACGTCATCGCCTTTCAAGTATTCCGCTGGTGCGACGGCAGCTACCTGGAAGATCAGGACTTCTTCCGCTACTCCGGTGTAGGACGCGACTGTTATCTTTACGCACGCGACAAGAAATACATCCAGGACATTCGCATCACTCCCGATTTGGACAGCCAATATAAAGACGGTACATTAAATATAGCCGTTGACCTGAAAGGAAGCGGCACAGTAGCTTTAGACTTGACAGATGCTCAAGGCAACAGCGTAGCGACTGCCGACCTGAAAGGTTCGGGCAAATTAAACACAACTCTATCCGTTTCCAATCCGGCAAAATGGACTGCTGAAACACCTAATCTCTACACGCTGACCGCTACACTGAAAAACGGCAACAACGTAGTAGAAGTAATCCCCGTTAAAGTAGGATTCCGCAAGATTGAGCTGAAAGGCGGACAGATACTCGTCAACGGGCAACCGGTACTCTTCAAAGGAGCCGACCGTCACGAAATGGACCCGGACGGCGGTTATGTCGTTTCTCTCGAACGTATGTTGCAGGATATCAAAGTGATGAAAGAATTGAATATCAACGCTGTACGTACTTGTCATTATCCGGACGACAACCGTTGGTATGACCTTTGTGACCAATATGGTCTGTATGTAGTGGCCGAAGCCAACGTAGAATCTCACGGAATGGGTTACGGCGATCAGACACTGGCAAAGAACCTGAGTTACGCTAAAGCTCACATGGAGCGTAACCAACGCAATGTACAACGCGGATACAACCATCCGTCCATCATCTTCTGGTCACTGGGCAACGAAGCCGGCATGGGACCGAACTTTGAGAAATGCTACACTTGGATTAAGAACGAAGACAAGACACGTGCCGTACAGTATGAACAAGCAGGAACCAGCGAATTCACCGATATTTTCTGCCCGATGTATTATGACTACGACGCTTGTATCAAATATAGCGAAGGCGACATCCAAAAGCCGTTAATCCAATGCGAATACGCGCACGCAATGGGTAATTCACAGGGAGGATTCAAAGAATACTGGGACATCATCCGCAAATATCCGAAATATCAGGGCGGATTTATCTGGGACTTCGTAGACCAGTCTTGCCACTGGAAAAACAAAGACGGAGTAAATATCTATGGTTATGGCGGCGATTTCAACAAATACGACGCTTCGGACAACAACTTCAACGACAACGGTTTAATCAGCCCCGACCGCGTGCCTAATCCGCATGCTTATGAAGTTGCTTATTTCTATCAGGATATATGGACTACTCCTGCGGATCTTGCCAAAGGTGAAATCAATATCTTCAACGAATATTTCTTCCGCGACCTCTCTGCATATTATATGGAATGGCAATTACTGGCAAACGGGGAAGTAGTGCAAACAGGCATTGTATCCGACCTGAAAGTTGCACCCCAGCAAACTGTGAAAGTGCAAATTCCGTTTGACGTGAAGAATATCTGTCCTTGCAAGGAATTGTTGCTGAATGTGAGCTATAAACTGAAAGCCGCCGAAACGTTGCTGCCGGCAGGAACGACTATCGCTTACGACCAGTTAAGCATCCGCGACTACAAAGCACCGGAACTGAAACTGGAAAATCAACAGGCTTCCAACATTCCGGTTATCGTGCCCAGTATTTTGGACAACGACCGCAATTACCTGATTGTGAAAGGTGAGAACTTCTCTATGGACTTCAATAAGCACAATGGTTACCTTTGTCGCTACGACGTCAACGGCATACAAATGATGGAAGACGGCAGCACACTGACTCCTAACTTCTGGCGTGCACCGACCGACAATGATTTCGGAGCCGGACTGCAACATAAATACGCTGCATGGAAGAATCCGGAACTGAAACTGACTTCTCTGAAACATGCTATTGCAAACGATCAGGCAGTGGTTCGTGCAGAATATGACATGAAGTCGATAGGTGGAACATTGTCACTGACTTATACTATTAATAATAAAGGTGCAGTGAAGGTTACGCAGAAGATGGTGGCAGACAAGAGTAAGAAGGTTTCTGAAATGTTCCGCTTCGGTATGCAAATGCGTATGCCTGTCAACTTCAACGAGGTAGAGTACTACGGCCGTGGCCCGGGAGAGAACTATGCTGACCGTAACCACGGAGCCATGTTAGGCAAATACCGCCAGACGGTGGAAGAACAATTCTATCCTTACATCCGCCCGCAGGAAACCGGAACAAAAACGGATATCCGCTGGTGGAGACTTCTGAACATCAGTGGCAACGGACTGCAATTCGTATCGAGTGCTCCTTTCTCCGCTTCTGCCCTGAATTACACCATCGAGTCATTGGATGACGGCGACGGCAAAGACCAGCGTCACTCACCAGAAGTAGAAAAGGCAGACTTCACCAACTTCTGTATCGACAAGGCACAAACCGGACTTGCCTGTGTCAACAGTTGGGGAGCTATTGCACTGGAAAAATATCGTCTTCCTTATCAGGATTATGAGTTAAGTTTTATTATGACTCCTGTATATCATAAAATAAAGTAAAAAACATAGTTAAAAAACACGGTATCAGAGAACAAGAATACCGAATTTAAAGTACTTTTGCAACCGGAAACTAAATTCCTTAATTTAGTTTCCGGTTTTTCTTCCTTAACCCCCTTATCTATATGGATGAACAGCACACTGGAAACAAACGCATTAAATTAAAAAACAGATATTTATAAGTATGAAAAGTAGAATTGTTTTATTTGCATTTTGCGTAGCCCTCTTGTCTAGTTGTGGCAATAAGGGCAATGACACAGGAAAGGTTCCTGAATATGCAGTACAAGAGTTACAAAAAACGACTGCTAATTTAACAACTGCCTATCCGGCTACAATTAAAGGAAAACAAGATGTAGAAATCCGCCCCCAAGTATCGGGCTTCATCACGAAACTCTGTGTAGACGAAGGAGCAACTGTCCGTAAAGGACAAGTGTTGTTCATTGTTGATCCGACTCAATACGAAGCAGCTGTACGCACTGCCAAAGCAGCAGTGGCTACAGCAGAAGCAGCAGTGAGTACTCAACAGATGACGTATGACAATAAGAAAGAGTTGAACAAAAAGCAAATCATCAGTGACTATGACCTGGCAATGGCAGAAAATTCCCTGGCACAGACCAAAGCCCAATTGGCACAAGCAAAAGCACAACTGACCACTGCTCAACAGAACTTGTCATTCACACAGGTTAAAAGTCCGTCAGATGGCGTTATCAACAATATCCCTTATCGTGTAGGAGCATTGGTAAGTCCTTCTATCGCTACACCGATGACTACTGTTTCCGAGATTGACGAAGTATATGTATACTTCTCAATGACAGAAAAGGAATTGCTGGCAATGACCAAGTCCGGTAGCACTATCAAAGAAGAAATCAGCAAAATACCGACTATCAAACTGCAATTAATTGATGGTTCCACATACGATATAGAGGGTAAAGTAGATGCTATCACAGGTGTTATCGACCAATCTACCGGTTCGGTAAGCATCCGTGCTATCTTCCCGAATAAGGAACATGTATTGCGTAGCGGAGGTACTGCAAACGTTCTGATTCCTTATACCATGGAGAATGTAATCACTATACCGCAGTCTGCAACAGTAGAAATCCAGGATAAGAAGTTCGTTTATGTTTTGCAACCGGACAACACGGTAAAATATACAGAAATCAAAATCTTCAATCTGGATAACGGAAAAGAGTACTTGGTTACTTCCGGTTTGAATTCAGGAGATAAAATCGTAATCGAAGGAGTACAAAACCTGAAAGACGGTCAGAAGGTTCAGCCTATCACACCGGCGCAAAAAGAAGCAAACTATCAACAACATTTGAAAGACCAACACGACGGTAATTTAGCCACAGCCTTCAACTAATAATCAGATAATCATTATGAAATTAGATAGATTTATTAACCGTCCGGTACTATCAACCGTTATTTCTATCCTGATAGTCATCCTGGGGGCTATCGGATTGGCGACACTGCCTATCACGCAGTATCCGGACATCGCGCCTCCTACCGTTTCGGTAAGAGCCACCTATACGGGAGCCAGTGCATCGACCGTATTGAATTCCGTGATTGCTCCGTTGGAGGAACAAATCAACGGTGTAGAAAACATGATGTATATGACCTCAACTGCGTCAAACACGGGTTCCGGTGATATATCCATATATTTCAAACAAGGAACAGACCCGGACATGGCTGCCGTCAATGTGCAAAACCGTGTCTCTATGGCACAAGGTCTGCTGCCTGCCGAAGTAACTAGAGTCGGTGTAACCACTCAAAAACGCCAGACTTCCATGCTGGTAGTATTCTCTCTCTATGATGAGACAGATACATATAGCGAATCGTTTATTGAAAACTATGCTAAGATCAACCTGATTCCTCAAGTTCAACGTGTACAGGGTGTGGGTGACGCCAACGTTTTGGGTCAGGATTATTCTATGCGTATCTGGTTACGGCCGGACGTCATGGCACAATACAAGCTCGTTCCCGGTGATGTTTCCGCTGCTCTGGCAGAACAGAATGTCGAAGCTGCTCCAGGACAGTTCGGTGAACGCAGTAACCAGACTTTCCAATACACCATCCGTTATAAAGGACGCTTGCAACAGCCTGAAGAGTTTGAAAATATCGTTATCAAATCTCTTCCTGACGGTGAAGTACTCCGTCTGAAAGATATAGCAGAAATTCAGCTGGACCGCTTGGGATATAACTTTACCAACCGGGTAGACGGGCACAAGTCTGTGACTTGTATCGTATACCAGATGGCAGGAACCAATGCGACACAGACCATCAGTGATATTGAAGCATTGCTGGATGAAGCATCAAAAACGTTGCCTACCGGATTGAAGCTGAACATCTCCATGAATGCCAACGACTTCCTTTTCGCTTCTATCCATGAAGTGTTGAAGACGTTGATCGAAGCATTTATCCTGGTGTTTATCGTAGTGTATATCTTCTTGCAGGATTTACGTTCCACATTGATTCCGACTATCGCCATTCCGGTAGCTCTGATCGGTACTTTCTTCATCCTGTCTCTGGTAGGATTCAGTTTGAACTTGTTGACATTATGTGCGCTCGTGCTTGCTATTGCGATTGTGGTCGACGACGCGATTGTGGTCGTCGAGGGTGTGCATGCCAAGCTTGACCAAGGTTATACATCTGCCCGTCTGGCTTCTATCGATGCCATGAATGAATTGGGTGGTGCTATCGTATCTATTACGCTGGTCATGATGGCCGTATTCGTTCCGGTAAGTTTCATGGGAGGTACAGCAGGAACATTCTATCGTCAGTTCGGTATGACTATGGCTATCGCTATCGGTCTGTCCGCATTGAACGCATTGACTTTGAGTCCGGCTTTGTGCGCCGTTCTTCTGAAACCTCACAAAAAAGAAGACGGAACAACAGAAGACTCCACATTGAAAGAACGTATGAAAGTAGCCTATACGGCAGCCCATACAACCATGATCAACAGATATACCGAGGCTATCGGAAAGATGTTGCATCCGGGAATTACACTTACTTTCACGCTTATTGCCATTCTCGGCATGATCTTCGGTTTGTTCAGTATCAATCCGATAGTTACTGCAATTTTCGTAGTGCTTAGTATTCTGGCACTGATCGGAATGAGTACGAAGAAGTTTAAAAACAGATTCAACGATACATACGAATCAATCCTGAAACGTTATAAGAAACGAGTACTGTTCTTTATCCAGAAGAAATGGTTGTCTATGGGATTAGTTGTCGCTTCCATTGCGATACTTGTATTCTTCATGAACACCACTCCGACAGGTATGGTGCCTAATGAAGATACCGGAACGCTGATGGGAGCAGTGACATTGCCTCCGGGTACTTCCCAAGACCGTTCTGAAAAAATCCTGGCACGTGTAGACAGTCTGATCGCTTCCGATCCTGCGGTATTGTCACGTACCATGATTTCCGGATTCAGCTTTATCGGTGGCCAGGGACCATCATACGGTTCTTTCATCATCAAACTGAAAGACTGGGACGAACGTTCCATGATACAGAATTCAGACGTTGTAGTCGGTTCCTTATATATGCGTGCACAAAAGATTATTAAAGAAGCACAGGTATTGTTCTTCGCTCCTCCTATGATCCCGGGTTACTCGGCATCTACGGATATTGAGGTCAATATGCAAGATAAGACCGGTGGTGACCTGAACAAATTCTTCGATGTGGTTAATGATTATACGGCAGCACTGGAAGCACGTCCGGAAATCAATTCGGCAAAGACTTCCTTCAACCCGAATTTCCCGCAATACATGATCGACATCGATGCAGCAGCTTGTAAAAAAGCAGGTATCAGCCCGAGCGATATCCTCACTACTATGCAAGGATATTACGGAGGTTTATATGCATCCAACTTCAACCGTTTCGGTAAGATGTATCGTGTTATGATTCAGTCAGATCCATTGTCACGCAAAAACTTGGAATCTTTGAAGAATATCAAGGTACGTAATAGTGCAGGTGAGATGGCCCCGATTGCCCAGTTCATCTCTGTGGAGAAAGTATATGGTCCGGATATTATCAGCCGTTTCAACCTTTATACCTCTATGAAAGTAATGGTAGCTCCGGCAAGTGGTTATACATCCGGTCAGGCATTGACTGCCCTCGCCGAGGTTGCCCAAGAAAACCTGCCTACCGGTTATACGTATGAATTAGGAGGTATGGCGCGTGAAGAGGCTCAAAGTAGCGGAAGTGCTACCGGACTGATTTTTGTGCTCTGTTTCGTATTCGTTTACTTATTGTTGAGTGCACAGTACGAAAGTTACATTCTTCCGCTGACTGTATTGTTATCCGTTCCGTTCGGTCTGTTAGGCAGCTTCCTGTTTGTGAACGGTGTAAGTGCTATCGGTAATATTTCGGCATTGAAGATGATTCTGGGTACGATGTCCAATAATATCTATATGCAGATCGCGTTAATCATGTTGATGGGTCTGTTGGCAAAGAATGCCATCTTGATTGTAGAGTTCGCCCTCGACCGTCGTAAGATGGGTATGAGTATCACATGGGCAGCCGTATTGGGTGCCGGTGCCCGTCTCCGCCCGATTCTGATGACATCATTGGCGATGGTAGTCGGTTTGCTTCCGTTGATGTTTGCCTTCGGTGTAGGTGCCCACGGTAACCGTACACTAGGTACTGCCTCTATCGGTGGTATGTTAATCGGTATGATTTGCCAAATTTTCATCGTTCCTGCCTTGTTTGTTATCTTCCAGTATCTGCAAGAGAAAGTTAAACCGATGGAATGGGAAGATATTGACAATGCAGATGCCGTAACAGAGATTGAACAATACGCTAAATAATGAAATTCGATATGAAGAAACAGATTCTATATATGTTGTGCGCAACTGCTCTCTTGAGCAGCTGCCACATCTATAAGTCGTATGACAGACCCGAAGATATCACTACTTCCGGCCTGTATCGCGATCCGGTAGCGGATAATGATACACTGGTTTCGGATACAGCCAACTTCGGTAATCTGCCGTGGAGAGAAGTCTTCACCGACCCGCAACTCCAGTCACTCATCGAAACGGGACTGAAACAAAATACTGACCTGCAGAGTGCAATACTATCAATCAAAGCAGCCCAGGCTCCGTTGTTGGCAGCCAAACTAGCCTATGTTCCAGCTCTGGCCTTGTCCCCACAAGGTACTATCAGCAGTTTTGATAATAGTAAAGCAAGTAAGACTTATTCACTTCCGGTAACCGCCAGTTGGGAGATTAGTCTCTTTGGAGGCTTGCTAAATGCCAAACGAGGTGCAGATGTTGCCGTTAAGCAGGCCAAAGCTTACAAACAAGCTGTACAAACGCAGATTATTGCCAATGTTGCTAATCTGTATTACACTTTATTAATGCTTGACCGCCAACTGGAAATCACCAGAAAGACAGCAGAAATATTAAAGCGTAATGCCGAAACAATGGAAGCAATGAAAAATGCTGCTATGTATAATATCAATTCGGCAGGTGTCGAACAGAGTAAAGCGGCTTATGCACAAGTGATGGCCTCTATTCCGGAAATAGAACAGAGCATCCGCGAAGTGGAAAATTCTCTATCAACTCTTCTTGGAGAAGCTCCCCGCCATATCCAACGCGGTACCATCGAAAAGCAAATTCTACCATCCGAATTTTCAGTAGGCATACCTATCCAATTATTATCCAACCGTCCGGATGTAAAAGCGGCTGAAATGTCACTAGCTTCTGCTTATTATAACACGAACTCCGCACGTTCCGCTTTCTATCCACAAATTACACTTAGTGGATCTGCCGGATGGACAAACAGCGCAGGCTCTGCTATCATTAATCCGGGAAAATTCCTGGCTACTGCCATCGGCTCACTGACACAGCCTCTCTTTTATCACGGAGCAAATATCGCTAAACTGAAAATGGCCAAAGCGCAGGAAGAACAGGCGAAACTCTCCTTCCAGCAAACGCTGTTGAATGCCGGTAGTGAAGTCAGCAATGCGCTAAGTTTATACCAAAAGACGAGTGAAAAGGTAGAATCTCGTCAAATGCAAGTAGAATCTGCCAAAAAAGCTTCGGAAGATACAAAAGAATTGTTTAACTTAGGGACTTCAACCTACCTGGAAGTATTGTCTGCACAGCAGGCTTACTTGAGCGCACAAATCTCACAGGTTTCCGATTGCTTTGATCGGATGCAGGCTGTAGTAAGCCTTTACCAGGCACTGGGTGGTGGAAGAGAAGAATAACTTTAAACATATACTATTATGATTAGTCCGTTAGCTTACGTAGATCCCGAAGCAAAGCTGGGCAAGAATGTAACCGTTCTGCCTTTTGCCTACATTGAAAAGAATGTAGAGATCGGGGATGACTGCGTCATCATGTCTTACGCTAGTATCCTGCAAGGTACTAAAATGGGAAAAGGAAACAAGGTACATCAGAATGCTGTCCTCGGAGCGGAACCACAAGATTTCCACTATACTGGAGAAGAAAGCAGCCTGATTATCGGAGATAATAACGATATTCGTGAGAATGTAGTAATCAGCCGCGCTACATTTGCCGGCAATGCTACCAAAATCGGAAACGGAAACTACCTGATGGATAAAGTACATCTTTGCCATGACGTACAAATCAACAATAACTGTGTGGTAGGTATCGGCACCACTATTGCAGGAGAATGTACGTTGGATGATTGCGCTATCCTAAGTGGAAATGTCACTTTACATCAATATTGTCACATCGGAAGCTGGACACTGGTACAAAGCGGCTGCCGTATATCTAAAGATGTACCTCCATACGTTATCATGTCAGGAAATCCGGTAACATATCATGGTGTAAACGCTGTAGTTCTTTCTCAACATCACAATACATCGGAAAGAATCCTTCGTCACATCGCTAACGCATACCGTTTGATTTATCAGGGTAATTTCAGCGTTCAGGATGCCGTACAGAAGATTATCGATCAGGTTCCTATGAGTGAAGAGATCGAGAATATTGTAAATTTCGTAAAAAACTCGGAAAGAGGTATTGTGAAATAAACAATGTAACATCTATAAAAAGAAAGGGTGATGCTCAAAGAAAAGCGTCACCCTTCTTTTTTATAGATGGATGACGCAATAGATAATATTTTTTTAAATAGACGATACTCCAGTGATTCAGTTAAGCAAATGATTTATCTTCAAATCCGGAAATTCAATTCATCATTCAAATTCCAAAGTACCGAAGAAATCGGGACGGTGGAAATCCGGTTGGTCAATCTCTATCGGATTCCATGAAAGGAAATGAGGAGTCTGCAACTCATCACCGCACTTATAGAAATTAGCTTTTATCTCCTTTCCATCGAGTGATTCAATCTGATGCTTAAAGAATACAGCATACGGAATGATGAGAGCAACTTCCCAGTCTGTCTCCTCGACACGTTCTGCAAAAGGCTGATTACCCAGACTTGACCAACGTTGCACAAGAGCAGTCACTTCTTTCGGTGCATGTTCCCGGTTGTTACGAACTGGGCCAGCACCTATCAGGATAGTTCCGATGCAATTACATTCTATATTATAATAGATCCCATCGCCTGCAGGTATAGAAAAGAATTCTACACAGGAGTCAGTCCATACAGAACCGTTATCTTCGCCGTACTTGGCACGTACACTCTCCTCTTTCACTTTAAAGTGTAGTAAAATTGAGTTCTGCGTGTGAGCAATGCGAAAGTTCACTTTGGGTTTGTATGGATATTCAGCCCAATTGACACACTGAATTGGCTGAAAATCTATTTTTTCTTCATCGAATAATTTAGGAAGCGAACAAGCCTCCACGTTAGCCGCACTAATTTTCTTTACTTTCATATATCTTTCGTTTGAATGATACAAATATAGTTACTTTCTTCTAATAAGATTCACTGAAATCGAATAAAAACAATATATTTGCATAGATGTAAACACCTTAAAAAATAAATTAGTGAGAAAAGTAATTCTTTTATTTCTGCTATTTTTAAGCGTAGCCGCAGTCCGCACACAAGGTCAAAACATCACTTTCAGTCATTTGACCACGGACGACGGGCTTTCCCAGTTCTCTGTTAATAGCCTTTATATTGACGAACGGGGAATTATATGGATCGGTACGCGTGAAGGACTTAACCGATATAACGGTAACGATATTAAAAGTTTCAAACTCAATAAGAACGATCCGAACAGCTTGTTCAGCAACACTGTGTTGCGCATCACCGGGAACAAAAACGGGAAAGTATACTTGCTCTGTACGGACGGGGTGGCAGAATTTGATCTGACGACACAAAAATTTAAGACGTTGCTGCAAGGCAATGTGGACGCTATTTATTATAATGAGAGATTATATATAAGTAAAAGAGAAGATGTATTCGTGTTGAACGAAAGCACAGGCAACTTTGATCTTTACTACCATCTCGCCGGGAAGAATATCTCTTTATCCTGCATCCATCTGGACAAAAAGAAGAATCTCTGGATGGGAACGACTAGAAACGGGCTTTATTGCCTGTCGGAGGGCAAGGAGCTTTCACAACCTATTACGAAAGGAAATATCGCCAGCATCTATGAAGACTCTGCCAAGGAGTTATGGATCGGCAGTTGGGAAGAAGGACTTTACCACATAAAGAAAGACGGAAGCATCGAAAACTTCCGCCACGATCCGAAAAGCCCGAACAGCCTCTGCTCCGACTTTGTCAGAAGTTGTTGCGAGGACAACGCAGGCAACCTGTGGATAGGTACATTTCACGGTCTGAACCGATACGACAAAAGCACAGGTAAATTCCATCTTTATACCGCCAATAATGACAAACCCGACGGCCTCACCCACTCTTCTATCTGGTGCATCGTGAAAGACGAACAAGGTACAATCTGGCTGGGAACTTACTTCGGAGGCGTCAATTACTTTAACCCGGAATATGAAATCTATACCCGCTACAAAACCGGAGATACAGAGAAAGAAGGTCTAAGTAGTCCGATCGTCGGCAGAATGACTGAAGATAAAGACGGGAACTTATGGATTTGTACTGAAGGCGGTGGCGTGAATGTGTACGACCGGAAAAATAATACCTATCGGTGGTATCGCCACGAAGAGGGCAAAAATAGTATTTCCCATAACAACGTCAAAGCAATCTATTACGACCGGACTAATGAAATCATGTGGATAGGTACACACTTGGGAGGATTGAACAAACTCGACCTGCGTACCAATCGTTTCACAGCCTACCGGATGAAAGCGGGAGATCCAACTTCGCTACCTTCGGATATCGTCCGAGACATTGTACCTTATAAAGACAAGCTGGTTGTCGCCACACAAAACGGTGTTTGTCTTTTCAATCCGGCAACAGGTGCTTGTCAACAACTCTTCAAAGAGACGAAAGAAGGAAGAGGTATTGGCATGGTAGCCAGTCTTTATATTGATAAAGACGGTACACTGTGGATTGCGGCTACCGGGGAGGGTGTTTATTCTTACCGGTTCGACAGCGGTAAACTTACTAATTATCCACACAATCCCGCTAATCCGAACAGTCTTAGCAACAATAACATCAACAGCATCATGCAGGACAGTAATGGTAATCTATGGTTCTGCACCTCCGGAAGCGGTCTCGACCGTTACCGTAAGGCAAGTGATGACTTTGAAAACTTCGATGTACAGACAAATGGTTTATCCAGCGACTGTATCTACGAAGTATGCGAATCGTCCATACAAAAAGGTGACTTATTGCTGATTACCAATCAAGGCTTCTCACAGTTCGACTATCCAAGCAAGAAATTCTATAATTACGGTACGGAAAACGGATTCCCGTTGACTGCCGTCAATGAAAACGCACTATTTGTGACACATGACGGAGAAGTATTCCTTGGCGGTATTCAGGGAATGATTTCTTTCTGGGAGAAAAAATTACATTTCACTCCCAAATCATATAATATCATTCTTTCCCGCCTGTTTGTCAACGGAAAAGAAGTAGTTCCGGGAGATGAAAGCGGCATCCTGGAACAGTCGATCTGTCATACTCCGGAAATCAGTCTGAAAGCGAATCAATCGATGTTTAGCATCGAATATGCCACTTCCAACTTCATCCCTGCCAACAGAGATGAAATTCTCTATCGCCTGGAGGGTTTCTCAGACGAATGGAACCATACTTACCGGAAGCAAACGCTGATTACTTATACAAACCTGAATCCGGGTAAATATACCCTTGTCATCAAATCACAGAGGGAAGGAATAAAAGAGGCCAGACTGCTGATTATCGTACTCCCTTCATGGTATGAGACATGGTGGGCTTACCTGATTTATACCATTGTCACTATCAGCCTGTTATGGTATCTTATTCAGAACTATAATTCGCGCATCAAACTCCGTGAGTCTTTGAAGTACGAAAAGAAGCATATTGAAGACCTCGAAGCATTGAACCAGTCGAAACTCCGTTTCTTCACTAACATCTCGCACGAATTCCGCACACCGTTAACGCTGATCGTGGGACAAGTGGAAACTTTGTTGCAGGTGCAGACATTTACGCCTAACATATATAATAAGGTGTTGGGAATCTACAAGAACAGTCTCCAATTACGGGAACTGATTACGGAACTACTTGATTTTCGTAAACAGGAACAGGGTCACATGAAGATCAAAGTTAGCCAGCACAATCTGGTTAACTTCCTGTATGAGAATTATCTGCTCTTCCTCGAATATGCCAGCAGTAAACAAATCAACTTCAAGTTCAACAAACAAAAGGATGACATTGAAGTGTGGTATGACCAAAAGCAGATGCAGAAAGTGATAAACAACCTGCTGTCTAATGCAGTGAAGCATACCAAGGCCGAAGATACGATTTCGATTAATATATCGCAGGAGAAAGACCATGTCATCATTGAAATAAAAGATACCGGGACAGGTATCGCCGCTGCCGAAATTGATAAGATATTCGACCGTTTCTATCAGACCGAGCATCTCAACTCGCTGAATACCGGAGCCGGTACAGGCATCGGACTGGCACTGACGAAAGGTATTGTGGAACTTCATCACGGCACAATCCGGGTAGAAAGCGAACCGGGCAAAGGAAGCAGTTTCATTATCACCCTCAAACTAGGCAAGGAACACTTCACAGAAGAGCAAATAGCGAAAGATGATACGGAAACCATCCAGCAAACAGAGACTATTGTTCCTTCAGTAGAAATAATCCCTGATTCGGAATGGAAAGAAGAAGATAACAAGCGTATCGAAGACGCCAAAATGCTGATAGTGGAAGACAATGAATCTATCAAACAGATGTTAGTCGGTATTTTCGAAACATTCTATCAAGTCAGTACGGCTTCCGACGGAGTAGAAGCATTAGAGATGATACAGAAGGATATGCCGAGCATCATTTTAAGTGATGTCGTAATGCCACGCATGTCGGGTACGGAACTTTGCAAACAGATCAAGACGGACTTTAACACTTGCCATATTCCGGTGGTATTATTAACCGCACGTACTGCTATAGAGCACAATATCGAAGGTTTGAAGATTGGTGCGGATGATTATATCACGAAACCGTTTAATACCAATCTTCTGATTTCCCGCTGCAATAACCTGGTTAATTCCCGCCGGCTATTGCAAGAGAAGTTCAGCAAACAACCACAGGCTTTTGCCCAAATGTTGGCTACCAACCCGATGGATAAGGAGATGCTCGACCGCGCGATGGCCATTATCGAACGTCATCTGGACAATACGGATTTCAACGTTAATATCTTCGCCCGCGAAATGGGTATGGCACGTACGAACCTATTCACTAAACTGAAAGCAGTTACAGGCCAGACCCCGAATGATTTCATCCTAAGCATACGTCTCAAAAAAGGCGCTGTCATGTTAAGGAATAACCCGGAGCTGAATATCACGGAGATCTCTGACCGGATTGGGTTCTCCTCCTCCCGCTATTTCAGTAAATGTTTCAAGGAGATTTATCACGTCAGTCCGCTGGCTTATCGTAAAGGAGAAGAGAGCGAAGAAGAAGGAGACGGAGAAGAAACAGATTAGCAGGCAACTATACAAGCACTCTTGCAAAATAATCTTATATTATTAGGCACGGATCACACGGATTTCACGGATTAAAAAACGATGAGTATGAAAACAACAGCGTTAATCCGTGTAATCCGTGCCTAAATTTATGATATAAACGGTTTCTTAATCCGGACATCTTCACCCGAATAAAGAAGGTAACTTCTTAAGTGTACTATTTTGTACTTCACTTGTACATTCCTACTCATTCTTTTTGTTCCATTCGCTTATCTTTGTGTTCATTACATTATTTCCTAAAATATTCAGCATTATGAAAAACGTTTCGCGTCTAATTCCCCTATTGTCCGGCATCGTCACGCTGTCAGGATGCAATCATGCACCCCAAAAGAACAATGGGCAGAATAGCCAAAAGCCTAACATTATTTATATATTTGCAGATGATCTCGGCATTGGTGATTTAAGTTGTTATGGAGCAACAAAAGTGAGCACTCCCAACATCGACCGGTTGGCAGGACAAGGAGTACAATTCACCAATGCTTATGCAACTTCTGCCACCAGCACCCCTTCCCGTTTCGGACTCCTGACAGGTATGTATCCCTGGAGACAGGAAAACACAGGAATCGCTCCCGGCAACTCTGAACTCATTATCGACACTACCTGCATCACCATGGCAGATATGCTGAAAGATGCAGGATACGCAACCGGTGCAGTAGGCAAATGGCATCTGGGACTCGGTCCGAAAGGTGGAACCGACTTTAACAACCGGATTACCCCTAATGCGCAAAGCATCGGTTTTGACTACGAATTTATTATTCCAGCTACTGTAGACCGTGTACCTTGTGTATTTGTAGAAAACGGACATGTCGTAGGACTTGACCCCAATGATCCTATCACCGTAAGCTACGACCACAAAGTAGGCGACTGGCCTACGGGAGAAGAGAATCCGGAGCTCGTCACTTTAAAGCCCAGTCAGGGACACAACAATACAATCATCAACGGTATTCCCCGTATTGGCTGGATGACCGGAGGAAAATCCGCCCTTTGGAAAGATGAAGACATAGCCGATATCATCACCAACAAGGCCAAGAATTTCATTGCATCCCATCAGGAAGAACCCTTCTTCTTATATATGGGTACGCAAGACGTACATGTACCGCGCATCCCCCACCCACGTTTCGCAGGCAAAAGCGGACTCGGCACTCGTGGCGACGTCATCCTGCAACTGGACTGGACTATCGGTGAAATCATGCACACACTGGATAGCCTCCACATCGCAGACAACACTATCCTGATCTTTACCAGCGATAACGGTCCTGTTATCGACGACGGCTATCAAGACCAAGCTTACGAACTTCTCAACGGACATACTCCGATGGGTATCTACCGTGGTGGGAAATACAGTGCTTACGAAGCGGGTACACGCGTTCCATTTATTGTCCGTTGGCCTGCCCGGGTGAAGCCGAACAAGCAACAAGCTCTTTTCTCTCAAATAGATGTGTATGCATCGCTCGCCTCACTTTTGGACCAACCTTTACGCAAAGGAGCTGCCCCCGACAGTCAGGAACATCTGAACGTTCTCCTCGGCAAAAATAATACAAACCGTGAGTATGTCGTTCAACAGAATCTCAATAACACACTTGCCATCATAAAAGGTCAATGGAAATACATCGAACCGAGCGACGGCCCCGCCATCGAGTATTGGACGAAAATGGAGTTAGGCAACGACAAACAGCCTCAACTTTACGATTTATCCTCCGATCCATCGGAGAAAACGAATGTATCAAAACAATACCCCGACATAGTGAAAGAATTATCTGAATTACTAGAATCCGTAAAAGAAAAATAGTTTATGAGAACAGAAAAATTGTATGATTTTGCACCAATCTTGAATAATTCTATCCATATTAGAATATTCAATCCCTGTCTCTTATACACATCTCCGAGCCCACGAGACTCGACGTCATCT
>ENA-OXVT01000132-OXVT01000132.1-human-gut-metagenome-genome-assembly--contig:-NODE-132-length-37996-cov-24.946180_pt1 | contig 37996 bp, 45 predicted proteins | sample MGYA00249253_ERZ652702 | MGnify/ENA primary metagenome ERZ652702 (study PRJEB26925, sample SAMN05826756) | human gut metagenome | biome: ENVO:2100002; feature: ENVO:00000062; material: ENVO:00002003...
ATCTACACCGTCTAATTCGTCGGCAGCGTCAGATGTGTATAAGAGACAGACCCTGGAACGTGTGGATTGTGCCTACACGATCACGGCACCATTCATCCAGCTTTACGCCGAACGTTCGAAGCAGATCAGTTTCACTGTCGAGACGCCGACGCATGTTCTGCTCTACGATCTTGAATGGTGTGATGATAAATACGTCCGGATTTGTAATGCCCGATGCTGCCAGCTCTTTGAGCATTCGCACAACCGCTTCGCCCTCGTCGGGACACCACTTCGTCTCAGCATCGCCATTGATATCCACCCAGTGAGATCTCCCCAAAGCCGAGCCGATAGATCCGGGTTTTTTAGGCCCGACAGCATGGACCATCTGCCCGGCATAGGCGATGGAGTTAGAAACATCAAACATTGGGTTCTGGCAACGCCTGTGAACGAGCAATGGCAGCCCGACTTCTCGATCACCTACGTCCATGACGAAGGTGGATTTGAAGCGCGATGCCTGATCAGCAAGGGTCTGCGTAGATGCTGCGGGGGCAGACCATTCGACTTGGTCAATGTCAAAGAACTTGCAGATTTCGGCGTTCAGTTTTTCAGGAAGTGAAACTACAGGTGGGATTTGCAACGGGTCACCTACCACGATGGAGCGCTTTGCCCGCATGATAGCTCCAACTGCTGCCTGAGGAACGGCTTGGCCCGCTTCATCTACCAGAAGCCAACCAATGCTCTCTTGTGGCAGATCCCCGAACATCGTCCGAACAGAGGCGAATGTCGTGGACACGGTCGGCACAACCATGAAAAGGCTTGACCAAAGGTCGGGGAGAAGTTCACGGTGAGCGGAAGACTGGAAGGCACCAGCTACCATGCCTGACATCAATAACCCAAGATTGTGTTGCAAGCGGCTGGCCGAAGCATCGATGAACGTTTTATGCACAGTCAGGGCAGCGGCGAAAAGATCCTCCCGCAGGCGATGAACCTCATCGGGAAGCCATGGTGCAGTGAGGTGGATAGACTCGTGCTCGCGCTCGAAGAACCTCTCATCAACGACCCTGTCTCCCATACGGTTTCGTGCCTGTGCCTCGGTTGCCTTCAATTTCGAGACAGCCTGACATTTGCTGGAAATTTCCTGGTCGAGTTGCTGTAACTGGGACTCAGTATTGCTCCACTCAGCCCTTGCAAGCTCTAGGGCACCGTCCGTCCCCTGCGCCCGTATGACTGATTGCTGCAAGGTCGCCGAGAGCTTCTGCAGTGTCGATCTCCACGACTTCCAGGCCGCAGTCGCAAACAAACGGGAGAAGAAACTTGGACGGCAAGCAAGATGGCTGTCGAGCATGATCTTGTCCTGCTCGATCTGCGATTTTGCCTTCTCATGCTCTCGTTGGCAGGATTCAGCAGTCTTGTGTGCTTCTTCGACGGCTTCATTCAGACTCGGTCGACGCTGTTCAGCCCTTTGAAGTTCGGTGATCGCTCCCTTGAGCGCCTGGATATCCCGTCGCATCTCTTCGATGCTGGCGATTTCGGCGTCTACCGTCTCCTTAAGTTTAAAAAAGGCGGTTCGCGCTTTCTGCCAGGCCGCAGCAGCATCCGCTTCGTTGGTGCTGGGCTGCTCATTGACAACCACGCTGGGCATCACGCGATCGATGGTTTCGCCAGTTCGCTCGTCCTTGATCTCACGCATGACATTTATGCCGCGAGCTGCTTTCAGGTAGGTAAGGAAACCACCGTCTTCATTCCACCAGAAACCTTGCTGAAACGCGCCTCGGTTGCTGCTCTTGCCGAGAGCTGCGGCGATCAACCCCCAGGTTTCGACAGTGTCGGAGGGGATGTCCCCCTCGGCCTCGGCTTCGAAATAGCCGGCGCGTTTGGGATTCGCAATCAGGTCGCTGATGGACCGGAAGTAGGCGATCTGTTCATGGCGACCATTGGCTTCCTTGAGAGGAAGCTCTTTACTGACGTTTTCGACTGCTTTGTTATTGGAGGAGGCTACGACGATCTCATGGCCCTTCAAGGATGCATGTAACTTGTAGAAGTGCAGGAATGCATTGGAACCGAATGCCAGCTTCTCGCCTGTTGTGGAAAAGGCATCCTGCGGTTTGTTGAAGCCGGACATCGCCGTGGCCCGATCGAGAATGCATCCAACGACGATATCCCGGAGAAGAGTGGTCTTTCCGGTTCCCGGAGGCCCGTTGACGCCGATGATACCTGGAGCATCATTCAGCTCAGCACGCGCCGCATTCACGGCAGCCTGTTGAAGCAGCACCAGTGGATGGCCGCCTTTCGAAGGCCAACGAGCCTGCGGCATGAGCGACGGTGCGACGAACGGCTCAACTGCGGAAATGGGCGATAGCACGTCGATTTTCTGGTCAGGTCTGCCAATTCCCATGTAGCGGCGCAAACCGGTTCCGGCTTTGCCCGTCTCGAGCAATTTGGTTGCTTCACCGAGATCTTTAAGATAGAAGGAATTCAGTAACGAAGGTTCAGGCGGCGCCTTAGCCTTGAAATGATGAAACACCTTAATCGCGAATGTGGGTGGCTCAACCAAATGCTCGGGTACACTGAACTGCGATACAAGCCATTTATAAGCGTTATGAACAACATTCAGATCGATCGGTATGGGTTCTCCATCTTTGTTGTGGTGGCGAACCATTCGATCCAGATGCTCGATAATGCGCGGCTCAACATTCGGCCAATTCCCTAAACTCCCAAGCTTCAGATCGAGAGCCGGCTTGAGTGCCCAGGCAAAACTGGACACGGCAACGCCTTTGTCCTCAAGCACAAAGCCTTCTTTGTCGATCAGGATCGAGCCGATGGCAGCTTTCTTACCGTCCGGGCGTGAACGCTCCTCATCCTCGCCAAAAACCTTGACCAGCTCGTCCGTCGCCTTGTCGAGAGCGATGGAGCCGAGGATGACCTCGAAATAAAGCTTATAACTGGGCTTGCTGCGGGCATTTGGTCCCCATGGAACACCTCGCTCCAATAGAGCAACCCTAGAGCGGTCGCCGGTTGCCATATCCTCTGGGCGTTTATAACCTTGAGGCGACAGTGCTTCGAGGGCTGTCCATGCTACCAGTATTGCTCGCGCATCATTCGCCTTACCTGATGGAGAAAAAGACGGGATCGGACCAAGGTCGATTTGGTCTTTGTCGAATTGCTCTCGTATGGCAGAGTCTGTGATGGCCTTCAGTTGCAGTTGCTCTTCCGCAGCAGGCGAATTGTGGGGCACAACTCGAGAAGATTGAATGGACACCGAATCGGGATGGCGTGTTGATGGGCTGGAAGCCGACATGGCGACCACGCTGTGGCCGCTAAGTGCAAATAGAGATTGCTCGATTTTAGCCGTCAGCGTCCGCGCCCTGGCAGTGTTGCGAAAGGTCAGCTCGCTCAACAACTGTTCAAGTTCGCTAACATTGTTGCTGGACTGCTCGAAGATTGCTTCCAGATCGAAGATTGATTTTTGCGCATACTGCCGTGTCTTCATTTATTTCTGCGGCTCCATATCCCTTCAATTAAGAGATATTATGCTAATTAGCTTGATTTCTAAAACTATTAGCTTTCGCTTGAAATATAAATTCTCATCTGGCCACTACTAAAGTGGGAACTGTCATTAATTATCCGTCATCCCGCTAAACGCATTCCTTTCGTACCTCCCTCAATCATACTTCCACGATCCGCAGCCATCACAAAATCAGCCCACCATTGCATCATTGGACGTCGTTGCTCCAGGTAATCGCTGCGGTTATAAGCACGCCGAACCTCATTCTTATCCACATGAGCAAGTGCTGCCTCAATCACATCAGGCGGAAAACCTTGCTCGTTGAGAGCTGTACTGGCAATAGATCGCAAACCGTGTGAAACGAGCACCCCACCAAAACCTGCGCGTTTAAGCGATGCGTTAACGGTTTGACTGTTCATCGGCTGGTTTGGCTTGATGCGGCTGGGAAAGATAAATTCTCGATTTCCACTTAACGGCTTCATCATCTCCAGTATCGCAATTGCTTCATCTGACAATGGAACAGTATGGTCGCGGTTCATTTTCATGCGTGCTGCAGGAATCTTCCATTCTCGGGCTTCTAGGTCTACTTCATCCCAGCGAGCTTCAGCCGCTTCGGCGGGACGGGTGATAGTAAGAAGTTGCCACATGAACAAGCAGCGTGTTGAAAGGCTAATGCTGGCTGTTCGCATCGTTTGCATCAACTGAGGCAACTGATCCGGGCGAATACTTGGCATATTCTTCTTCTGCGGCTTCTCAAATGCCTTGCCAATGTTGACACTGGGTACAGCATCAATCAGTCCTGTGTTCTGGGCATATATCATGACTTCATTGATACGTTGACAAAGACGACGAACGGTTTCTAGGGCCCCTCTGGCCTGAACAGGTTGAACGGCCTGAACCAGTGTATGAGCTTTAATATCTGTGACGCTAACGTCGCCAATCGCAGGAAAGACATCTCTCTCAAGAGAGCGCCAGATATCTTCAGCATAGTCCTCTGTCACACTGGCTTTCTTCACATTCCACCAACGCTCAGCCACGAGTTGGAAAGTATTGGTTTTGGCTTCCAGCGAACTGCGAAGTTGTTCTTGCCGATGCTCCTGTGGATCGATTTGTTTCGCGAGGAGTGAGCGAGACTCTGCCCGATAGTTTCTGGCATCGGCAAGTGTAACTGACGGGTAGGGGCCGATGCTCTTCTTCGCACGTTTCTTGGTGACAGGGCGAATGTAGCGAAATTGCCAGATTTTACTCCCACTGGATTTGATCAGCAGCTCAAGGCCATCGCCATCATAGAGCACATAGTCCGCTTCCTTGGGTTTAGCAGATTCGATTTCTTTAACGGATAGAGGTTTGGTTTGTCTCGCCATTACCGGGTTTCCATAGTTTCAGGCACCTCAAAAACAATAAAGCTTTATGAGGTGCCTAACAAGGTGCCTAAAAGGTTCGGATTTAATTAGTTGGCATCAGACTTCGCGGGACAAATTCAAGGCACAAAAAAGCCCGAAGGGCTTGCGCCATGCGGGCTCTTAGGACTTCATCGGATGACTCTGGTAATCATCGATGGAGAATTTTGGTGGAGCTGGCGGGAGTTGAACCCGCGTCCGAAATTCCTACATCCTATTTACATTACAATGAAAACAGTTATTTTCCTTTTATATCACGTGGTTAGATTTATGAGGTGTTAACGCGTTTGATGTTGTTTCAGTCCTCTGCCGCCATTCTGTCGCCATCTAGGAAGGAGTATTCAAATAATTTGTCAATTGAGTTCTCGAGCTTGAAAAAATCAGTTAAGGGATAGAAAGAATCAAAAAGTTCCTCATCAAAATTTTCTATTCCATAAAAATGTTCTCTCCGTTTTAATTTATGTATGGCTTGTTGTCTTGCCGAATCTTCATTGTCAATTACATCATAATCAAGGGTTTTTAAAACTTGCCAGGAAATAGGTTGGGTTAATTCAAACATTGACGATAATTTGGGGCAAAAATCATGAGACAAAGTTTGTGAATAGGTTATTTTGGGAGGTAATACAACATTTATCGATCTTTTGTTTTGTGTTGTTCTTTTAATTTTTGTTGACCGATATGCTATACCCATTACATTAGATCTGTTTCTTCGACTAATCCATTGCATAAGCAAATTTGGTATTATGTATTCTTGGTTGAATGATGCGTTTTTTGCTTTTTTTATAAAGCTACAAGCTATTATCAATGGATACAACGTCAAGTAAGATAACTGTGTAATGATACTAATTTCAGAGTACTGCAAATGCTTCGGTATATGTAATGCTCTAAGTTTCCCAAAAAGTATATCAGATGCAAAGTTCAGAACTTTAGCATTATCATCGTTTGAAGAAAATGATGATAAATATAATTTATTAAAATCAGGTTTGTCCATTTCTTGCCAGCATATATATAATGAAGAACCCAAGTAAAGGCAGGGCAATCCGGCAACCGAGTATCGTTGAGCATTTACAAGGTGCCGTAGTTTAAATGGGATATGAAACATTTCTTCACGTGTAATGAGAGGTGAGTCTGATTTTCTAACTCGAAAAAGTGGGGTCATTTTGTTGCAAATTTCATTTAATGGAATTGATATATTTTGTATGTATTTTGATATTGTAGTATCATTAAATATTGAGTCGAAACTATCATATGCAGTCTTTATATCCCCTGATAAAAAATGTTGTAAGCACTCAGTTATACCAATTGATATAATTTTTGTTTTTTCCAATCTTCTTGATAATTTTCTCGCGAAACCATTATTCATTTCAGAAATATGAGATTCTAAAAATTTTAAATACCTATCGCAAATATCTCTATATTCAGTAATTATATCTTTTTTGATTGTAAAAGGAGGTCTTAAAAAATCTGTTTTATGCATGTCTAAAAAAATATTAATACCATCGCTGATATTATCTTTATTTCTGATCATGATTATATCTCGATAAAATAGCTAAAGGGTTTTTAGTTACTGCATCTTCTAAATGTTCAGGTGCAAAATGCGCATAAATCATAGTCATTTTTATATCGGTATGACCGAGAATATCTTTAAGAACAAGTATGTTTCCACCATTCATCATAAAGTAACTAGCGAATGTATGACGTAGTACGTGTGTACATTGTCCCTCTGGCAGAACGATGCCAGCCCGCTTCACTGCGCGCTCGAACGCTTTTCTACATGGAGTGAACAACTTCCCTCTGTTTTTGGGGAGTTCGTCATACAGATCCTGAGATATCGGTACGGTTCGGTTTTTCTTGCCTTTGGTTTTGGTGTAGGTGATCCGATATTTAGATAACTGATGGCCCTGCAGGTTTTCGGCTTCACTCCACCGCGCGCCGGTGGCTAGGCATATTTTTGTAATCCTCAGCAAGCTGGGGCTTTGAGAGTCAGCGCAGGCATCAAGCAGGCGTTTAATTTCGTCTTGGGCAAGGAACGCCAGTTCCCCCTCTGCGATTTTGAATGTTGGTAGCCCGGCGAGCGGGTTAGGTGCTGACCAGTGGCCCAGCTTTTTCAGGGTGCCAAAAACGGATGATAAGTTACGCTGTTCCAGGTTTACCGTGCGGGGCTTTACTGGCGACATTAGGCCACCGTCTTCGTTACGTACCTCACCTTTTAATCGTGCTTCCCGATATTTGGTAAAATCACCGGCTGTTAACTCAGAAGCGACGGGATCGCCCAGCCCATTGCAGATAATGTTCAGTTTCGCCATCAGGCGCTTGGGGTCCGCAAGAGTCTGCCCGTAGAGTGAATGCCACAGCTCAATCACTTCTGATAAACGCCGCCGATCCTCCTTTTCTCCCAGCCATGGTTTTTTATTTACTTCATCCATGATGAAGTTTTCGAATGCTATGGCCTCGCCTTTCGTCGCATATTGCTTGCGCACGCGTTTACCGTTGCGCCCATTCGGGTAGCATTCACACAACCATTTTCCATTTGGCTGCTTTCTGATAGTCATAATTAGATGCTCTTGATCACTTTTACAGCGCGTCCGATAGCTTCAATATCATCTACTGAGCATTCAAAAGATGATTCATCCTGATGGACAGCTAATTTGTTTCCTGGAAGCCGCGTTAATTTCACGATGCTTTTAACCCCATCAATATCAACGAGCCATAGTCCATTTGTAATCTGTTTCAGAGATTGATCGACTACATAACTCTCATGAGCATTGTTAACGAATAAACAGTGAACAGGTTCGTTAGGCAGAATGCTGTGATCGAGGTGAATATCATCATTATCGATTAAGCCGCCATTTTCTAACGTTACTTGCTTGATTGATGGCGCGACAAGTTTTGCAAGTGGTCGAATTGTAGGTGGTGTCTCATTATGAGGTTTTTTTATGGCCTCGTTTTGAGCGTACATCTCACCGTGGCCTGTAGCCAGCCATAGCAAGGAAACCCCTGTTTCGAGCGCGCACTGAATTACCCAGTCAGCAGGAAAGCTATCACGTAATAGCCTGTTTGACATGGTACTTTTTGAAACGTCAAGCTGCTCGCTTAGAGCCTGCTTTGTCTTAACGCCATAAGCCTTTTGCAGTCGCTCGATAGCTTCTCTACCCCCTGAATCGGCACCCATTGAAATACTCGCCATTGAAAAACTCCGTTTGACAACCTTGAATCGGGATCGTAATGTTGCACTGGCTCTTGATGTGAGGCCTTGAGAGTCAGCATAAAACGACATAAAACGCATCTAAACCGAGAGATACTGCACTATGAGCACTGATATTTCAATTCGTGTACCAAAAGAGATGGCTACTCCTGCAGAGTTCGCTGAATGGGAAGGTATCTCCCGTGGCTCTGTATATCAAAAAATTCATCATGGTCAGCTTGCTAAGTACATGGTTAAAAAAGAAAAAAACAAAGGGCGCGTAAGCCTGCGTTACCTGATGTACAAAACAGATCAGGTCCGTGAATCCCTTGGTCATTCCAACTTCCACGTCATTGTTGGTCAGTAAGTTCAATTATGGGAACTTTCTAAGGGGCGTACATGTTTGATTATAAGATTTCCAAACATCCACATTTCGATGAAGCCTGCCGCGCTTTCGCTCTGCACCACAACATGGCACAGCTTGCGATCCGTGCAGGAATGAATGTCCAGACTTTGCGTAACAAGCTGAACCCGGACCAACCGCACCAGTTGACCGCACCGGAAATCTGGCTGCTTACCGATCTTACTGAGGATTCCACGCTGGTTGATGGCTTCCTTGCACAAATCCACTGCCTGCCATGCGTGCCGCTGAATGAAGTAGCTCGGGAGAAAATGCCGGACTACGTACTGAAAGCCACGGCAGAAATCGGCCGCGTAGCCGCCGGTGCCGTTTCTGGTGACGTACATACCTCTGTCGGCCGCCGCCAGATTGTTGACAGTATTAACTCAGTCACCCGCCTGATGGCGTTAACCGCTGTGACCTTGCAGGCACGTCTGCAGACCAGCCCGGCGATGACAAGCGCAGTTGATACCGTGACGGGCCTCGGCGCGTCGTTCGGTCTGATTTGAGGTGGCTATGCTGACCAACCAACCATCACTGGCATCGCTTCTCGTTAAGCAAAGCCGATCACCTCATTTCGGGCATGGCTGGATCATGGGTAAAGATGGCAAGCGCTGGCACCCGTGCCGCTCGCAGGATGCGCTGCTGGCTGAACTGCGTACTAATAAACAGGGGAAACCATGGCTATTGAAGGCGATTCTGCGACTGTTCCACTAAGTCCGGGACATCGGCTGGATGGCCTGAATCATATTGCAGAGCTAAGGGCGAAAGTGTTCGGCTTGAATATAGAACCTGAACTGGAGCGTTTTATTAGCGATATGCGGGACCAGCGAGATATTAACCATAAAAAAAATGAGCGTGCCTTAGCCGCCATATTCTTTATGGCTAAGATTCCGGCGGATCGTCATAACGTCAATATGAATGAGCTGACGACTGACGAAAAGCGGGAGCTGATAAAAGCAATGAATCATTTTCGTGCAGTGGTGAGCTTATTTCCAAAGCGGCTAACCATGCCGAATTAACCAGTAACAGAAATTAATGGCGTAAACCCGCCGGGCATTCTTTTGCCCAAATTCATGAGAAGCAACTATGCGAAATATTGAAACCCGTAACACCAAAATCGGCCCAGATGATGCTGGCCTTAATCTGCTGCTAACCGAAGCGCGTAAGGAAGAACGCCGCGGCCGTGCTGATGTGTTTGCTGCCCGTCTGGATACCCTGGCAGCCCGCATCGCCTCCCGTCAGCTGACCCATGCAGAAGCTGCAGAGCTGCTGCGTGAAGAGGCCGTGAAAATTCAGAACGAAGCGCAGGAGATCCACTGATGGCTGATTCTATGGACCTCGTACAGCAGCGCGTTGAAGAAGAGCGCCAGCGCCACATCCACATCGCCCGTGCCAGACAGCCGGGCGTTTCCCGCGTCTTATGCATCGACTGCGACGCACCAATCCCGCCAGCTCGCCGCCGCGCCATTCCGGGCGTGCAATGCTGCGTCACTTGTCAGGAAATCGCAGAGCTGAAAGGCAAACACTACAACGGAGGTGCTGTATGAGCACTATCCTCAAATGGGCGGGAAATAAAACCGCCATCATGCCGGAGCTGATTAAGCACCTTCCTGCAGGCCTGCGACTGGTTGAACCTTTCGCGGGTTCCTGCGCTGTGATGATGGCGACAGAGTATCCTCATTATCTTGTCGCGGATATTAATCCAGACCTGATAAATCTTTATAAGCATATTGCATTTGACTACGAGAAATTTACTTCAAATGCAAAAGGGTTCTTTTCAGGCACAAATAGCGCTGAGTCTTATTACAACATCCGTCAGGATTTTAATCATTCTGCTGAAACCACCGATTTCTGGAAAGCTATATTTTTCCTTTATCTTAATCGCCATGGTTATCGTGGACTGTGCCGCTATAACTTGAGCGGTCATTTCAATGTTCCTTATGGTAATTATAAAAATCCGTATTTCCCTGAACATGAAATACGTGCTTTTGCTGAAAAGTCTCAACGCGCAACGTTTATCTGTGCCAGTTATGACGAAACACTGGCACTGCTGCAGGCTGGTGATGTTGTTTATTGTGATCCGCCATACGATGGCACATTTAGCGGTTATCACACTGCCGGTTTTACAGAGGACGATCAGTATCATCTGGCGTCTATTCTTGAGCGCCGGTCATCAGAAGGTCATCCGGTTATTGTGTCCAACAGCGACACGTCCCTGACCCGTTCGCTTTATCGTAATTTTACCCGCCATCGCATCACTGCAAAGCGCAGCATGGGTGTGGCTGCCGGTGAGAGTAAATCTGCAGCAGAAATCATCGCCACAAAATCAGCAGGCTGGTTTGGTGTCGATTTGGCGTCCAGTCCAGATATCTCAGTGGAAACTGAGGTGCGGGCGTGGCAGTGAGTAAATTCACATTACATAATGCACCAACCATCGGCGGCTTGAATGAGGCCGCCGCGGCCTTTCCATGGAATAACCCAAAAAAAGCGGTTAACCCATATCTGGACCCGGCGGAAGTTGCGCCGGACTCTGCGCTTTCAAACCTGATCGCTCTTTACACTGCGGATAACGAGCAGGAGCAGATGCGCCGTGAGGCGCTGAGCGATGCGGTTTGGGAACGCTATTTCTTCAATGAATCCTGTGATCCTGACCTGCGTGAAATGGAGCAGGACCGGCTGATTAGTCGTGCCAAAATGGCACGCGAGCGGCAGCGTTTTAATCCCGATCTGGTCATTCTGGCTGACGTTAACGCCATGCCGTCCCATATCAGTAAGCCCCTGCTGGAGCGGATTAAGTATTTTCATAGTTTGGGCAGAGCAAAAGCCTATTCCCGCTACCTGCGCGAAACAATCAGGCCGTGCCTTGAACGCCTGGAGCGCGTGCGTGCCAGCCAGGTTTCTGCGTCATTCCGGTTTATGGCGAGTCACGACGGGCTGGAGGGCCTGCTGGTTCTGCCAGAAATGAACCAGGATCAGGTTAAGCGGTTATCTACTTTGGTGGCGGCGCACATGAGCATGTGTCTGGATGCTGCCTGCGGTGAGCTGTTTACGGATGAAAACGTTACGCCGGAAGAGATCCGCCGGTCATGGGAAAGGGTGGCCGCTGAGGCCATGCGCCTTGATGTTATCCCGCCAGCCTTCGAGCAGCTGCGTCGTAAAAAGCACCGCCGTAATCCGGTACCATACGAACTTATTCCGGGTTCGCTTGCCCGTATGCTCTGTGCTGACTGGTGGTATCGCAAGCTGTGGCAGATGCGGTGTGAATGGCGGGAAGAACAGCTGCGCGCCGTCTGCCTGGTTAACAAAAAGGCGTCCCCGTATGTCAGCTATGAGGCCGTGATCCATAAACGCGAACAGCGCCGCAAATCGCTGGAGTTCTTCCGTTCGCATGAGCTGACCAATGAGCAGGGCGATACGCTGGATATGGAAGACGTGGTAAACGCCAGTAGCAGCAATCCGGCGCACCGTCGTAATGAAATGATGGCCTGTGTTAAGGGGCTGGAGTTAATCGCGGAAATGCGCGGAGACTGCGCGGTGTTCTATACCATCACCTGCCCGTCACGCTTTCACGCAACGCTCAATAACGGCAGGCCAAACCCGAAATGGACCAGTGCAACGGTCCGGCAGAGCAGCGACTATCTGGTGCATACGTTCGCCGCTTTCCGCAAGGCGATGCACAAAGCCGGGCTGCGCTGGTATGGCGTCCGCGTTGCTGAGCCACACCATGACGGCACCGTGCACTGGCACCTGCTTTGCTTCATGCGCAAAAAAGACCGTAAATCCATCACCGCGCTGCTGCGTAAATTTGCCATCCGTGAGGACCGCGAGGAGCTGGGCAACAATACCGGCCCGCGATTTAAGTCTGAGCTGATCAATCCGCGCAAGGGGACGCCTACCAGCTACATCGCGAAGTACATCAGTAAGAACATCGACGGGCGTGGCCTGGCTAACGAAATTAGCAAAGAAACCGGCAGATCACTGCGGGACAACGCCGAACATGTCAATGCCTGGGCTTCGCTGCATCGCGTCCAGCAATTCCGCTTTTTTGGTATTCCGGGGCGTCAGGCATACCGCGAGCTGCGTTTGCTGGCAGGCCAGGCCGTGCGACAGCAGGCCGGTAAAAAAGCCGGTGCGCCGGTACTGGATAACCCACGTCTGGATGCCGTGCTGGCGGCAGCCGATGCCGGGTGTTTTGCCACCTACATCATGAAACAGGGCGGCGTACTGGTTCCGCGTAAACATCATCTGATCCGCACGGCTTATGAACTCAATGACGAGCCATCAGCCTATGGCGATCACGGCATCCGTATTTATGGCATCTGGTCCCCGATTATTGAGGGCCGGATTTGCACTCATGCGATGAAGTGGAAAATGGTTCGTAAGGCCGTTGACGTTCAGGAGGCGCCAGCCGACCAGGGCGCTTGCGCCCCTTGGACTCGTGGCAATAACTGTCCCCCTATGGAAAAAATGAACGAAAACGGGGCCGTAAGCGGACAGGATTTAACGGATATTGCGGGTATGGATGAGCGGGAGCTGCAGGAGTATCTCCATAGCATGAGCAAAAAGGAGCTGAGGGAGCTAAACGCACGGCTTCGCATGGTTAAGCCTAAACGCCGGAAAGGGTACAGGCAGGATGTGGATAATCAGCAGCGCCTGCAGTTGGAGTATGAACTTAAATCGAGAGGCTTTGATGGTTCGGAGGCGGAGATCGATCTGCTTCTGCGCGGTGGCAGTATTCCATCCGGTGCCGGTCTGCGTGTCTTTTACCGGAACCAAAGGCTGCAGGAAGATGATAAATGGCGCCAGTGGTACCGATGAAGGGGGCACATTTTCTGCTTTATCCTCCTACATCGGACACATCTGATTGAATGATAAAAACTATTTTACATCGAGAAAATCATATTATACTGTATGTATATCCAGTGGATGTATATACAGTATGGCAACGAATATCCCGTAGTGAGGATAGGAGGGGAAATGCAGGACTATCTTTTGGAGTCGTTAAAACTCCAGCGTATTGATTTTTTTATCAAGCTTGTAGCGGCTAGTGAGTGCAGCGATGAAGAGAAGCGACTTGCTATCCAGTGGGTTTCTGAGCTGACTGATGAATTAATGGCGAAAATTCGTAGCCATGAATACAGCCGGTCAATGGATGTTTCCAGTTAGGGGGTTGATCTCCATGCGTGTCGAAATAATGATTGATAAAGAGCAGAAAATTAGCCAGGCGACACTGGAAGCACTCGAAACCGAGCTTTACCGCAACCTGATCCCTTTATATCCCAAGACGGCGATCCGCATTCGCAAAGGCAGTGCCAACGGTATCGAGTTGACCGGCTTAAAACTTGATGAGGATAAGCAGCGGGTAATGGAAATTATGCAGCAGGTCTGGGAAGACGACAGCTGGCTGCATTAACAAAACGTTGCAGGCGATAAAACTGGTTTTTACCGCCTGCAAGGTTGAACAACGAGCAAGGCGAGGCGTTAGGCTATGGGGTCTAAAGACAGCAATTATCAGGTCGTTTATCGCTATGAGCCACTAACGAAATTTGTTCCGGGTGGTTGGGTGCTTTTTCAGCGCCCAAAATCCTGCGGCGGCGGGTTCTGGCTGGGTAAAACCTATGATGGTGTTTTTATGCTTGAACTTGATCGCCCAGTTCCCTTGGATGAGGGGATTAAGTACATCATCCTTTCATCGCGAGTAGCTGAAAGCTTTATGGATTTTGACGAGGATTTCAGGCTAACCTGAAAAAAAGCGAGTGCATGACTATGCCGCATGAATCTGCATGATCGTTTGAGGATCGTTTTAGCTCCGGCCCGCCAGTACTGGCGGGCTTTTTCATATCTCATGCAGGTGCATGAAAACCACTACACAAAGCGGGCAGGCGTGGCGGGGATACGAGCGCGCGCTAGCTGGTTTGATAGCGAAACGCTGTTTGGTTGTTCTAATTGTCGAGGGTTATGTCACGTTGTACAGAAGGGGTTTTGACTTGGTGAACAGTTGCAGTATCATAAAAAGAAAAAAGGATATTTCCTATGTACAAACTATGGGTTTTGTGGGGTTGTGTTTTTGTTCTTCTCCTAATCGTTATGGGATGCGTTCCGTTTTCACCATTTGAAAAATGGTGGTTTACGGTAAACTTTATGTCAAATGTTAATATTATTCGTGCTTTTTTATCAGTTTTGATATTGTTTTTAATAGCTTATATTTTATTAATTGGTGCTTTTCATCAAAGATACTCGTTGAGGTTGGAACAGTTAAGTTTTGGCGGTATTAATATACTGCTTAATAAATCAGATCTTCTTTTTAAAAAAAGCGTAAAAAATTATTTGGATACTAAACGCTCATTGTTTAAGTTCGACCCAAATTATGATTCAATTGAAGAGGTGTTGAACTCATACTATGAATGCTATAAATTCATTAAAGATGAAATGAAGTTATTGGATATTACTAAAAGGCGCGATAAAAAATTGTATTCGCTAGCCAATGAAATGTTGAAAACATTAAATCGTTTTTTGACGAGACATCAAAATAACTATAGAAGATGGCATAAATTTATTTCAGATAATGATAAGGTGATTACAAAGGACAAGAATTATAATGGAGAATTTGTAACATTGTCCTATCATTTGACGCCTATTAGTACTATCCAATCACATTATTATCATTTCAATGAAATATTGGAAGGCTTTAAAGAGGTTAATGATTTTTTCACTGATAAGGTTGTTAATGAGTTTAATATAAATGTTGATAAGTGGGGTATATGATGCATAAGACGTTTCTGAGTTATCATCATGCAAATGAGCAAGATCTCAAAGATGAGATAATTAAATTGTTTGGTGGTGATTCATTTATTGATAAGTCAGTAAGCGATGGTGATATAAGCACCACTAATTCTGATGAAACAATAATGAGAACTATCCGTGAGGATTTCTTAGAAGACTCGACGGTTACTGTCGTTCTTATCGGAACCGAGACAAAACAACGCCCATTTGTAAACTCTGAGATTCAAGCGTCACTCTGGGGAAGTGGTTATAATGGGTTAGTTGGTGTTATCAGGGACGAAATCTACGATAATGTGTTTACTCCAGCGGTATGTGCAGATCCGTCATGTGGATGTTCTATCACCCTAAGAACTCCTGGTTTTGGATATGATTTTTATTTGCCTTATTTGGTTAGAGAAAATCACGTTTATAAAAAAACAGTCCCACATTATAATGATACAGATGTGTACTGTGCATTGGTGAAATACTCTCTGTTTATTAAAAACCCTGAATATTACATCGACCAAGCATTTAATAAGCGCAAGACGATGGTACCTGCTGCGAAAAAAAACTCATCGGACGTTCCTGCGATTCGCAGTTCATCAATTTTTAATTGGTAGTATAAAGGTGCATAATTATTATGCACCTATTCCTTGCGTTACTTTAGAATGAATATTCCGTAAAACGAATGATATCATCATCCAACCATTCGTTTAACTCCTGCAGACGCTTCTGCAAAGGCATAATTTCATTGCGGACAAAGACGCGGCTAGCCTTTTCCACATCCCCAAAGCCGCCGGTATTATTTGGAATGATGCCCATCATCTGCGGCGGCACGCGGTGTGCTGCCATCATGTCATCGCGGCTCACGTTCTTGATGTTCAAAAATTCATCTTTCGCCGCGACCTCTGACAGCGGGATGATCTGGATGCCGTCCTTTTTACCGTTGGGCGAATACATAAACAGGTTGCGGAAGTTGCCCGGTCCCTTGGCGCTTTTCATTGCCTGGCGGATATTGTTCACGTCTTCCTGATTCTGCGCTGCGTCGGTCATGTACATGATGAAACCGGCGTGACTGCCGTTGATGTAATACTTACGGCGAAACAGCGTAGCCGACTCGTTGAGTAGTGTTGAAGGGATCGCGGAGAGGTAGCCGGGAAGCCCGTAGATTTCCTGGTTAATGTCCGGCTCCATCAGGTGAAAGATGCTACCTTTGGTGAACTCATAAGGCTGGGTGGTCATGCCGTACTGCACGAACCAGTAAGTATCGAGGTCAATCCCGCGCCGGGTGTACTTCGCCAGTGATGGCTCCAGAGACAGGACGCCGCCCAGCCTGTTCGTCCGTTTTTCCAGATAGGCGTTACCGAACACAAGGTAGTCCTGGACGAAACGTGCAAAAGCCTGCTGGCTGAGCAGGCGGTGGGGGATGTAGGTGCTGCTGAGAATGTCACGCTTAACGGCAATCGGTGAGCTGTGATGTACAGCGGCGCGATAGGTCCGCGCCAGCCCGTCAAAACTCACCGGCGGCTCATACCAGCGGTCCATTTGCACACATTCTACGTAGTCCAGAAGTTCGCGGCGGTCCAGTACCGGAATGGGATCGCCAAAGCTGAACGCCTGGGTAGTTGCTGCATCATTGGGTTGTACGTCGGGTGGCATCACATCCTGTGCGGTATTCTCAGTCATTAAAAAATCTCCACAATGTTGCTGGTATTGGCGGCTTCGCCCTGCAGCGGTTCGTTAAACAGTGCGTGCATCGTTGCCCAGGCCAAATCGGCGTGGCTGGCTTCTTCGCTGCGGCTGGCTTCGTAGGTAGGGCGGTTTCCGCTGGCGGTGGTGGCGCGGCGGATAGCCATAAATGACTGCGCAATGTCGGTATGCCCGGCGTCAAACTCCAGACGGCGGTGGCTGATAATGTCGTATGCCTTGAGCACCAGGGCGTTTTTGACGTTGGGGTTATAGACAAACTCCCGCACGGCAGGGAAAAAGCCTTTTACGTTTTCATAAACACCGTGACCGACGCCGGTGGAGTCAATGCCGATGTAGGTCACGTTATACTGCTGAGTCAGTTTGCGGATGGCCTCTGCCTGGGCGCGGAAGTCCATTCCGCGCCACTGATGACGCTCAAGGATGCGGAACTTACCGCCGGGCACCGTCGGCGGGGCAATGACTACGCAGCCAGCGCTGTCACCGTTCTGGGTACCTTTCGCCGGGTCATAGCCGATCCAGACTTCGCGCCAGCCGAACGGACGCAGGGCCAGCGCCTGAAAGTCTTCCCAGACTTCCCAGCTGTCCACCATGCAGGCCTGCAGGTCAGCCAGTGGGAAAACGGAGGCGAGATCGTCGATGAACTCACACATCAGCAGGTTCTGGTACTCGTCGGGGCTGTACTCCAGGCGCAGCTGGTCGAGGTCGAACAGGTTGCAGCCACCGCGCACGGCGTCCTCCACCGTCACGATCTGTCTGAACTGACCGTCAGCGCAAAGCAGACCGGCAGCAAGGGCTGAGTGGGTCAGGTCGATATCAACGCGATCAGCTTTTGCCCGCCCGCGATTGAACAGGGTGCCGGACCAGAACGGGTAAGCGCTGTGCGTCAGGCTGGAAGGCGTTGAGAAATAGGTCTGGCGCCATTTCTTGTGCAGTGCCATGCCGGAGGCGACTTTACGTAGCTCCTGAAATTTCGGGATCCAGAAATACTCATCAAGATACAGGTTGCCGTGGTAGCTCTGTGCGGTGCGGGCGTTGGTCCCGAGAAAATACAGCGTGGCGCCGTTTGGCAGCACCATGGGATCGCCTTTTAATTCCACGTCGACTTCTTTGGCAAACTCGATGATGTACTGCTTAAAAACATGCGCCTGGGCTTTACTGGCTGACAGGAAAATCTGGTTTCGCCCTGTCATCAGGGCGTCCATCAGCGCTTCACGCGCGAAATAATACGTAGCGCCGATCTGGCGCGATTTAAGCACGTTGCGGATGCGGTGCTTAATTCCTGCTTCCCACCAGTGGCGCTGATATTCAAACATTCCGTTGCGGAAAATTTCTTCCAGCTTTTCGATTTGTTCGTCAGTAAACAGGTTCTTTTCTGGTGTCTTGCGGGGGCCGCGGTTGCGGTTTTGCACGTTGGGGTTAAGGTCCGCCTCATTACCACCGTTGTTAAATTTACCGATGCGGGCGTGTCGTTCTGACTGGCGGGCCAGCAGGTCTATTTCTTTAAAGTCTTTCCCTTCCTTGTGCTCCTTCATGATGAGCTGGCAATAGCGGGCTGCAGTGGTGAGCTGCATCTGATCGAGTGGGCCGTATTCGCCCCACTTGTCGCGCTTTTTCCAGCTGTGAACGGTTGCAACTTTTTCGCCCAGCATTTCAGCAATGCGGGCTACGCGGTATCCCTGAAAATACAGCAGTAATGCCTGCCTGCGGGGATCGAGGTCTGCGGGGGTCATCGTTTCCATGGCACAAACATACGGCCTTGCCTGGCGCCTTTCCCCGGCTGGCCTTTGTATGGTTTACCGCACAAGGTCCGCGCGTTGTTTCATCCCATCCATCGCAGCAACCATAAGGCCTCACAGAGTTATTTGATGGAGTCGGTCACATGGCTGTAAAAGCAAAGCGCTTCCGCATCGGTGTGGAAGGGGCAACGACAGACGGGCGCAATATTGAGCGTGCCTGGCTGGAACAGATGGCGGCGAGCTATGACCCGCAGGTGTATACCGCGTTGATTAATCTGGAGCACATCAAGGGTTACACCCCTGATAGCCCATTCCGCCGTTTCGGGACCGTGGATAAGCTCGAAGCAGAGGAGATTGCAGACGGTCCGCTGAAAGGAAAGCTGGCCCTGTATGCGTGGATCACACCGTCAGCGGATCTGGTGGCGTATACACGCAATCTGCAAAAGCTGTTTACCTCTATGGAAGTCAATACCAGTTTTGCCGACACCGGCAAAGCGTACCTCATTGGCCTGGCCGCGACGGATGACCCGGCAAGCCTGGGTACTGAAATGCTGCAGTTTAGCGCCAGCGCCAGAAGTAACCCCCTGGCAGGCCGCAAGCAAAACCCTGAAAACCTCTTTACCGCCGCAGAAGAAACGCTGATCGAGTGGGAAGAAGTCCAGGACGATAAACCCTCCCTGTTTTCCCGCGTTGCCGCGATGTTCACCAAAAAAGAACAGAACGACGAAGCGCGTTTTTCTGACGTACATCGCGCGGTTGAGCTGATTGCTACTGAACAGCAAAACCTGAGCGAACGTACTGATCACTCCCTGTCTGCGCAGGATGCGCGCATTGCTGAGCTGGAAGCCTCCCTGCAGGAACAGCAGACCGCTTTTGCTGAACTGGAGCAGCGGCTGAGCCAGGAAGACAGCCGCAAAGATTATCGCCAGCGCGCGCCGGGCGGAAACGCACCGGCAGGCACACTGACCAATTGCTGATGGAGCATAAGAACCAATGAAAAAGCACACACGTTTTGCCTTTAACGCCTACCTGCAGCAGTTGGCACGCCTGAACAACGTGGAAGTGGAAGAACTTTCCAGCAAATTCACCGTTGAGCCGTCGGTGCAGCAGACGCTGGAAGACCAGATCCAGCAGTCCACGGCATTTCTGACCATGGTTAACGTGATTGGTGTGGCGGAGCAGTCAGGCCAGCTTCTGGGCCTGGGCGTCGGCAGCACCATTGCCGGGACCACTGACACGACCACGAAGGAGCGCGAGCCAACCGATCCCACTGAGATGGTGGATGTTGAGTACAAATGCGAACAGACCAACTTTGATACGGTGCTGACCTACGCAAAACTGGATATGTGGGCGAAATTCCAGGATTTTCAGGTACGCATCCGTAACGCCATCGTGAAACGCCAGGCGCTGGACCGCATCATGATTGGGTTTAATGGCGTGAAGCGTGCCAAAACCTCAGACCGTGCCGCCAATCCGTTGCTGCAGGACGTTAACAAAGGCTGGCTGCAGAAGGTCCGTGAAGATGCCCCGGATTGCGTGATGGGCAGCACCACGGCAGAAGATGGCACTACCACCGCAGACCCGGTGAAGGTAGGCAAGGGCGGTAAATATGCCAACCTGGATGCGCTGGTGATGGATGCTGTCAATGAGCTGATTGACCCTATTTTCCAGGATGACGCCGAACTGGTCGTGATCTGTGGTCGTGAGCTGTTGTCCGACAAGTATTTCCCGCTGGTCAATAAGGACCAGGCAAACACGGAGGCGCTGGCTGCTGATCTGATTATCAGCCAGAAACGCATGGGCGGTCTGCAGGCCGTTCGCGCCCCGTCATTCCCGGCAAATGCCGTACTGATCACCCGCCTGGATAACTTGTCCATCTACTGGCAGGAAGATACCCGCCGCCGTTCGGTCATTGATAACCCGAAACGCGATCGTATTGAAAACTTCGAATCCGTCAATGAGGCGTATGTGGTGGAGGATTACCGCTGCGTGGCACTGGTTGAAAACATCACCATCGGCGACTTCAGCGCCGGTGCCGGAGAGTAACGCATGAGCCTGAGTCCCGCACGGCAGCACCGCCTGCGCGTCCAGGCTGAACAGGCCGCCCGGCAGGGCGGCAATGTTCGCCACGCGACGGGGTATGACCTGATGCTGATGCAGCTGGCGGAGGACCGCCGCCGTCTGAAAGGTATCCAGTCCACCGTGAAGAAAGCCCAAATCAAAGTGGAACTGCTGCCCCGTTATTCCGCCTGGGTGGAGGGGGTGCTGGCAGCTGATGGTGCCCGGCAGGATGACGTGGTGATGTTTGTGATGCTCTGGCGTATCGATGCCGGGGATTATGCCGGTGCGCTGGATGCAGGGCGTCATGCGCTGCGGCACGGATGGGTGATGCCCATCGGAAACCGTAACGCCCAGACGGTGCTGGCAGAGGAAATGGCAGACGCTGCGCAGGCCGCTCTGCTGGCAGGTGAATCTTTCGATGCCGGGTTGTTACTGCAGACACTGGAGCTGACAGACGGCCAGGATATGCCAGACCAGTCACGGGCACGCCTGCATAAAGCGATTGGCGCTGTACTGACCGAAACCAGCCCGGCCTCCGCCCTGAATCACATCAATCATGCGCTGCAGCTTGATCCACGCTGTGGCGTCAAAAAAGAAAAACAGCAGCTGGAGCGCAGATTGCGCAATGACAGCCGTTAACGGAACGTGCCCCGCGCACGGGCGGCACGGGGTGGCGAAAGGCTTTTGCCACATCAAAACCCCGTCCACCGCCCACTATTTCAGGAGAAAGCCCGCATGAAGTTTGTTGCGCCTGAGCAGGCGCCGGAACAGGCGGAAATTATCAAAAATACGCCGTTCTGGCCCGATGTTGATTTATCAGAGTTTCGCAGCGTGATGCGGACGGATGGCACGGTGACGTCACCCCGTCTCGGACAACTCATCCGGTCTGCGATGTCAGAGGTCAATGCGGAGTTGTACGACTTCCGCAAGCGCCAGCAGGCGCTGGGATTTATGACGCTGGCCGATGTACCGGCGGACTTGCTGGACGGTAAAAGCGAACGTATTCACCACTACCACAACGCCGTTTATTGCTGGGCACGCGCGCAGGTGAATGAGCGTTACCAGGACTACGACGCCACGGCCTCCGGTGTGAAAAGGGGGGATGAGCTGGCGGAGGCCAGCGGCGATCTGTGGCGTGATGCTCGCTGGGCAATCAGCCGGGTACAGGATGCGCCTCACTGTACGGTGGAGCTGATCTGATGAAAGTGCGTGCGTACCAGGGTGACACGGTGGACGCGCTTTGCTGGCGTCATTACGGACGCACGCAGGGCGTCACGGAGCAGGTACTGCAGGCAAATCCGGGGCTGGCTGAGCACGGCCCGTTCTTACCACACGGGCTGCAGGTGGATCTGCCGGATATTGCCACCACTTCCACGGTGCAGACCGTCCAGTTATGGGACTGAAATATGACGCTTGAACGGATCAGCGCCTTCATCACGTACTGCATCGCTGTACTGCTGGCATGGATGGGAGATTTATCGCTTAAGGATGTGTCGACAGTGGGCGGTGTGTTGATTGGCGTGCTGATGCTGGCCATCAACTGGTACTACAAACACAAAACCTACCAGCTTCTGCGCGGCGGAAAAATTACACGGGGGGAATATGAATCCTTCAACCGTTAAACGCTGTCTGGTAGGGGCGGTGCTGGCGATTGCCGCCACCCTGCCGGGCTTTCAGCAACTTCATACCTCAGTGGAAGGGTTGAAGCTGATAGCCGATTACGAGGGCTGCCGCCTGCAGCCGTATCAGTGTGATGCGGGGGTGTGGACCGATGGCATTGGCAATACGTCCGGCGTGGTGCCGGGGAAGACCATCACGGAACGGCAGGCCGCCGGGAGTTTCATCACCAACGTTTTAAGGGTGGAGAAGGCGCTGGATCGGTGTGTCCTGGTGAGTGTACCGCAGAACGTCTATGACGCGCTGGTATCGCTGGCCTTCAACGTGGGAACCGGCAATGCCTGTGGTTCAACCATGGTGAAGTTTATCAATCAGAAGCGCTGGCGCGATGCCTGCTATCAGTTGCCACGCTGGGTATACGTCAAAGGCGTATTTAATCCGGGGCTGGACAGCCGCCGCGCGCGGGAGCTGTCCTGGTGCTTAAAAGGAGCGTAACGAAATGAAAAAGAAACTGATCGGTGGGTTATTTTCGGTGCTGTACACGGCGCTGATGATTTTTAGTGTCTTTGTTCCAAACAGTATTGTTCCGGCACTGGTTACAGCCTTGACCTGGGTAGCCTGCCTGCTGAGCTGGGGAGCGGTGCTACTTTGCCTGGCTGGATGGTATGCGGGCGGCACTCATCGGGGAGAGGCAAAGCAGGCGCTGACGCGCTTTTTCAGTACGCCAGGAAACCAGGTGATCAGATGGGCCAGGTGTTCACTGCTTGTGATTTTTCTCGCCTTTACGGGCCACATTGTCACCCTGGTATTTTATCTGCTGACGCTGGTCGCGCTTAAGGTTCTGCGTGCGCAGATTATTGATGCGGAGCCGGTGACGGTATGACGAAGGCGCTGGCGGTAATTCTGGCGCTGGTACTGGTTGCGTTGGGCTGGCAGTCATGGCGGATGAAGGAGGCCAGCCAGACCATCGAGCAGCAAGGGCGGGATCTGAAAACGACAGACGAAAAACTGGCAAAAACGAACAGCCAGCTGATCGCCTTGTCCATCCTGTCCGAAACTAATAACCGGGAACAGGCAAGGCTTTACGCGGCGGCAGAAAGTACAAACGCGCTGCTGCGAAGCCGTCAGCGCAGAATTGAGGAGTTAAAACGTGAAAATGAGGATTTACGCCGCTGGGCTGACACTCTTCTGCCTGCTGACGTTATCAGGATGCGCGAACGTCCAGCCCTCGCCGGAGGTGCTGCTTACCGTGAATGGTTGTCCCAGAGTGACGCAGTGCCGCCTGGAAAAGTCGGCGGCACGCACTAACGGCGATCTGCTGACCGCGCTGGATGAAGCGGAGGCGGCCTGGGCGGTCTGCGCCGATAAAGTGGACACGATAATTTCCTGTCAGGAGCGAAACAGTGAACAAGCCTCAATCCTTACGCCGCGCCCTGAATAGCGCGGTGCCATATGTCCGCGATAACCCGGATAAGCTGCATTTATTCGTGGATAACGGATCGGTGGTGGCAACCGGAGCAGCGTCACTTTCATGGGAGTATCGTTACACGCTGAATGTGGTGATTGTGGATTTCAGCGGCGATCAGGGGTTATTGATGGCGCCGGTGGTGGCCTGGTTAAGGGAAAATCAGCCAGATGCCATTCATAACCCGGAACTGCGGGAAAAGTTGCTTTCCTTTGAAGTCGATATTTTGCGCAATGATATCTGTGATATCAGCCTGAACATGCAACTGACAGAGCGTGTGATAGTCAGCGCTGACGGTGACGTGTCCAGCGTCGAAGCGGTGCCGGAACCGGACGAACCGGACGAAATGTGGGCGGTGAGCCGTGGCTGAGCTGCTGGGAGTTGACGCCTGGTTAGATGCGCTCTTGGCGGGTCTGGAGCCTGCCGCACGTAAGCGCATGATGCGGGAGCTGGCGCAGCAGCTGCGCCGCAGCCAGCAGAAAAATATCAGGATGCAGCGCAACCCCGACGGGACGGCTTACGAGCCGCGTCGCGTGACGGCCAGAACGAAACAGGGCCGCATCCGTCGGCAGATGTTTGCCAAACTCCGCACCACAAAATACCTGAAAGCCCTCGCCAGCCAGGACGCGGCAAGCGTCGAGTTTGAGAGCCGGGTGCAGCGCATAGCCCGCGTGCATCACTATGGCTTGCGTGATCGGGTCAGCCGTAAAGGGCCGGAAGTCAAATATGCAGAGCGCCGGTTGCTCGGCATCAATGATGAAACAGAAGACATTACGCGAGACGTCTTATTGCGCTGGTTGTCCCGGTGATTTTGTGTCAGGGATGACACAACCCGCCACGCTGCCGCACTCCCTCCGCGCGTGGCAATCTTGCCTTCATGAATACGCAATTAACCGAAATCATGCGCCTTATCACCAATCTGATCCGCACCGGCATTGTGACCGAAGTGGACCGGGACGGCTGGCTGTGCCGGGTGAAAACGGGCGACCTCGAAACCAACTGGATTAACTGGCTGACCTACCGTGCAGGTAAATCCCGCACCTGGTGGTGCCCGTCTCCAGGGGAGCAGGTGGTGCTGTTCAGCCTGGGCGGCAATCTGGAGACAGCCTTTGCGCTTCCGGCCATCTACTCCAACGCCTGCCCGCCGCCGTCAGACTCTGAAAGTGCAGACGTGACCGCATACGAGGATGGCGGCTGGTTCGAATACGACCCCGCCACCGGGCGCTGGATTATTCGCGGTGTGAAAACCGTGCTGATTGAGTCTTCGCAGGTTATCTCCTGCAAAACCGGTGAGTTTGTGATCGAGGCTGACACCACCCTAATTAACAGCAACGTGATCCTGAACGGCGATGTGACCCACGGCGGCGGCGCGATGACGTCAAACGGCGTCGTTGCTGATAAGCATAAACACCCTGGCGACAGTGGCGGAACGACGGGAGATCCATTTTGACGCTCTATATCGGGATGAGCCGCGATACCGGCAGAGCCATAACGGAAACTGACCACCTGCGCCAGTCGGTGCGTGACATTTTGCTGACCCCGCAAGGGAGCCGGCTTGCGCGCCGGGAGTATGGTTCCCTGCTTTCAGCGCTCATTGACCAGCCGCAAAACCCGGCGCTGCGCCTGCAGATCATGGCTGCGGTGTATGTGGCGCTGCGGCGCTGGGAGCCGCGGCTGCAGCTGGACACCATCACGGTTAACAGCAGCAGCATGGATGGCGCAATGGTTATTGAGCTGGCAGGCCAGCGTAATGACGGCGTGCCCGTGTCCCTTTCCGTATCGACAGGAGCAGACAATGGCCGTTATTGACCTTTCCCAGCTGCCGCCGCCGCAAATTGTGGATGTGCCGGATTTTGAAACCCTGCTGTCTGAGCGCAAGGCTGAATTTGTCGCGTTATTTCCGGCAGAAGAACAGGAGGCCGTGGCCCGCACCTTAACGCTTGAGTCTGAGCCGGTGGTGAAAATGCTGCAGGAAAATGTGTACCGGGAGCTGCTGCTGCGCCAGCGGATTAACGAGGCGGCGAAAGCCGTGATGGTGGCCTATTCCGGCGGGGATGACCTGGACAATTTAGGCGCAAATAACAACGTACAGCGCCGGGTGATTACGGCTGCGGACGACACCACAACGCCGCCAACGGAGGCGGTAATGGAATCTGACGCGGATTATCGCCAGCGCATCCCGGCGGCCTTTGAGGGGGTGAGCGTTGCCGGGCCAGTCGGAGCCTATGAATATCACGCGCTTAGCTCGGATGGTCGGGTGGCGGACGCGTCGGCGTTCAGCCCGTCACCGGCGGAAGTCGTGGTGACTATTCTGGCCCGCGACGGCGATGGTTCTGCGCCGGAAGACTTACTGCAGGTCGTCGATGAGGCCCTGAATGATGAGGCTGTACGGCCGGTGGCGGATCGGGTGAGTGTCCGATCTGCTGAGATTGTCCCCTACGAAATTGATGCGGTTCTTTATGTCTATCCCGGCCCGGCAAAGGAACCCATCCTGGCGGCCGCGAAAGCGCAGGGTACGGCATATATCAACGAGCAGCGTCGCCTGGGGCGTGACGTGCGGCTGTCTGCGATCTATGCCGCTCTGCATGTTCAGGGCGTCCAGCGCGTTGAGCTGATGAAGCCCCTGGCGGACATGGTGTTAGATAAAACGCAGGCGTCCTATTGCACCGATTTTAAAGCAGAAATTGGTGGCTCTGATGAGTAGCAGCCTGTTACCGCCGGGGTCGTCTGCGCTGGAGCGCAGGCTGGCGCAGGCATGTTCCGGCATCAGTGATTTAAACGTGCCGCTGCGTGACCTGTGGAACCCATGGAAATGCCCTGCGAGCTTTTTACCCTACCTGGCCTGGGCTTTTTCGGTAGACAGTTGGGATGAGGAGTGGAATGAAGCAGAAAAACGCAGCGCCATCAGTGAATCGTTCTGGCTCCATCAGAGAAAAGGGACCATCGCTGCAATCCGCCATGTAGTCGAAAAAATGGGTTACTCCATGTCAATCGAGGAGTGGTGGGATGTTGCTGATCCGGCAGGAACATTCCGGCTTGAGGTCGATGTGGGTGATATCGGTATCACACCCAGGATGCTGGACGAACTGAACCGGTTGATTGATGTTACAAAACCCGTTAGCCGACATCTGGCACAGCTCAATATATCCACAAAAGTGCTCGGTGATATTCATGTCGGCTCAACTCTTTGCAGCGGCGACATTATCAGTATTTATCCGGCCGATTTTGAGCCGGAAGAGAACATTACTTACAACGGCGTGATTTTTCACGATGGCAATTTTAATTACGGGTAAGAGTATGACCAGACTTCCAGAGTCCTCATCGTGGGAAGAAGAGATTGAGATGATCTCCCGGAGCGAGCGCGTCGCCGGGGGACTGGATGGCCCAGCAAACCGCCCACTGAAAAGCCTGGCAAACCGTACGCGGTATCTTAAAGACCAGGCCGACAAAGCAGATGAATCGATCGCCGAAAAAGTCAGTGCGGTAAAGACATTCGCCGAGGGAGCGACCCTGGAATCGCCGCGTGAAGAAATCCTGTTCGACAGTTATCGCCTGGTGTGGACAGGGGCGTTTCCGAAAACGGTTCTGGCTGGCAGCACGCCACAAGGGACGGGCGGAATTGGTGCCGGTTGCTGGGCTTATACATCTGACGCTGTCATCAGAAAGGACATGCGCTCTGAGGAGGTGGGTTTTGGTGCCTATCTGTCAGCATATCAGCGCCAGTGGGCGCTGGAACTTATTAGCAATGTCGCCACCTATCTGAACGCCGAGAAAGTTAATTTATGGGAATATCGACATCTGGCGATAGATACTATAGTTAATGGCGTTGAAACAATTAACTGGACACCTGCTCTGATTCAGGCGCTCGTTGATGGTGCAAAATATAAGCGGCAGGTTTATGCACCAGGCGGGAGATATTACTTTCAGAAAATGCCTGAGTTTGTCAATCTGGACACATCCGGTACAACAACCTCTATGTCCATGTATTCGCTGGTTGGTGACGGACACGATAAAACTATTTTCTGGACAGACAGCCTGGTTGGCCGGGAAATGCATTTCAGTACGTGCCGCTTTTATTTTGATAAATTTAGTGTGCAGCGCGTGCTACAGGGGGATGATGCCGCATACCGGGATAGCGCGATACCCATCATGCAGCTTGGACGCAGTACTGAAATCTCTGCGGCCAGGCTCGGTTATATGGGGGATGTACGCTTCAACGGCAGTCCATGGGGTCTGAACATTGAGCACTGCTGGGACTCAATTTTCCAGGATGTCATTGTCCATAATTTCCAGACATCAGGCATTCGCATAGGCATTCATGATGTAGACAACAGTAATAACCTGTTGTTTATCAGAACACATATTGAAAGCTGTCAGTATAAAGGTGAAAACCTTTGTCGCGCCTTCGCTGATATGTCAGATGCGACTGGTTCGCGGGTAAACCATAACATTACGCTCATTCAGCCGCATATTGAGCCTGTTAATCTGCGTTGCCATATTTTTTATTCATCCTATGGAAAAAATATCAAAGTCATCAATCCGGCATTCAACCGAAACAATGGCTCCGTGGATAAAGGGTTATACCTCGACCCTTCTCTCGCTGCGCCAGCGGTGTACTCGTCGGATGGTGTCAACATCCACATTGATGGTGGTCAGATTCAGCATATCGGGCCACGCAGTGACACCGTTGCCCCCCTTTTTAAGTTTGTTGGTACGCATAAAGGTTGGCGGTGTGACAGCTACATTGATACCGGGAAGGCGACTTCACGCACTGATTTACTGTCTTCAGTTGACGTTTCAAGGAGCAATAATGGGTTACGTGAAATTTCATTTAAGGGAGCGACAGTCAACTCATTTACCTCGATGAGCTCTGTAGGCGACAGACTGAGAGTGGCTCCTTTAAATGACCTGCAAAAAGTATTCGATCTGGTTGCAGAAACCTTCATCCCACCGGGGGAAACGGACACTATCGCACGGATTATTGCGATGTATTCCAACACGCAGGATTTATCCACTCCCCAGCAAAAGGCGTGGGATATCACCAGTGCCGGACATGCATCATTTAAGGCGTTGCGCGGTCAGCAGTACATCATTCAGGCCGGGGCAGTGGCGACGGTTAACGTAGGTGTCGGGGCAATGGAGCGGCGCGGAACTTATCTGATTAGCGGGGCGGAAAACAATAACCAACTATTTGCGATGTTCTTTAATGTCCCGGGACAGGCTCCCAGTGAAATTAAAACTGGCTCCAGCGTTAATTTATCAAGAGTGCAACCTGATGCATCTGTCACCGGCAAGCTGTGTGTGTATCAGAATAATCAGTATATCAATCTTGAAAACAGAACCGCATCCGCGGTGACTGTTAACGTCAATTTTTTTGCGTGAGGTGATTATGTCCTTATCTTTATACCGCTCAACAAGGACCGTACAGGCTTTAAAGATAGCATCTGTCGCTATAGCTGAAGATTACTCGGCTGTTCTGAAAGATGCTTCAGGTAATGAGCTTATCGTAAGCGCCGATTATGTTGTGCGGGAAAAACCAAAGGCGGGCGGATATTACATGAAAAATAATGATGGGTTTGAGGCGTATATCGAATCTGCAGTTTTTGAAAATGACTTTTCTGATAAGTAAACTTAAAAAATCAGAACAGCATTGGGCGGGGATAATATGAGCAAAACTTTTAAATCTATAATCACAAAGGCTGGCCGGGAAAAAATTGCAGCAGCCATTGTTAACGGGAGCAAAGTTGTTTTCTCTCAAATGTCTGTCGGTGATGGTGCCGGCAATGCGACAACCCCCGGTGAAGAGCAAGCCTCATTAGTGAATGAGCGTTTTCGCACCCAACTGAACAGCCTGAAATTGTCCGATACAGAAAATATCATTATTGCCGAAATGATTATTCCGCCGGAGGTGGGTGGGTTTACCATCAGAGAGGCAGCGCTGTTTGATGATGCGGGAATTTGCATGGCGGTTGCCAATGTACCTGAAACCTATAAACCTGCACTGGCAGAGGGGTCGGGGCGCTTTACTATTCTCCGCATCTGGCTGGCGGTCAGCAGCAGCGAAGCCGTTGAACTGGTTGTTGACCCGGGAATTGTACTGGCAACCGTGGAAGATTTGATTAATACCGGTAATGAAATCAAAGATTATACCGATGAGCAATTAAGTGAACATGCGGGCTCACGAAATCACCCCGATGCTACGTTGCTCGAAAAAGGGTTTACCCGACTCAGCAACGACATTAACAGCAAAGACCAGGATAAAGCAGCAACACCGCTGGCCTTAATGCGGGCTATTGAATCAGCTATCCGCTCATCATGGGAGCTGGAAAACCCTGTCGGAACGGTAAAGTTTTACGCGCAGAACATCGACCCTAACGAGCGTTATCCGTGGTCACGGTGGGTTTATACTGGCGAAAACAAAACGATCCGTGTCGGCAAGGCTGACGGCTCGGACGTTGCCACCACCGGTGGCAACGATACCGTGACCATTGAGCGCGCCAACCTGCCCGCTGTGCAGATTGACGTGAACGGCGAAACCGACGAGCTGCCTGAGAAGGTACTGACCACAACGGAAAACGGTAAACACAATCATGGTGGTGTGGCCGGTAAAGATGACCCGTGGGAAATTGGCGGTGATGTGCGGCAGCTCTTTAACCCGAAAGAGCTGGGTGTTACCGATGATGCCGGAGAGCACGAACACGAAGTCACGGTACCGGCGCACAAACACACGACCAGCGGCAAAACGGCCAACCTCGGCGAAGGTAAATCGTTCAGCGTGGTGGAAGCCCACACACTGCTGATGTGCTGGAGCCGCGTTGCCTGATAAATCCCGGTATCAGTCTGCCCCGATAAGGGGCTTTTTTCTGTCTGCGGTTGTGTTATTGACGGTACAACGGCCATCAACGGCTTGCGGTGAATGATTTCCCTACCATGGGTGAACCCCTAAACAGGAGATTCATTCATGGCGCAAGACTATCACCATGGCGTGCGTGTTGTTGAAGTTAACGACGGCACCCGCTCTATCACGACGGTGAGCACGGCGATTGTGGGCATGGTATGCACCGGCGATGATGCCGATGCCTCCATGTTCCCGCTCAATAAGCCGGTTCTGCTTACCGATGTACTGACCGCCAGCGGCAAAGCGGGCGAGTCCGGCACGCTGGCCCGCTCACTGGACGCCATCGCCGACCAGGCAAAACCCGTCACCGTTGTGGTGCGTGTTGCCCAGGGCGAAACCGAAGCGGAAACCACCTCCAATATTATCGGCGGTGTAACCGCTGACGGTAAGAAAACGGGCATCAAAGCGCTGCTTTCGGCGCAGTCGCAGCTGGGCGTGAAGCCGCGCATTCTGGGCGTGCCGGGCCATGACACGCAGGCTGTTTCCACTGAACTGTTAAGCGTGGCGCAGAGCCTGCGCGGCTTTGCGTACCTGTCTGCTTACGGTTGTAAAACCGTGGAAGAAGCGATTGCCTACCGCGAAAATTTCAGTCAGCGAGAAGGGATGCTGATCTGGCCTGATTTCATCAACTTTGACACGGTGCTGCAGGCGGACGCGACTGCTTACGCCACTGCCCGCGCGCTGGGTCTGCGTGCAAAAATCGACGAGCAGACCGGCTGGCACAAAACCCTTTCTAACGTGGGCGTCAACGGCGTAACCGGCTTGTCTGCGGATGTGTTCTGGGATCTGCAGGACCCGGCAACCGATGCCGGACTGCTGAACCAGAACGACGTCACCACCTTGATCCGCAAGGATGGTTTCCGCTTCTGGGGTTCCCGCTGCCTGAGCGATAACCCGTTATTCCAGTTTGAAAACTACACCCGTACCGCGCAGGTGCTGGCAGACACCATGGCGGAGGCGCATATGTGGGCGGTGGACATGCCGCTTAACCCTTCGCTGGCTCGCGACATTATCGAAGGTATCCGCGCCAAAATGCGCAGCCTGGTAAATCAGGGCTACCTCATCGGCGGTGATTGCTGGATTGATGACAGTGTGAATGACAAAGACACGCTGAAAGCCGGGAAACTCTGGATCGACTACGACTATACGCCAGTGCCGCCACTGGAAAACCTGATGCTGCGCCAGCGCATCACTGACCGTTACCTGGTGGATTTCACCACCCGCGTAAGCGCATAAGGGGGACCCATGGCCTTACCACGCAAGTTAAAACACCTGAATATTTTTAACGCCGGTAACAACTGGATGGGCATTGCTGAATCCGTCACCCTGCCGAAATTCACCCGCAAGCTGGAAAACTACCGCGGCGGCGGCATGCCCGGTTCAGTCGGTATTGATCTGGGGCTGGATGATGGCGCGCTGGATACGGAAATGACCATCGGCGGTACGGAGGCGCTTCTGTTTAAACAGATGGGCAAAGCCACGGTGGACGGCGTACAGCTGCGCTTTACCGGGTCTATTCAGCGCGACGACACCGGCGAAGTGCAGGCCGTTGAGCTGGTCGTCCGTGGGCGCCACAAAGAGGTGGATTCCGGCGAGTGGAAAACCGGCGAGAGCAATTCCACCAAAGTCAGCAGCGTTAACTGTTACGCGAAGCTGACCATTAACGGTGAAGTGCTCTATGAAGTCGATGCGATCAACATGATTGAAATTGTTGATGGTGTTGACCTGATGGAAGAACACCGTAACGCCATCGGTCTGTAATTTTTTCCTGGCGCGCGAGGTCGCGCCAGCCAACCCATAACAGGAAAAGAGCATGAGTGAGAAAACAGAAGCAACGGTGAAACTGGATAGCCCGATTAAGCGCGGTGATACCACGATTACGGAAATTGTGCTGCGTAAGCCGCAATCCGGCGCGCTGCGCGGTACGCGACTGCAGGCGGTGATGGAGATGGACGTGGCCTCTATGTTGACCGTGATCCCCCGCATCTCCACACCAACGCTGACCCCGCAGGAAATGGCGGACCTCGACCCGGCAGACCTGGCCGCGATGTCTGTCGAGGTGGTCCTTTTTTTGTTGCCGAAGTCGGCACTTGCCGATTTGCCGACAGCCTGACGGTAGATGACCTGGTGGCGGATATCGCCACGATCTTTCACTGGCCGCCGTCCGTCACTGACGTTATGCCGCTGACGGAAGTGCTGGAGTGGCGGCACAGAGCGATAATGCGTAGCGGGGCCAGCGATGAGTGATAAAAACCTGCGCCTGCAGGTGGTTCTGAATGCGGTTGATAAACTCACCCGCCCTTTAAAAAATGCGCTGGCTGGCTCGAAGGAGCTGGCCTCCGGCATCCGGCAGACCCGTGATCAGCTTAAACGGCTTAACGACGCGGGGAGCCAGTTAAAATCTTTTGATCAACTCTCACAGAGCCTGAACCGGACCAGCAACGAGCTGGACCAGGCGAGGCTGCGTGCGCAGATGATGACGCGCGAGCTGGCAGCGCTCGAATCCCCCACGAAAAAACAGACGCAGGCGCTTGAGGCGCAATGGCGCGCCGTATCACGCCTGGAACAAAAGCAGGGGCAGGAAACGCGGCAGATGGCTGCAGCCAGGGCGGAGCTGTACCGCCTTGGCATCTCTGCGGGCGGTGGCGCCCGTGAAACGGCCAGAATTACCCGCGAAACGGATCGCTATAACCAGCAGCTGGCAGAGCAGGAGCGGCGCTTGCGGGACGTGGGCGAGCGCCAGCGCAAGCTGAATGCGATCAGGGCCAAAGCTGACAAGATGCGCGACGTGCGTAACAGCCTGGCGGGGAACGGGGCGGGGATGATGGCGGCCGGGGTGACAACGGGCGCGACCTTGCTGGCGCCCATTCGCGCCTACTCGGAATCAGAGAACGCCGCTAACCAGCTGGCAGGCTCAATGATGGGACCGGGCGGAAAGGTGGCGCCTGAGTTCCTGAAGCTGAACAAGCTGGCGATTGCCCTGGGGGACCGGTTGCCCGGTACCACGGCAGATTTTCAGAACATGATGACCATGTTACGCCGTCAGGGGATGTCAGCGCAGGTTATCCTGGGCGGGCTGGGTGAGTCGGCGGCTTACCTTGGCGTGCAGCTGCAAATGGCGCCGACGGAGGCGGCAGAGTTTGCCGCAAAATTGCAGGACGCCACGCAGACCACCGAAAAAGACATGATGAGCCTGATGGATGTGATCCAGCGGGGTTTTTATGCGGGCGTAGACCCCGGGAATATGCTTCAGGGATTTTCGAACATTGGTAGTGCAATGGATATTATCCGTCAGAAGGGATTGGGGGCAACGAAGGTATTTGCTCCATTGCTGGTGATGGCGGATCAGATGGGGATGGCTGGCGAGTCAGCGGGGAATGCCTACCGTAAAATATTCCAAGCTGTCATGGATACCAAAAAAGTTAATAAAGCCAATTCTTCAATTAAAGGGGCTGGGGTTAAGTTAGATTTTACTGACGGAAAAGGAGAGTTTGGTGGACTGGATAAGCTATTTGCCCAGCTTGAAAAGTTAAAAAAATTAAACACAGAGCAAAGGCTTGCGGCACTTAAAACGGTTTTTGGTGATGATGCCGAAACGCTAAAAGTATTAAATAACATGATCAGTAAAGGGATGTCTGGATATCGTGAAACAGTAGCGAAGCTGGAGAACCAGGCAACCTTGCGCGAGCGCGTCGATGCATCGCTTAATACCCTGGGCAACAAATGGGAGGCTGCAGGTGGTTCCTTTACTAATGCCATGGCGAGTATCGGTGAAACCGTCGCGCCGGTGCTGAAAAATATTGCTGACTGGCTGGGTAATCTGGCGTCAGCGCTGGATAGTTTTGTTAAGCGGCATCCGCAACTAACGGCGGCGCTGTTTAAGATTGCGGCGGTATTTGCCGTTGTTGCTACCGCTGCGGGTGTGGTGTCACTGGCCCTTGCATCCATTTTGGGACCTATGGCGGTAGTACGGGTAAGTGCTGGCATTCTCCAGCTTAAATTTGCTTCTGCGTTTGGTCTGGTCACAAGAGTAATTGGCGGCGCAGGCCAGGCGGTCATCTGGTTAGGCCGGTTGATGATGGCTAACCCCATTCTGGCGATCGTTGGCCTGATTGCGATGGGAGCCATCTATATCTGGCAGAACTGGGAAACGCTGGGGCCGAAGTTTAAAGCACTGTGGGATGCCATCACGTCAGGGGTGTCAGTAGCCTGGGCTGTGATTAAGCAGACCATAAGCAGCAAGTGGGATGATATTCTGAGTGATGTTGCCGCGCTTCCCGCAAAATTTAAAGCGGTGGGCGGGGCGATCATTGACGGCATCCTGAGCGGTATCAATGAGAAATGGGAAACGCTTAAGAGCAAGCTGGCATCGGTCAAAAGCTACCTGCCGGACTGGATGACCGGCGGCGATAATTCGCAGGGCGCCTCACCGCAGAAAAAGACCCCAGGATTTTTCGCGGGGATGTATGACAGCGGTGGTTATATTCCACGTGGGCAGGTGGGTATTGCTGGCGAGAATGGCCCAGAGCTGATTAACGGTCCGGCCTATGTGACCAGCCGCAGGAGAACGGCCGCGCTGGCGTCCGTAGTCGCCGGAATGATGGGGGGAGCAATGCCAGCAGAGGCCGCCCCGCTTCATCCCATGAGTCTGCCGGCAGCTTCATACCGTCCTGTAACTGATAAGCCAGCAGGCAGCCAGCCTGTATTCCAGTTTGAAACCCATGCGCAAATTATTATCCAGGCTCTGCCCGGTCAGAGCGCGCAGGATATTGCGCAGGAAGTTGCACGGCAGCTTGATGCGCGCGAGCGACGCATGAAGGCGAAGGCCCGCAGCAATTTCAGTGATCAAGGGGGGTACGATTCATGATGATGGTCCTGGGCTTGTTTGTGTTTCAGCTGCGCACGGTTCCCTATCAGCAACTGCAGTATCAGCGGAACTGGCGCCATGTGACCAACAACCGCGTTAATCGCCGTCCGGCAACGCAATTTTTGGGGCCAGATAACGATCAGCTGACGCTCTCCGGCGTCCTCATGCCGGAAGTGACCGGCGGCCGGTTGTCGTTGCTGGCGCTGGAGCTGATGGCAGAGCAGGGGAAGGCGTGGCCGCTGATCGAGGGTGGTGGGACTATCTACGGCATGTATGTGATTGAGAGCCTTAACCAGACGAAAACGGAATTTTTCGCCAGTGGAGAAGCCAGGAAAATAGAGTTTTCGTTGGGGCTTAAACGGGTGGATGAGTCCCTGTCTGAAATGTTCGGCAGTCTGAGTGATCAGCTTAGCAGTCTGCAGGATTCGGCCGCCACCGCAGTAGGGAACATCAGATCGACGGTAGGAGGGTTGCTGCAGTGAGCGAGATGGCTGATTTACTCAACCTCGGAAGCAAGACCCCGGCCTTTCGGATCGTGATTGAAGGCAAAGATGCCACGCAGACGCTGGATAAACGTCTGCTGGGTATGACACTGACCGACAACCGCGGATTTGAAGCTGACCAGCTTGATCTGGAGCTGGACGACGCCGACGGCCTGGTAATTATGCCGCGTCGTGGCGCAGTGATTTCTCTTGCGCTGGGATGGAAAGGCGAGCCGCTGTACTCAAAAGGTAAGTTTACCGTTGACGAAATAGAGCATAGCGGCAGCCCGGACAGGCTGACAATCCGTGCCCGTAGTGCTGATTTCAGGGAAACGCTGAATGTCCGGCGAGAGAAGTCCTGGCACAAAACGACGGTGGGCGATGTGGTGAAAGACATTGCCGCGCGGCACAGTCTTAAAGTTGCTATAGGAAATGATGTTGCTGCGATGGCGCTGGATCACCTGGACCAGACCAACGAAAGCGACGCCAGCTTTTTAATGAAGCTGGCGCGGCAGTATGGCGCGATTGCCTCAGTCAAGGACGGTAATCTGCTGTTTATCAGGCAGGGGCAGGGGAAAACAGCAAGTGGTAAACCGTTGCCGGTCATCACTATTACCCGTAAGGACGGGGACAGCCACCGGTTTAGCCTGGCTGACAGGGGAGCATATACGGGTGTTATCGCTCACTGGCTGCATACCCGTGAACCGGAAAAGAAAGAAACTGCAAAGGTGAAGCGCCGCCGGAGGACGACAAAACCCAAAGAGCCGGAAGCAAAGCAGGGGGATTACCTGGTCGGAACGGATGAGAATGTGCTGGTTCTGAACCGTACCTATGCGAACCGCAGTAATGCAGAACGGGCAGCAAAAATGAACTGGGAGCGGCTGCAGCGTGGTGTGGCGTCATTCTCTCTCCAGCTGGCGGAAGGCCGCGCGGATCTCTATACGGAAATGCCCGTTAAGGTCAGCGGTTTTAAACAGCCCATTGATGATGCGGAATGGACTATCACAACGTTAACGCACACGGTCAATCAGGAGAGCGGATTCACGACCAGCATCGAACTGGAAGTGAAAATAGATGATCTCAATATTGAATAGTTGGTTCTCGATATTGATGTTGTGTATTATTAACGCGACTTCAGAGGCGGCGGAGAAACGGAAATGATGAATTGCCCAAAATGCGGACATGCGGCGCATACACGAAGTAGCTTTCGAGTAACAGACCAGACAAAAGAGCGGTATTGTCAGTGCCAGAACATCAATTGCGGTGCTACATTTATTACTCACGAAACCGTCGTGAGGTTCATCATGACGCCAGGTGTAATTGATAACGCCCCGCCGCATCCGGCAACAAGCGGGCAGGGACATATGAATTTTTGAGCTTTTAACCTACAAATCGAAGAGGGTTTACGGAATAGGTTTGATAAAGCTTTGCCTGTAAGCCCGCGCTTCATCAAAAGTCATCTTGCCCGTGTTTTTACATTCAGCACCGCCAGCATCTATCTCAAAACCTTGATCAAGTGAGACGTTGAGTAACCTAATCTTCTTAATTGTTTCGGGTTTCCACTTATGCATTGATAGGTCAGTGCAAATGCCTTCAAACATTGCATCAGCTGCATCAATGTGCAACTTCTGTTTGCTGTATTTGATCGAGAGTACTCCGCTTTCTAGGCTATGCGTCCTTGTGTCAAATACAGCAATTAAATTTTCTATCGAGTCAGGGATCTTGTCGGCGAAAGCGTTACATGAAGCCAAGAGTAACAGCATCAAAAGAGATTTTTTCATATCAGTAGTCCTTTGCATGGTTAAATGCCTGCCGCCATTTTGCCGCCACGGTCCAAAAAAAAAGGGGCTACGCTTTCACGTAACCCCTTGTTTTATTTGGTGGAGCTGGCGGGAGTTGAACCCGCGTCCGAAATTCCTACATCCTC
>ENA-OXVT01000159-OXVT01000159.1-human-gut-metagenome-genome-assembly--contig:-NODE-159-length-33717-cov-57.987761_pt1 | contig 33717 bp, 35 predicted proteins | sample MGYA00249253_ERZ652702 | MGnify/ENA primary metagenome ERZ652702 (study PRJEB26925, sample SAMN05826756) | human gut metagenome | biome: ENVO:2100002; feature: ENVO:00000062; material: ENVO:00002003...
TTCAATGTTTTACATTTACCGATGCAAGGAAAACGAAAACCAAATGGTTATAAGGAAAAACGTGGAAAACAGGCATTCAAAAGAAATATTTCTGAACGTAAAAAAGATTATGTCGTTTTCGAAGAAGAATTTGGACATTTAGAGGGTGATACGATTGTCGGCATCCACCATAAAAGTGCCGTCATCACACTCGTTGAGCGACTTTCAAAAGCCATTATCGCCTTGAAACCAGAAGGCCGTAAGGCAGTTGATATTGAAAATTCGATTAATGAATGGCTTCAATCCGTACCCAAAAATCTTTTCAAATCAATTACCTTTGATTGTGGAAAAGAATTCTCTAATTGGAAAAGTATTAGTAATACGAATGATATTGATATTTATTTCGCAGACCCAGGAACGCCTTCCCAACGGGGATTAAATGAACATTCAAACGGACTCCTCCGAAAAGATGGACTACCAAAAGAAATGGAATTCAACCAAGTCAATCAAGGATTCATCTCATCCGTTGCGTCCAAAAGAAACCATATCCCTAGAAAATCACTAAATTACCAAACACCATTAGAAGTTTTTTTGAGTTACGTAAATGGAAAGTTTTGTCTCGCTTAATTTGACAAATAATATTTATTAAAAACCTTTACCTCCACCGCCGAAAAGACCACCTAACCAATCGTGGATAGACGAAAACATAGTACATCATCTCCTCAAAGATATTTTCTTATATTGATCAATTAATAAGATAGTCTCAGTTTATTCGTTGGTAAGCTTCATGTTTTAGAAATTACCCAAATAACGATGTAAAGTACCTAATCGGTTAAATTTCTCAATTTTGACAAGCTACAGTTGTACGAAAATACGAAAGAATATATATAATCCAATCATTACTATAATTTTTCTAGATTATAAACCATGATTTTCCATTGGATAATTCAGTTTCATGTCTAAATTTATATTTACTCGTAAAGTTGATATAATCACTACTTTTTAACGCCTAAAATCACGTACCCCATCGTAGTGACAAAGGCAAATGACCTTTGCTTGGTCAAAGAAGTAAGGCATTTTAAGGTAACGATCATCTACTACCGCAATTTCAGATTGTTCAAATTCAACAACACCATCTTCAGTTGCGGTTAACTGTGTTAAATATCTGCTAATGATAGTTTAGTTTGTTTTTTCTTCATCTTATCTCCACCTTTTCCATTGTTTTAAAAGTGACGGCACTTTCTGAATACCAGTATGTCAAATCCTACTTTTTCATCCTTTCAATAAATACCGCCACCGTCTTCTTTCTTTGAGTTCTTTTTGATAACTATTCACCAAAATATTTACCCGTATTTCTACATTTTTTGATAAAACAAATAGCTTATATATTTCATGCATGATAAACAAAGATAGATACATAGGCATAGCCAAAACTAAGGCTTGCAGTATAGTTACTCCATAATCTATAGACAAAATACTGATTGATAGAAGTCCATAGCATATCAGAGAAGTAATGATCGTTATGTTGGTAACCTTATCCTTATATTCCATCATTCTTAATAAAATAATTTTAGTTAACTTATGTTTTCTTCTTTTTATTTTTTTAGCTTGTTTAAGTCACTTTCTAACTTCACATTTTCCTTAAACACTTCGTTATAACGGCTAGATTTGGTATTTAGCTTATCTAAGTGATATGAAGATATTGCTATTAAATTTAGCAATTCAAACAATGAAAAAATAAGCCAAAGAAGAATATATGAAGAACATTTTAATGAATAATGGACATATTCAACGTATCGATCCCCAGCTAATCCTAAAGAGTGAACCTTGTACTCAATAAACTGCGTATATGCCACTCTATACAAATGACCACTAATTATCATGCCTAAAAGACAAATAATAGATAGTATACTAAGCTTTAATTTGTACGAATTCTTTTTAGTTTTTAACATTTAATTCCCTCCTTGGTAAAAGTGATATCACTTATATAGATCAAATTAAAAAGTGACGTCACTTTTTTAGCGCTGGTACATCAAATCCTGCTTTTTCTTGCGCGATCAATAGATCTAACGCAATACACATAATCTTAGATTCACTTTTGCCATACTTCTGCTTTAGTTGCTGCAATTCTTTTTGTCTCTTTTCATCTAATGTCACGGGTAACCGTTTATTTCCTATTGCAATTGGCATTGGTACTCACTCCTTTCATCGAAATAACCCTATGAAAAATATGGCTGCAATCATCTTGAATAGTAGACTCACGAGGACTAATACAAACCGCCAAAAGATCAAACAAAACACCAGTATTACCAAAAATACAGCGAGGTTTAACTGTACAGCTGCACTATCTCGCATAAGTATTTCGCCAACAAACAGTACTAACAATAAGGGAATAATCTTGTTCAAATGGATCACCTTCTTTCTCTTAAGTTATCGGGCTTTGCCCGTTTATTTCGCACCACCTAAGCGGCGGGGGCGGTTGGAGCGATTGGTGCGAAATAAGAACCATTTCCTTAGTTACTAGGCTTTTTTTGTCCTTGTTTCACACATTCTCACTTTTCGGTATAAATGATTATTGACCTTTTTTTCTTTCAAATCGTTGATATGGAATCCGTTGTTAGTTGATAAATCACCTTATTCATTTTCGTTGTCTTCCTTTTTCATGGTGTAATATGCGCCATACTTATTGATATTTTCAAAATAATCTAACCATTCACTTGAAACAGTCTTGGCTTTTTTCGTTTCGATAAATTTCGCATACGTTAGTTCTAAAGCTTGGTATTCAGAAGGTTTAATAGTGCTTGGTTTGACACCTACTTCCAAGCATAGTAAGGCTTGGAAAAACCATTTTGCATTTTGCTTTTTCAGTTCTTCCAGTGTTCGATAGTACGTCGCAATAAGATTCATTTCGACACCTTATTCAATCATTTCTTCCACAGCTACCGACAATTTTTCTTTATAATGTTTTTTTGGAACACGTGTTTCGTTGTATAGGAACGTCATATCCTCCATTTTTTGTGCCATTTTATCCAAAGGTAATTTGACAAATTCGTCATAGTAATTTTGAGCCATATTTTTTTCTCCTTTTTAGTTCTCTAATTTGGTTAACCAATATTCGTTTTCATAAGTTTCCAAGTTTTCTTGATAATGCAGTTCATATCCTGCAATCTTCACTAGGTCTTCAAATAGCATAGTCGGTGCATCCTCTACTAAAGGGGTTTCTATCGTCCAGTACCGCGGAATAAGTAAAACTTCTGCTACTTTTTCAGAAATGACTTCTTTGTCCACCAAAATTTGAACGACTTCTTTTACAGTCAATAATTTGTGTTGTGTTTTCATCAGCGTTTCTTTCCTTTCTCATCAATTAAAATATAATCGCCATAAGACAAGGTATATTTTTTCCCGCATGTTGGACATTGATACAAACAATAGCTTTTGATACATTTCGCTCTTTCTCCACAATCGCATTCGACAGTATGTGGTGCATGATAGTTTGGGAATAATTCGCTGAAGGGAACACCCCAATAATCAAATTTCTTTCGCATGATTGATTCTGCCTCCTCTTAGGAAAGGTTTTACTTCCTTTCGTTAGTTCTTTCTTTATTGATTTGTTGGCCAGAATGAATCAACGAAAAGCGACAAGACAAGGGCGCGCAGCGTGCCATTTACCCTTGTCCTTGTCGCTTTTTGGTGATAAAAGGCAACTTGTTGCCGGTCTGACAAATCAATAAAGAGATAACGAACAGGAGCGAACCTTTTGGTGAGAGGAAATTTTTTCTATTTTGTCTTGCTATGCAAGACCCTTTATCTTAGTGAACGCGTAGCGTTCACTTCCTTTCTTCTCGAACGGCGGTGGCGGTTGGAGTGAGAGAAAGGTCTTTCAATTGAGAAGGCGCTTGTGCCTTCCTAAACAGGCCTTTTCATTTTTACTGTTTCTATGTAAAACAAAAAGAGCTACAATCCTCATTTAGGACTGCAGCTCTTCTTTTATATGCTCATCGATCGCGTAAAATGATCAGGGTTTCTAATTTGCATTGATTCAATGACTAGTTGCTTTCGTTTATTGAAGTGACCTGTCACTGAAATAGTATACTTGCCTTCTTCCAAAATCAGCAATTTATCCGCTATTTCTATATTGGCCACTACACAATTGATTGGTTCATGACTCGTGCGTAATGTAAATCGCACAAGCAATGGCTGTGTCTTGATCACCCTAATTTATCGAGTAAACCAATATATTGTTCCATCACGATCACCTCGCTAAAATTATAGCAAAAACAGCTAAAATTGAGAATTTTTATTCGATTTTAGATATGCTATAATAGTCAAGACAGTAAAGTTTGAAGACGGTGGCGACTTCTGGAAAGGTGGTGGTGCTTATGAATGTAAGTGCTAAAATCTATGAAAGGAGTAAGCCTTTTGTCCGCATATGAGACAATTCAAACCATTCTTGGTTTTGGTATGTTTACCATTGCTTTGATTAGTTTGATTGTAAATATGCTTAAAAATGACAAAAAGAAATAACCGTCTACTTTAGCAGGTCAGCGGTTATTTCCAAATAACTAATATTCTGCCACCGTTCTTTAATCGGTGCTGTTAATGAGGGGTTGTTAGCGCAACTCCTCTTTTTCATGTTCATTATAGCAATATTTCGCAAGAAGTTCAACGATTTCCCGTTAACTCTACATATAAAGCGGTAGAATAGCCGTAAGTATAACAGCTGTCGCTGCTACTGTGACTTTAGTCAATCGCCAAAAGGAATTATCCTTTCCTGCTCTTTTTAAAAGATAAGAACAGACAAGATACACGAATACAAGAAATAGTGATCCTTTCGCAATTCTATTTACCAAAGGATTTTCAGTGACGCCCAAAGAAATCCCGTCTATAAATGCAATTACGGGTATCAATAGATCCATCGTCAGACTAATTTTTTTGCCATGCTTACTCCTTCTTTCTCAAACTAAAACGGTAGATCATCATCGCTAATATCGATTGATTGTCCACCAAATGGATTCTGTGAAGCGTTCAATCCATTGTTGTTAGGCGTCGCTGTATTCCGTTGTTCAAAGGTGGCGGTGCTTGGACTGGTGGACGATTGATCAGCGTGCGCACGGCTCTCTGTCGCTGCTTTACTTTCTAATAGTTGAAAGTTATCTGCTACAACTTCAGTCACATATACACGTTGTCCTTGCTGGTTGTCGTAAGTCCGCGTTTGAATCCGCCCAACTACACCAATCAAGCTACCTTTTTTAGCTAATGTCGCCATTGTTTCTGCTGGTTTGCGCCAAATCACGCAGTTAATAAAATCGGCTTCTCAATTGCCGTTTTGATTCGTGAAATTTCGGTTGACGGCTAGGGTAAAAGTCGCTACTGCAGTACCACTTGCGGTATAACGTAAATCAGGATCTTTGGTTAAGCGTCCTACTAATGTCACATTATTAATCATCTTTATCTCTCCATTTCTCTATTCATCTGTTGGTGTCTTTGATAAGCTAGTTTTCGCTCTTTTTCTTCGACGTGAATCACTTTTTCCATCAAATTACTAATCGAATCCATTGTCTCATCGTACGTGATCGACGCAGCATAAGGATTGCTTTTTTGATATTTCTTCCAGGTATCTTTTAGCTCATGACTATTTTTCAGTACATCCATATCCTTTTCGTAATAAATCTTTAACGGATCAGTTTTTCCTCGACGTGTAAATGTATTTCTCACACTATCTTTCAAGGTCTTCTCCTCGATCTTTTCCATTTTAGGAATAGTATAGAGATCATAAAAATCTTTTCCTCTCGAATTATCTGTTAAAAAATCAAAGGTTGCACTTAATTTTTCGGCAATAATTTGTTCTGTAGGATAAGATTCCAAAGGAATCGTTCGATCTTCAAACATCAATTTATGACTGTGAGTGATCGTTGCAGGATAGATCGAGTCACCTGTAGTCACATCTACCTTAAAATCTGGCCGCATATTTTCCAAATGTGCCAGCACACGTAAGCTAAATCCTGGATAGTAATCGGCTTCTCTCGTTTCTTTCATTCCTTGAATCTCAAATTGAATGCCTTCTTTCGTCGGCGTTGAAAAAATATCGTTTAGAACCGTTGTTAATGTTTCTTTGGTTACTTTCATTTCCCGTAAAGTCGTATCAATGTCTTTGGTTGTACGATTTTCAATGCCATACTTTGAGCCAATTAAGAAGCCGCCTTTTAACACAAAATTTTCACGATAAGGAGACTCTGAGATTTTTTCCAAGAATTTTTCCATCATAAAATGTCTTAAAACAAGCTGCGGATCAACTTCTTTTTCTCTAGAAATATTCTTCACTTTTGCTTTTAATTGCGTAGGTGTCATGTGTCTTCTCCTTTAATTTAAAGCCATAATATAAGAGCGCATCGTTTTATCTGTAGGCAAAATTCGTCGATACTCATTCAATTTTCTAAGATTTTTTCTGTCCGACTCCATGTAGTTTTTGATTGCTTTTACTTTGATTTCATCCTCAACGTTATACCAGGGATTCCAAATGTCACACAAGGTTCTTTCTGGATCATAAGCTATAACAGGATTCCCATAGCGACTCTTTATTTCGATCTTGCCTAATTCATACCATTCCGCTTTTGAATAGTGTAACTCAACCGCGAATTCCTTCAATCCCTTTTCAGAAACGTGATAACCGTAAGGTACGGTTAGATCGATCTGTCTAGGGATCATATCCGTTAAATCATATAAATCCAACGCGGTGATATGCGAAATAATGCCGCGTTCATATTTTTTTTGCGCCATAAACAATTCATCAGGAAATTGACCAGGTAAGGTGAAAAAGCCTGGATACTCTCGATCCAGCTCCCCTCGATCTACCATACGTTTGATCGTAACAGGAGAAATGCCCGCTTTTTTAGCATCCTTCAAAGCCAAAGTTCCATTAAATTCTTCTAGTAGCTTATATACCATTGCTTTTGTCATTTTCTCCCTCCTTTATATACGTATAAACTTATAAATATAGTATAACATAAGTTTATACGTATACAACAATCAGGAAGATTTTATCGATCTAATTCGATTTCTTTTTGAATCCGTTGCTGGTTCTTTAATCGCTGCAGTCTTCGTTTGCTGGCACGCATTTTTTCCTGTTCTGAACGAATTTTGGCTTTTTGATTTTCGATTTCTTGTTGTTTGTGTGTGGTATTACGCATAAGATTAACCCTCCATTATTTTGCAGTGCGGCGTGTTCTTTTCTTGAAGTTCGTTTTTTTCTTTTCAGAAAATTCAAAGCCTGTAGTGAAGTCTTCTTTTAAAACAATCGTTGCTTCAAATGAACCCTTCTGACCTTTTAACCCTTTCACTGGTTGGCTTGTTCGGCTATTTTGAATGATCTCCTTCAGCTGTGTCGCTGTGAGTTTCTTTTTGGCAATCGTTGTCCATAATTTAAAATCACAGGCTTCAGACGTACAAGCTGCCACCTTTTGATAGAGTAAGACTTCTTGTTCCTGGCATTTTGGACAAATTCCTAAATGACGCGCGGCTTCTTGCTTTTCACTGGCTGCTTTCACTTCTTGTAACGTCGATCCAAAATTAGTGGATTGGATTTGCCCTGGTACGACTTCCAATAAGTGAGAGACAAATTTTTGGATATTGGCTAGAAAAGTGGTTTGTGTTCCTTTTCGTTCACCGATCTTTAACAAGTAGCTTTCCCATTTGGCGGTCATTTCGGCGCTCGTAAGCAGCGGCTCTTTTTCCACGGCTTGGCAAAGCAAAATCCCTTTATTCGTCACCACGAGCTTATTTTTCTCTACCTTGATATATTCCTTTTGTTTCAAGGTTTCAATAATATTCGCCCGTGTCGCTTCTGTACCGATTCCTTCCACTTCTTTCAATATGGATTGCGCTTCTTCACTATCCACGGTTTTCCCAGCTGTTTTCATTGCAGTGACCAACGTACCTTCGGTATAAGGTTGTGGTGGCTTGGTTTCTTTTTCAAGAACTTGTAGATCCACCGTCACCATTTCTCCTTTTGTCACTTTAGGAAGTAGCGGCTCTTCTTCCTTCTCTTTTCCGTCGCTCTCTTTTCCAAATAACTTCTTCCAACCTAGATCTAGCGGCACCTTTCCGATTGCCTTTAACTGAAGCTGCTGAACTTGCGTCAAGATCGTTGTTTCTTCATAGGTATACTTTTCCGCAAACATGGCCACCGTTGTTTTTAACACTTGTTCATAAATAGCCTGCTGCAGCGGACTTAGTTGTTCAAAATCCACTTCTGACATGAATGTTTTTGTAGGAATGATCGCGTAATGTTCCTGGACTTTCTTATTATTCACATACCGATTATTCGGTGTATGAGTAGGAGTAGGAATTGCTTCAGCCTTTAAAAATTTTTTGTAATCGTCTAAATGATCCAACAAATACGCATATTCCCCTTCTGTAATATAAGGGGTATCCGTTCGTGGATAGCTTAGATACTTTCCTTCATACAACCCTTGCATGGCTTCCAAAGTGTCTTTGGCACTAACTTTCATGAGTTGATTCATCTTAGACTGAAGGCTTGATAGAGAAAAAAGACGCGGACTTGCCGCGCTTTTTTTCTCTGTTTCGACTTCAAGAATCGTACCTGGCTGTTTTCCTAATCTAACACCCTTTTCTTTTAAATATGCTTCATATGCTTCTTGTGTGGGTTGAGTTTCATTCGGATCAAGCTTGGCATAAAACTCTCCGTTTTGAGCGAGTATCTGTGCTTTACCTTCAAAGTAGGGTTCTTTCTTGAAGTTCCTGATCTTTTCTTGTAATTGATAGATCATATAAAGCGTTGGGGTCTGAACTCTGCCTAAGGAGAAACTTCCTGGTATGCCTTTTTGTTGCAAGAGTAAACTATATAGTGGACTACCGTTCATGCCGATCAACCAATCAGCGATTTGACGTGCTTGAGCTTCTTCGAATTTCGGATAGGTTTCTCCAGCGTCTCGTAACTGCTGGAATCCCTGATAAATCGCTTCTTTTTCTAAGGAGTTGATCCAAAGTCTTTTATAGGTTTTTCCCTGGTCTGCACCTGCTTGTTGAATGATCGTCCAAGCTATCAGTTCCCCTTCACGATCGCTATCTGTCGCAATAATAATGGTGTCGGCCGATTGAAGTTGCTGTTTCACTACGTTAAATTGTTTTTTCTTATCTTTAGGAACATGATAGCGATAATGTGTAGGGAAAATAGGCAAATGTTCTAATGCCCATTGTTTCCATTTTTCATCGTACATATCGGGCGAATCTAACTCAACTAAATGACCAAAACCATACGTGATCACAGTTTCTCCCGAAAACAATCGATCTTGGATCTCAAAATACCCGTCTTTTCGGGTGGCTTTAGAGAAGCTATCGGCATAAGCCTTCGCTTGTGACGGCTTTTCGGCTAAAATGACAGTTTTCATAGTGCTTCCTTCACTACCTTTCTTGTTGTCTGCTTTGTTGAAATAACATAGCACGTTTTTGCTTTCTGATTTCTTGTTGCTGGATCTCATGTTTCCATTGATCATTCCAATCCTTCTTCACTTCAGAAACAAATTCATGATCATGATTTTTATAACCTTCAAAATAATGTTTGGCCTTCAATGAAATTTGAATTTCTTCATTAATTTTCCCTTTTCCACGATAAAAGCGATCAAAATCGTACGTTCCATCAGATTTTTCACACGATTTTAACTGCTGAGCGGCTTCTATACATTTCTCTTTCACATCAATGGTCTGAACTTTCTCTTTTGGCGCAAGCTTTTTGGCAAATACTCCATGAATTTCACCGAATGATACAATCTGGTTATTCTCCGTTAGATTGTTTTCGATTTTATGAATAGCCATAATCGCTTCTGGTGCAACATTCATTTCTTTCCCCACTTCTTCGTAGATAGTTTGGTATTTTCTCGGTACTTGCCAATCATTGGGAAGATCAGGTTCAAAATACACCGCTTTTCCTGTAAAAGGATTCGACACTCCCAGTCGGTGTACCTTATCCCAAAATATGTGTCCAGCTCGATCATTATCCACACAAATCTCGATCGATTCTGGAAATTCCTCTTTCGGCGCTAATTCCGTTACCGCTTCTCGAACATAGTGTCCTACTACTGCATCCTTCAGTCCGTCCATAGAAATGAGCCATGTATCTTTGACTGTCTCACGATTTAAAGCAACGTAACTCAATAAATCAATAGGACTCTCAAAAAATTTTAAATTTTTAGGAGAACCAAGAAGAACATTAAATCCGTGATTAGGAGTAGGATTGATATCGATATGTTTGTACGTTCCCCGATCACCAAAACGTTCGTAATCAATAATCGTTCCTTGATAAGTTGCTCCTAATACTTGATCTGTATGTCGGTCTTTCCAAGGAAAAACAATCGCGTAGTCTAAACGATCATCTTTCACAATATAGTTTTTTCGTTCACTTCGTGGCTTCATTTCCAAGATCAACCCTTGTTGATCTCCATATTCAATCAACCATTCAGGAAATTTTCGTTGTTCTTTTAAGTAAGTTCGTCCTTTTTCTGTGAGTGGTTGATAATCCATTGGATGGTGCTTGTATTCTTGTGTTTCAAAATGAAGATTTTCCACCCGTTCTACCTTGCTTTCGTCCTTTAAAATATAATCTAGCGCCGCTTTAAAACGTTGCTTTGGATTTTGAATAGAATCGTCAATAAAAAACAATTGAGTCAATTCAATAATATCTCCACCAATCCCTTGACTGTTCCAATAAAATCGCTGTTTTTTTCGATCGAAAACAAAAGAATCATGGTCTTCTAAACGATAGTCTCGTCCTTTATTGACTACCGCTAAACCATTGTTTCGAGCAAAATCTACAATATCCATTTGCTTGCATCGATCAATAAGACTCATTTTTTTCTCTGTCATTTTCAAACCTCCCAAAAGAAAAAAGACTATCCATTTTTCAGATAGTCTTTCTTGCTTGTTTTATACTCGTTCTTTTTGTGACATTTGTTGTTCATAATAGATTTCATTTTTTCGTTTGGCCACTTCTGATACAGTTTCTAATGAAAATCGGAATTGATTTCCTAGCGCAAATTCTTCTGAAGGTAAAGCCGTTTGGATCTCTTTCCCATAACTTTTTCCTTTTAGAATCACTTGATTATGCTCCGGATCTTCAACAAATGCCGCATCCTTCAAGTGTAACGTTCGACCCGTATCTTCTTCCATGACTTTTCCGTCTTTCTTATCGATCCAAAGGGAACCAACAGGCACAACATTCTTTGTTTCTACTGTATTTTTATGATCCTGCTTCACTTCTGCTGGTTGAATTTCTAGCCCTCTTTCTCTTTGTTGATTGATTTCCATTGAAATGACTTGAATAAATTCGTTAGCCACTCGACTAACATCATTCATGATTTTGCCACGTTCCACAGCTTCCTTTTCATCCAAAGTCCGACCATTTTTCGTCCATGTCGCAATATAAGGAATCGCTTTTTCAGACGTATCCATTCCAAAATGTTTGCACACAATGTAAGAGGTCATTTCTGCCTGCAGTTCTTTGGTTGCGGTATCTAATTCTGAAAATTTGTGCATTCTAGCGTGCGCTAATTCGTGAATACTTGTAGCTAAATGCTGCGTTGGTGTATTTCTAGTATTCATGACAATTTCTTCTTGGCCAGTAAATTCGTTATGAACATACGCCCCACGTGCTTGTCCTAATTCTCTTGGATAGACTTCACTCTCTGTCATATCTCGAATTTGTATCCCAATAGTGTTGGCTACCGCTTGAATCCCAGCTTGTAGTTCTGCTTGTCCTTTTTTATCCAATTGAAAATCAAAGACACGGTTCGGGAATATTTTCGGATAGTCTTCAGGTTTCAACTGTGTTTGTGTGATATCAAACACTTTTTCAATCGTGTAGTAAGGTTTTTTGATCACTTCGATTTGCCCACTTTCGATTCGTTTTTTATCTTCTGGTGTAGCCTCTGTTTCTCGAACAAAGCCCCGTCCTTTATCATAGAATCCTTTGACCGTTTTTCTGACAAAGATCTTGTTACCTTGTTCTCCTTTTTTGATATAGATTCCTTCTTTTTTCAACGCGGCACGACCTAAACAAGCCGTTGCACCTGGAAATTGTTCCTCGATCAATAATTGATTTCTAAAGGATCGTTCTGGAAAACGAGACATAAAGTTCAAAAGTTCTTTGACGTCTTCAGGAGAATGGGTATGCTTTTTCACCGCATCCAGTGCCTGTTGCGAAAGGGATTTGACTTCTTGTTTAATCTCTTCTGCCGTTCGTTTTTGATAGCCCTTTTGTTTTGTTTTTGTTTCTTTCGACTGCATTTGTTCTTTCGAAACAGGTTCATTTTTGACCGATTGTTTTTGTTCCTTCTCAGGTACTTGTTCGCACAATTTTGCTAACTCTAAATAGATGGGTTGATTACTGTTGACGCCATCCCCTAGATCCATTCGGATCTGATCGACTACTTCTCCGTTCTTCACTTCTTCAAAATAGAATTTATAATAACCTGCTTCTGCGGCGTATTGGTTATCCAACGTTTTGAGTTGATCGATCAATTCTAATGTTACGATCTCCCCACCATAACTTTTCAATCCTTTTTCTGGATCATTTTCGTTGAATTCTACTCGATAGAAATGATCGTTTTCTTTCTCCTTCAGAGAATCAGTTGGTGCAGCCTCTTCAAGTAATTCACGAACAGCTGCTTTTTCCTCTTCCGACGTGGCTTGGTATTTTTTTGATTCCTCAAATTCCCCGTTTTCATTCAGTTCTAAAGCGACTTTTCGATAGCCTTTCAGAAAATAAATGGTCGGATTTTTTTTCCATTGCGTCACTCGTCCGCTGTCAATGATTGCTTGTACTTCAGGAAGAAGGTTTTCTTTTCCTTTTTCTGATCTTTCTTTCAGCTGTTCTAATGTTTCCAATTTCCGTTGGTATTTTCGGATCGTAGCGGCTGAAAAAGTCGATTCACCTTTTTCAAAGCGTTCGATTTCTTCTTTGATTCTTGGAATATTCTCGATCGTCATATCCAGTCCGCCGTACTTGTTATAGCCCATTTCCTTTAGCTCTTCTTGTCTTTCAAGTTTCTCTACCTGTTTTTCTTGCTGCTTAATTTCTTCTCTCAAACTTTGTATTTTATTTTCTATTTTTTCTTGCTGGTTAAACCATGAACGACCATTTCGTTTGTCATTCATTGGTTGCCCATTTGTCAATTTTTGGTGATCAAATAGCTTTTGAAATTGATCATTTAATTCGTTTTGCAACCGTACTAATTTTCTTTTGGACTTTCCCAAACGACTATTATCTAGTGGTTCTTTTTCTTCTGCCATGTCCGTTTCCTCCTTGTAAAATATCGTTTGTCTAAACAAATGGATAATTTTCTACTGCATCAACGAACGTCTTCGTAGTCAGATTTAACGTTAAAATATCGCCATTTTGATACGCTTTTGCAGCTTTGTCTGTGACTACAAAAGCTCTACCTGTTTGAATTTCTGTCACAAAAACGAGATTGTCCCTGCTTTTTTCAACCACAACACCAATCGTTGTCTGAGTCATTTCTTCTTCCTCCCTTCACTTTGGAATCTCACTTTCTTTTGATATAATAAAATTGAATCGCACCACTCAGTGAATTGGCGGAAAACAATTCATTAAAAAAGAGTCCTGGACAATCACGTTCAGGACTCTTTTACGTCTCTATTTATTTAACATTCCGTGAGAGAAATAGACTCTTCAATGCTTTCACATGGGAAATTATTGATCCCCTCTTCATTTATTTCCCAAGTAGTATAATAAGGTGCTAACTTACCTTCGTATTCTTGAATAATAAAATATTTTTCACCGTTCACATGATTACAACAATACACACCAGTAGCTGGGTACTCAACAACTAAAAATTGATTTGGATCAAACTGTTCGTTTCTCAACATTTCGCTTATCTGAAACAAATGCTCTTTTTCTAAACAATCAGGAAGTTGTTCGATTCGTTCTTCTTTTAGTGATCCTTCTATGACTTTCCATTGATCTAAATATTGTTTCATTTCTCTTCCTCCTATTGTCTTTCTTGTTCCATTTGGATTCTTCGCTGTTGCTCTTCATATGCTTTACTTGCGTGGTATTTTTCTTCATGTGCATTAATTGTTCGATTTAATTGACGCAAGCTTCGCTGCGTGACAACTCTTTGTTGGAATTGTTTCCTACGCTTCACGAATTCTTGGTAACTATACTTGTATTCATTTGTTGGCAACTGTTTGAGTGTTCGAAAGGATCGTTCATTGTAAATAGATTGCATCTGATTGACACTTTCTATTAATGGTTTTATTTGACTATCCTGTCTCTTCAGTTCTGTTAAAATCGCATTTCCTGTGCGCTTTTTCAAATCAAAGAGAGCGTTTTTCTCTGCATCCTTTGACTCTCTTTTGCTTTCTCCATAAAGACTTTTGGCTTCTTTTTTTAACGCTTTTGAAATCTGTATATATTCTTGATATTCAGGTTCTTTTGTTAAAACATATTTGGTTAGTTCATCGAGCTTTTCTCTTGTATATGGTGAAAGTTTAGTTCGATTTTCATTTCCATAATTCCATTCTGAACGTTTGTCGGGTAAGGTTTTATATACTTCAGTTAATAAGTTCATGGCGTGTCGATCGTAACGTGCTGGTTCTTTTACTACTTTTGTTAAGGTGTTACGCAAATCACTTTTTCGTGTCAATAAATTTCGTTTCTCCATACCGATCATTCGATTCTTTTCATAAGAGAAACGTTCTAACTCATGTACATAATTGGTTTTCATTGCATCTAATGTTGCTTGTCTTCTCTTCCCCTTCGGTACGATATAACTCACACCATTTTCAATCTCAATATACGGTTTACGCGTATTTTCTTTTTCAACAACTGCAAAATGAATATGGATATGCTTAGTGTTACGGTGAATCGTTGCCATCCAGTAACCTGTTTCATTCAATTGTTCTTTCTCGAATAATGTCTCCATCATTTTTCTTCCAGCTGCTTTCAAACCTTCTTCATCTAAGGTATCTGTTTTGGGATCGTACAAGCCCATTTTTTCAAGATACGAATTGTCGTGAGAGACAACATCTTGATAAATGATTGAGCCTTTTTGTTGCCCTTTTTGGAAGATTTGCTTGATCTCCTTCAGATCACTTCCTTTTACTTCGTCTGAAGATATAGAAAAAACTCCAGGAAGATTTCCTGAAGCTTTTTTATGGGGTTCTGTTTGATATTTTTTTATTGCTTGGTTCAAGCGTTGGTATTCTTTTTGTTCACTTTGCGTCAGTTCTTTCTTTTGTTCTAACGCATAGTGACGGGTCATATAAGAAAGATATTTGGTAAAATCTTGCTCCTCTAACTTGTCAAAGTTGATTCCATTTCCCATCAACGATTGAGCTTCATTCGACGTTTCGCTGAATTCTTTATCCGTCTTACTCTCCGAAAAAGTTTCTCCTTCAGGAATATAAAAATCCTCTAAGGCATTCTTGATTCGTTGCAGTTCCTGTTCTTCGTCGGGCGTGCGTCGTTCCTTTTCTTCCAATGCTTTTTCTCTTGTCATATAATCAATGTACGTTGAAAAAGATTTTTTATTGGGCAAGGTAAATTGACAAGTGAGAATAACTGCAGGTGATTGAGTCATTATTATTCTCCTTCATTTCTATCTTTTTAAAAACTGTGTTGGATCAAATGGATCTACTCTGGCATGAACAAATTCATTGATTGGTTTCTTGATCTTAGGAGAATATTTCTTCGTTTGATTTGTTTTTATTTTCCCTTCTACACGTTCTTTTGCTTCTTGATAAACAGTTGAATTTGTACCAATTAGTATTCCTGCATCTTTCAAATGAATATCTGCAAATTCTGCTATAATTTCAGTCATAGTAGATATTTCTTTGCTCATACTATTTAGTTTTGCTTGATTTGCATTTACTTTTTTCTCCATTTCTGGATCATAATTCATACATAAAAAGCGAACAGCTTCACTATAGTTTTTAACCTCTGCATGAGTAGAAATAATTTCATCCAATACATCGATATGTGTTTGGTGAAAGTAAATGTGTTTATCTATAACCTTTGCCATATCAAAGTTCACTTCCTCTATTTTGTTCAATCAAAATTTCTAAAATACGATTATTTTGCCTAACATACTCTTCTAATGTCTTTGTGTTGTAGCTTTGAATCTCTGAAAACTTTTCTAATAACTGGTCAAACTTTTCTTGTTTATATTCCATCAAAGGACGATCAAAATCATTTTCTATCAGTAATTTTAAATAGTCATTACGACTCCATTTATTTCCCGTACGGTTACTTAGTTCGTCACATCTTCTATCAATTTCTCTTACGATTTTCTCATCTACATTTCTTATTCTTACTTCCATATTAATTTCCTCCGTTTTAAAAGGATAGCGAAAAGGAGCCTATCCTTTTCGCTATCCTGCTTCTATCCTTTTACTATCCTTTACTATCCTTTTGCTATCCTATTTTTACTTATTTTGTTCCCACAATTAATTTAGAGAAACGTAATAGGCACAGCCTATTGGAACACTTTTTTTAAAAGTGTTCCCACGTTTCCTTATGCTCTTTAAAAATTAAGGTTATTTGTGTATTTAGACAATAAAAAATCCTTCTAACTTTGTCGATTAGAAGGAAATATTTTGTCATATGAAAAATGAATTTAAGAAAAAGTGTATGCTATAATTGATACGCTGTCTTCCTGTTTGGTTGAAATCTTCAGCCAGAAAGGAGGAGTGTTAAATGTTTTATGTGCTTGATGTTTGTGTTACGGTGATATAGCTGATCCATAAACATTTTTGATATACTTTTTTCACATAAAATCCTCCTGTTTTTATTTCCTTTCAGCCGTAAAATATTTTTTAGCAGCTACATATAGAGCTTCAAATGATCTGAATTTTAAAGTATCTAAATTCTTTCGACCATTCTTCAACTCAGATATTGTTGTGTTAGATAAATTCACTTCTCGACATATTTCTTTAGCTTTTACAACTTTGAGATAGGCTTTAATCAATACTTTCTGCTCAGCGAAAGTATCTTTGTCAGCCAAGTTTGTTCGCTTCATTTTTTCACTCCACCTGTCCTTCTAAATCTTTTCTTTTGTCATACGATCAATTTTTTCTTGAAGTTTTTGAATGATCTCTTCTTGATCTTTCATTTGCGTTTTCGATGTTTCAATTTCTTGCTGGTAGCTATTAATCTTGTTTTCAGTATTTTCCTGATCATCTGCGACTTGATAAGGCAATTGATCTTTTAGCTTCTTCACTAATTCTTCATTCAAATCAATGGTTGCTTGGAAAGATTCCATTTGTTTTTGAGCTGCTTTTTGTTCTTTCTTGTATCCTTTCACTTTGTAATTGATCGCGTGTTGTTCATAATCTTCATCTTTCACTTGATCTTTAACCTTATCTTCGTGCACGTAATAAATCAGATCTTGTGGTTCTTGCATATCCACTTTTGGATCAATTTTTTCAGGAATAATGGTTAAACGCATGGCGATATATTCTTCTGGTACATGCGTTAGCTTCACTGCAAAATAATCATCAGACACCTTAATCACTTTGGCTCGTATTGCTTGATAATCCCCTTTAGCTGTCTTTACTTCTACGCGATAATTAAGATTAGCCAGTTCTTTTAACAAGCTTTGATCTTCATCATCGATCGCAAATTCAAAAACTAATTGCTGGTTCGCTCCTTTTTCTTTTGAAACCATTGTCAGCTCTTTCGTGTTTAAAAAGGCGTTCGTGCTTACCTCATCTGGTATATCTACCTTCTGATTCGTATAAATCGGACTAGCAAGAATCAAAAAGCCGAGAATCATAAAGATTCCCAGCCATTGAAGATAACTTTTTCGTTTTTTGAAACGTTGTCTTTCTCCTTTTTTCTTACTCATTTTCTTCCTCCTAACGAGTGAAATAACTAAAGTCTATGACTTTCCATTGACCATCTACTTGTTTTTCAGTGACAGTTAATCCACCTTTTATTTTTTGTGGTTTGACATCTTTGAATTGCGGATTGCCGATTGTATAATCAACAAATACGACAAAATTTTGTTCCTCTTTTACACTGCTTGTTTGAGCGTAAGTTTGCACGTCACCTAATGTAAAGGAGTAACTTCCGTAATCATCATGTTGGTGATCATCGTCTGTAGGACTTAATTTGTCGATCACTTCTTGGGTTGCGACATCTTTTAGTTTTTCCGTTAATTCATTTCTGCTTAATGATTTATCAATGGCCAATTGACCGAACTCTTCTGCCGTCTTTCTTTGTGCTTCAGTTACTTCCTCTTTTGCTTTTGTGCCATCTTGTTGCTTCAGCTGATCGATTTCTTGGTTTTTCTCATTGATGGTTTGATTTAACTTGTCGATCTTCGCCTGTGCCTCAGAGGAATTTTTTTTGAGCTTCTCAGACGCGTTTTTAGCCACTTCTTCAATTTTATAGGTATTTGCTGCTTGTTCCTCTTTCAGCTGCCAAAACAACGCAATATTGCCGATTAAACTAACGCTAATTGCAGCTGTTAAGACGATTTTTAACGTTTTATTTTCCATATTTTTTCTCCTGATCTATTTTTTACTGCTATTCAAAAATGGTAACGGATCGATCCATGTACCATCATCAATGAATGCATGTCCTTGTGCTTGACGCCAATCCATTCGAGTAAATCCTAAATGCAAGTGTGCTGTATCTCGTATCCCAATTACTTGACCAACTTTCACTTGATCGCCTACTTTCACTCGAGAATTTCCTGTACTATTTGCAAATTCTTGATACACCATATTCAAGCCATCGTAATTAATCACGATCACACACGCGCCCAAACCTGAAATACCAGGATTGCCAACGTACACGACTTTTCCGCCATGAACCGCATGAATCTCACTTCCTGGATGATCAACTGAACCAAAATCTAATCCATCATGGAAGCCGTTCGGACGGAATTCACCGCCTGGATTCGTTCCAAATAATTGACCACCGCTGAAGGAACTTTTATCTAAACTGCTGCCAGGGAATGGATTCGTCCATTCACCAGTGATCGTGCCGTTGTTATTGCCACCTTCACCCCAATGTTTGATGGCGAATTCATCATATTCGGTTAATTTATTAGAAGTGATAATGGACATACATCCTGTATAATACGGACTATCTTCCGTAATTCCTGCAGCGGCATAACCGCCTCGTCCTAAGATCAATAAACTTGCGCCAGGGCTTTTATTTCCTACACATGCATTAAAATTGGATTGTGTGGCTACCATAAAGCCGTAATATGAGAAGGCAGCTTTTGAGTTGGGAAACTTCATGTACCAGCCACCTTCAATGCCACCAATTCCTCGTGCAGTTCCTTTAGGAAACAGACAACCATCAAACCAAGTAATCCCAAAATAGTTGAGATCATTTCTTGCGGACGCCGACGTACCAAACGCTGATTCATAACCGTATTGCGAAAGGATCACACTTGGTAATAATTTATATTTCACTGCTGCACCTACAGCATATTGCGCAATCTCATCAGAAAAAGGGCCTCTTCCTTTGATTTCTTTATAAATCGGTAAGCCTTCCGAATATTCTCCTGTAAAAGCTTCGCCACCACTACTTGAATCTGAATCAGAATTATCAATCGAACCCGCCGCAAGTATTAGAAAAAGGGTCACGAACACAGTAATCAAAATAGTAATCAAACCTGCAGAAGTACCAAACAACCACAAAAATAAGCGTCGCTTTGCACGACGCTTAACATACTGCTTGATTAAACTTTCATTTTGGTTTTCCATTATTTTCCTCCATCAAACAATTTTAATTGACGTTTGTTCGGACTAAAATGAACACGAATGGTTTCTTTTGAGCCAAAATTGATCACAGCGTCTCCTTGATTTTGTTGAGGAATGGATTCTAATTCTGAGTTTGTCATTGATTTACCAACTAATCCTTCTATATGACGTAAAATAGATTCATCCATACGCATAAAGATCTTCGTAGAAGAAAATTCAAAGACTTTCTTCAGTTTCGAGAAGTTATCAGAAGACATATTTTCTGGCACCATTTCTTGTGGGGATTGTGTAGCTAAAACAGTCATTGCTTCTACTTTACGCATTTCTCGTTGAAAGTTTGTGACATAATTTACCGTTTCAATAAAATCTGGATTAATCGATACTGATAGGTAAGAGTTTGATATTATCTCCGTCTTTTCCCCCAGTCCACACCGTACGTGCGACTTTCACCGCATACGGCGTTCCCTCGTCTATAAAAGACATTCTGTTTTCCCGTCCTACAAATATTTATTAAGATATTTCTTCGTTACCAACTTTTAATCTCAACTCATTGAGTTTTTCTTTTTGTTTTGGATTTAATTTTAGATATTTTAGAAGTTCCTCAATCGTTTCACTTTGTGTAGCGTGTATTACCCGATGAACCTCCTCAGTAACAATCACTAGGTTTTCATAGCTATCACTTTTGCTTTCATGATAAGAGATAATATGATGACAATGCATTTCAGATAAGATAAGCTCCTCACCTGTTACTGCACATCTTCCCTTTTGAGCGATGAATTTTGAAATTCGATTGTCCGCAAATTCAATCGTTGCTCTCTTACTAAGCACTGGATTGCTACACAACCACGATATCTTCCATTCTTCTACGGTTTGTTGCTTCTTATGAATGGCTTCCCTACCTTCTTCGGTGTATTTATTAATATTTCTTTTTTTACACATCGGATGTCTGTGTTGAATATACCCTACTGGTAATATTGGAAACCCTCTTATATATCGTATTTGTCCTGACCGTAGGTAAGGCTTGTATCCTTCGTACTTTCCGTATTGTCCTTCTTTTGAGATTCCTTGTTCTCGTAGTCGTATTTCAAAACTTGGTCTGAGTTCTCTTGCAATTTTTCGCATTGCTACACTACAATGAGTCGCAATTTTGAAGTAATTATGAATCCCAATAACCATACTGTTATAGACTCCAATATAGATAAAGGTATCTTTGCTATTAGGACTTTTTTGAATTCGTTTGATTTGTTTTTTTAGTTTCACTTTAATCATGCTTTGTGCTTTTGTACCTATATGCGTATTAACAACCTTTTTGTTACCTTTGGTCACTAATTTCATCGTAAAGCCTAAAAATTCACTTTCTTCTTTTGAAAGATTTGTGATTTTTGACTTTTCTTCAGATATTGGTAACTTTAGACGCTCCTGTAACCACATTTTAGTTGCATAGAAAACTTTTTTCGCTTCATTATAATTTCTACAGAAAATTTTAAAATCATCTGCGTATCTCACTAGGTATATTTCTTTTAGAGTTGTACTCTTTCTGAGCTTGTGATAGATATTACCTTTATCCCAAGCTCCATTTTTCCTAAAATGATGTTTTAGCTCTTTGGCATCTTTTTCCTCCCACTGATTTGCTATCCACCAGTCAAATTCGTTGAGATTGATGTTCGCAAGTAATGGGCTAAGTATTCCGCCTTGTGGTGTTCCTTTTGTTGGGTATATCAACTTCCCATTTGGAAGTACTACGGGTGCTCTTAACATTTTCCTAATGATTAAGAGAAGCTGTTTGTCTCGTATACCCATAGACCAGATTTGTCTCATGAGTTTAGTATGATTGACTTCGTCGAAGAAACCTTTGATATCTACATCTACCACATATTCCATGTGACTTTGATTCATTCGGGCCATACAATCTGCTATTGCGTGTTCTGCTGATCTATTTGGGCGGAAACCATAGCTGTGATTATTGAATTTTGCTTCACATATTGGTTCTAATACTTGTAAGATGCATTGCTGCGCGATTCTATCCCATATTGATGGAATACCCAACGGTCTTAATTTACCATTATATTTAGGAATTTCTACACGCCTTACTTTCCGAGGGTTATAATGTGCGAATCGCTTCCTAACAATTTCTACGAATTCATTACGGTTGAGATTTTCAATATCTTTAATCGTTACTCCATCTTCTCCTCTTGTCACACTACCGTGATTTCTCTTGATATTACGATATGCTAGGACAATGTTGTTATCAGAAATGATAATCTGCATTAGATTCTTGAAATTATCTCCCTTCAAACTTTTGGAGTATATCTTATCGAAGATTTCCGTCATGCCATAATATTCTGCATGCCGCAACTTCCTATCTTTTGGACTTGTTTCTTTTGTCATGGTTTATCACGCTCCAATTGGCTCGTGACCTTTTTAGTCATACGAGAATCCCATGGTTGAACGGGTTTCATGACTTTTACAGACGAATCGAGCCTGTTCCTCCAGTTCCATTACAGAACCTTCATCAGTCGTGACTCTACTTTCACCATCACTAAAGTAAGTTATTTGTCATTCACATATTTCTTACTACCACTTCATCGAGTATGCACTCTCCATGTTGATGGCTTCCCCTGTTCCCTTATATCTATCCACATGCCTTAACTTAGATGCTAGCTTTTGCCCCCTAACTTCTCCTACGCCTGTAACGCAGCATGGTCTTTCATAACAACGACTTTTACTCAACCACAAGTTAGCACAATGAGTGATTTTTTGCTCACTGTCTCTCCCATTTCTAGGAGCTATGCCTTTCGGACAGTACATTCGCTAGTTCGTCAGTACGTTTGTACATACTCACCATATTAAGTTTTTTTGGACACCCGACTTATCGGATACACCCTTTACCTCTAAAGAACTTTCGTGGTATTCACTATTTCTTTTACCTTACGGTATCCTTCAGCCGACTTCACCGAGCTTCACACAACGTTGGTCTGCATAAACTACTTGTTGCATGTCGGAGTATCAGTGGAAGCCCTTTGTGGCGTTACCCACTCATTTGACTTCTCGTTATAAGAGTTATTACAATAGTTTTTAGACTACTTGCAACCCACAGCTTTTCACTGCAGAACAGGTCGCACCATTATGGCACTCATCAATCATCGCCAAGAAGCATTTGAAGTCTTGTTCTTCCATTTGTTTTTCTTTAATTAAACGTCGTTGTCTTCTTCCTTGAATCAATGCCTGATTCCAAATCAACGTCATAGCCATGTACATTTGACATTGTTGTACCCCACGATCTAAACCTGTAATAGAGTCAATGTCAAAAAAGACCAACTGTTGTTGGTCAAGGTGTCGAATCGTACTATGACCATCAAAAATCATGCCATACGTCTCACATAAGGATTCTACGATGGATTCCATTTCTTCTTTTCGATTCTTTTTCTCTTGGGAAGCACCTGGTAATTCCAGTTGTCCTAAAAAGTCTAAAAATTCTTTGAACGTCGGATAAGCTTCTGGATCTTTCCCTGTGACTTGCGTCTCCGTATTTGAACGCGAGTTTGAGGAAGTGAAACCGCGTGGTACTGTTCCATACTCTTCATAAAAACGATTTAAATAGGTCTTAAATTCTGCTTTCATCGTTCCTTTTAGCTGAGGACTCACTAACTGTACCTGATAGACCACTTTGTCTAAGTGCGTTTGATAGGACGCTGCTTCATTGATCTTCAAATCTTTGACTGATCCATCGTCATATAAACTGGAAGCTTCATCATACGTACGTGTGGCAAATATTTCTAAAGGATTGATCATCCCGTCAGATCCGTCTAAACGCACTATAATGCCGTTATATTCCTTTAAAAAGGGAATAAAGTCTTTTCCCTTTTCAAAGCCCCAAATAAAGTCTCCTGCAGCTAAATGGGCTTCCGCGATCATTTTAAGAACGGTCGATTTACCAGCTCCCATCATTCCTAGAAGCAAGGTATTGGTAGACAACCGCACACTATTTTTATACGTGGCATTCCAAACAAACGGGCCGCCTGTCATGGTTTCCCCATATTGTGTTCCACCTGGATCTTTTAGCGTTTGGTGGTGGAACGGGAAACCTCCGCCAATGTTTAGCGATGGTAGTGATTGCCCTTTGATATTTCCAAACCATTCAGCTTGTTCATCGAACATGGTGAACATCGATTGCCAGTCTCTTTTCGTTTTGTGCAGATAGGTCACTGCACGATAATCCATCCCTTTGAGATTTTCGATCAGTTCCTGTGCTCGTTCATCTACTTCTTGAATCGTGTTTCCGTAAACATGTACTCTCACTTTGACTTGTTTAGAAATTTCCCCATTAGAAGTCAATTTTCGGGCATATTCCGCTAGTTCTAGGTATTCTTCCGCGCTTTTATTTCGGTCAGTCGCTTTTCGTTCATTATCTGACCGATCATTTAATTCATCTAAGGCACGATTGATTTGATCAATCACTTTTTGCTTTTCATCTGTGCTAACATCTAGTGTTGCCACTGTATGAGGATTGTTCATGAGATTGGCCAACCAAAAAAGCGTAGGATTTTTTGTGTAGTGATAAACTGTCACACATCGTGAATAACCATTTCCATAGGTCACATACTCTTCATCGAAATTTAATCCACCTTGTGGCATCACTTGTTTTAAAAAGTCTAAATCATACCCTTTGGATTTCACAATTTCTATTTCCCGATTTCCTAGTTGCTTTAATGGATCAAGTACCTTTTGATCATTTTGTGGTGAAAAAGCTGTTTTAATTGCTTCTAACATGTACAGTCACCTCTTCTTGTTTGATTCTTTACTTGGTTAAAAGATTTTCCTTTTCCCAACTTACCCAGGCTTAAAGTGTGAGGAAATTTTCTAGTGGTCTCTTCTTTCGGAACATCTTTTTCTAACCATATCAACGGATATTTCATTCTCTCTTCCCCATTCCTACTCATCATTCATATTATTCATTCGATAAAGAATCTTGATCAATTCTTTTTTGTAGAGTGGTTTTAACCCTAAAATGCCACTAGATCGCATTAACTGACGGTTTCTGGTTTGCAAATCCTTGATTGTCTTTCCTTCAATGACGAAAAAGAAGCTTAAATCAGGGCGTTCCTGTTCTGCTCGTTTCAATTCCTGGATTTCCTCTACTAATTTCTTTTCATATTTTCTTAATCGCTGTAGATTTCTTCCTAAGGACTGTTCCATACGATTCTTATCTAATAATTGCCGCTTTTGTACGATTTGTTCCGTTAGATCCGTCTCTGTGGTCAAACTAACTAACTTAATTGTTTGCACATACGTACGCATGACGGTGGTCAACTGATTCATTCGTTCTAGTTTCTCTTGTTCGTTTAATCCTTCCACGTCTGTAGAAACTACACGATAATAACGTTGAAAATGATCTTCTTTAGTAACTAAGACTCCCTCTTCTGTACAGGATTTATAAGGAAATAAATCCAAGATAGATCGTTCTTCTGGTTTTCCAAACTGCAAAATGGATTTCTTATCAACTGAATTTTGTCCTTTGACTCGCATTTATTCATCCTCCTTATACGTACCATGATAATTTCGGTTAGGATCTAACGCATGATAGTGGTTCTTATCCGCAAAGAAAATAGATTCGATAATCGCAAAAATTTGTCGTTGACCTGGGTTATTATAAGGTCGCCAAACAATCACTAGAGCTATCGCAATCCATAAGCCATAATTCAAGAGTGCAAAAAAGAGTGGTAAGTGGACAAGATTATTGACTATTTTCGCCCAAAAAAAGCAACCACCAAGCGTTAATAGATCTAAAAAGAAAAAGGCGAAAAACTTCCATTCCCCACTAAATCTTGGAGGATTTTTCATGTTAATATATTTATCCATAAATGATTTCTCCTTTTCATACATAGAAAAAAGGCCTAACTCGTAGGCCTTTTATGGTTTGATATCCTGTTTGATATCCCTCAATAGTTGTTCTTTCAATTCATTGTTCCTGTTTTTAGTTTCTCTTGTTACATTTATTTTTGTTGGTGCAGTAAATGCCACATTTGCTGGTTTGTAACCTGTGTGAACTTTTTGAATAGGTTCTGGTGCAGCTTCTCTTGTCACAACATTTTGAATGGACACATTCCCTGTCTCACCACTTTCAGATAAATTGTAAGAAACAGTTGTCAGATTTCCATTTTCAGGCAAACGACTTGGTTTCATTTGAACAGTACCTGCAGTTGATTGGTGAACAAAGCTTTGATCATTCTCCTTGAATTGATTCAAACGACTATCTTTCATTGGTAAATTTTGTGTCTTAGGCAAACCAATTTTCATTGATTTTTCAGTTCCAACTTCGATTCCATTATCATTTGGCAAATCGATGGAATCCTCATCCGTTTGTACTTCTTGATTTCGTTTTGGTAAATCTGAAATGCGCTTTTCATTTTCAGAATTAATGTTAGATTTATAACGATATTGTTCTGGATCGGTTTTTGGTAACTGTCCATGTTGTCCTTCTTCTGAATCTTTTTCTCCGATCGAATTTTCGTTAGAATGTAACTCATCTTGGTGATCTTTGGCTGAAGGAATCGCTGCACCTTCTTGATTTTCTTTTTCACTTGTTGTATTTGCCTTCACTGCTGCATTGACTTGTCCTTCACCATACGCATCTTTTAGTCCTTCTTTGACTTCTGAAGCTTTTTCTTTTTGTTTTTCTAGTGCTTCGGATGGATTCTTCACAGCTTCAGCCAATTCTTTAGCTCTCGTGCCGTCTAATTTCTCTTCTAAGGTGTCTTTGGCTTTTTCTGTAAGATCTTCAGCTGTTCCTTTTAACCCACGTTCATTGACGTAACCAAGACCTTCTGCGGCTTTAGAAACACCATTTTTCGCTTTCCCGAACATTTCGGAAACTGTTTTCTTACTATTAGGTACAATTGTAGCTTTATCGTCTGGTTGTTCTTCCCCGTTATCAGGAATAACATCTTTTCGATTGCCAAATCCATTTTTACGAATATCATTTAAATTGCTTAAACCACTCTTACCAGCACTTGCAAGGTTTTTAGCCCCACTACCCACATTTTTCGCAATATTTCCTAAGGCAAACATGCTAAGAAGAGAATTGCTGCCGTTTTTCAGACTTGTATCAACACCGAAAATCTTCGTAACAGATTGAGAGCCTTTGAATAGCGCAATGGTTAGTACAATTAAAGCGACAACATACAAAAATCCGTTGATCTTGCCTGCTGCGTGCAAATCACCGATACCTGACAGCATTAATGTATAGATTCGTAATTCTAAAATCGTAAACGCCAATAACAAGAAGGATTGAGAAATATCTTCTATAGCACTTTTCATCCGTTGTCCTGTCTCAAAGTCCGTTGACGCGGCAATTACTAAATAGAATTTTTTAAATACCAGCTCAATAATGCAAGTTACAATCGTAAACAAGATAAATAAATAGGCAACCGACAAAGAAGATTCACCAGCTAAAATAATCCCTGGACTACTAATGTATCGGCGATAGCCTGAAGTATACACATATTTTGCTAACCCCTCATCACTAATCTCTACAGGGATTTCTTTTCCATTATCATCCAGTTCCAGTCGGTATTGTAACGCTCTTAGCCGATCCTTTTGTATATCTGATAGACCGCTCTTATCTTCATCCGCCATCTTAGCGGCTTCCTTAGGAATAATCACTGAATTAATATTTGCTGTCTTAAAGTTTTTCGCCGTGAGAGCATTTCTTTTATCTGTTGGTAGGGATTCTACTTTATTCGGATCAGTTTCTAGTAGCGTACTCACATCGATCACATTATTTTGAATAATTTGAAAAGCAGGTGATCCAGTTTTATCTGCTTTATTTGCTGCAGTCACGTCTCCGTAAAAGTTTTTACTAATATTTAGCCCTTCATCGATTAAAGAACTACCACCAAAAATCAAAATCATGGCCATAAATAGATTAACCAAGATATTTTTGATTTTTGGTGGATGTTTACTCATAAAAAATTTTAAGCCTAAATAAATTAATGTGACGACACAAAAAAGAGCCAATACCTTACTAATCAAACTTTGAAACAGTTCATTAACACCAGCAGCGTTCAATAAGTCTTTTAAATCAAAGCTTTGATAAATTGTTTTTTCTAGTAAAGTATTGAGATTATATAACCCTTTAATCAAACCCCATAAAAAAGTATTACAAATCCAACTGAATACATCTTGATACTGCAGATAATTACCATAATCTTGTAAGACTTTCGTTACGGTTTTGGGATCTGCATCCCCATCCCCAAATAAGCCTGACCACCAGTTGGCAATGCCGGAAAATATTCCTCCAATGATCATTCTTTCACCGCCTTTTCAGCTTCTAGCAAAAGTCGTTTCCTTATAACCTCTGTAATTTCTTCATTTTGATGCAATTTTTCAAGGTATTCTTGCAAACGATCTATTTGCTTCTCTTCATAAAATTGAATAAGTAACTTTTGTGCCGTTGAGTTGTCTAAAGATTGAACGATTTTAATAAAAATGTTTTCTTTAGCTTCCTCTTCTATTTGATCGTGCATATTGTGATAAAGTCGACGTGCATAGATATCAGGTAGAAAATAATCGTAATCAATTTGTAAAGCCTTAAGATCCAAGTCCGCATGTGTACAATGTATGTCTATATCATTGATATCCCACGATGGATTGAAATCTTCAATATATTGATAAGCATAAGGAAGATTCGTTTCCCCATGATTAAAAATAGGATACGGCCGTATTTTATGACCTTTCAAATCTTGTCGTTTTAAAGGAGCGAGTACAATCGTTTCACCTTCTAAAAAAGTAGAAATTCTTTCAGGAGTTAAGATACGATCTGAATCAACATTGCGATTGATATGAGTATTCATACCTAATGAATTGGTGGTACTGTTCTCTTGTTCAACCGTCTTATTCCCCACTTTTTTGGAAAATTCTTCGATGGTATTATCGTCTGTCGACATAATATAAATATGTGTCTGACAATTTTCTTTGATAATCGCTGCGTTTTGTTCCCCATACTTCGCATAAAGTTGCTGATAGGATTGAATAAACAGATCCCACAACATGTTTCTACCAGCTGTGACTGTCATGATTCCTTCCATATTATCCATTGGTGGCATATTCCCAAATTCATCTAAAATAAAATGAATCCTACGGTGACATTTATCTCCTTTAGTCTTAACACATTGCGTAGATAATTCTTTATACAACTGACTAAGAAAAATACTAACAATGATATGGTTAGATGGATCATAATCAGGTGTGAGCATAAAAATAGCCATTGGTTTATCGGTATAGTGCATCCGAATAGACTCTACTAATAAGTTACTTTTATCCTCATCTAATGTTAGAACAGCTTCTTTTTCTAATTCTGGTAAATGGGTTTCTCCTCGTTTTTTTCGATAAACGATATTTCCCTCTTCGTCTTTCAATACTCTTTGAGAAAACTCATACCAAGCAACATATTCTTTTCCTTGATGATCGTATTTTAAGCAAACATGATCTCCCTGCTCTAAATGACAATCAAAGTTGATTTCACAAAAACCTCTATAACCTACTTTGACACGTTCCTCATGAAATTTTTTCCCTTGATGATAAAACTCTACAACAATTCGCTGATTTAACAGACTCTCGTGTAGTTTGAGATCCAAATACTTCGGAAAACCAATGGACTTATAATCAATGGTTGATTGAGAAGTCATTTTCGCAATTTTCGTTAGGGTAAATGGATTCAATCCTGTGATTGCCGTCGATAAAATATTCCCTTTTGCTTTATCAGAACCAATTTTTGTTGCCCCATATTGTTTTTTTGCTATGTTTCCAGGTGGTAACTGATTCATGAATTCATCTAAGGCATTGAGTTGTCTGTAATCATTCTCAGGATCTTGATAATTAAAACCGCCAATTTCAGAAAGAAGCTCAACAAGATTATTGGGTGTTAATTTGGAGTAATCCCCTGTTTGATCGGCTTGTTCTAACAACGCAAAAATAAGCGCATTTACAGCTTTCTGCGCATTTTCGTTAAAGTATTTGTTGTCTGAAGCATTGGCATCATAATAAATCGTATTCGTAAAAGTATTGGTTAACTGCGTTGCAGTATCTATGTCTCCTCGCTTCCAGTATTTCACGATGAGTGCCAATGGATTATCACTCATTGATTGCAGTGGATCGGTGATATTAAATGCATACACATCATACCCTCTAGCTTCTAGTTCATCTTTACTAGCAACATATAATTCTGTTTTTGGATCATTAACAACCATTGAACTTTGTCTTTCTGCACGAGACAAATTGTCAATGGTTGCTAAAACTTCTATCTGTCCTTTCCCTGAACGGGAAGTACCAACAATACAAGTATTTACTGTATCCGTCTGAATATACCAGTACTTTTTATAATGAGTAATTGGTATTCCGCCATAACCAGGAAAACCTCCCTTTGATTCTGGTATTTGCGGATAAATTTGTTGGATTTCCTTTAACGTTTTTAATCGGTTATCTCCTTTTTGCCCATCTGCTAGAGGACGAAACCACATGTCCATTTTCAATCCCATAAGTATAGCTGGAACAACACAAATCGTAGAAACAACTAAACGTGTGCCTAAACTTGTTGTTGGGGTCAAAGGATTCCAAAAACCAGTTGAATCAAAATGGAATAACTGCGGCATTTCTTGTAACTGAAAAATATTCACTCCTTGTAAACTTCCTGGAATAATCTCAAATCGATGAAATGCTTCTGGTATTCTTGTAACAACATAGTTTAAAGGAAGATAAGCTAAGCCACTATAAAAAATCTTTTGAGAAATACGTTTGTCATGTTTTTCTGGTAGCTCTTCTCCTGAAGGAGTATAGCGATAGAAATGAGAAAGATACCTATTCTTTTCTAAATTGAATCGTTTGTCTTTTCGTCTCGTTGTTTCTCTAACACGCATTATTTCACCTCATTTGATTCTGAACTTTCGGAAGTGTTTGATTGTACAGTTGAATCGCTTGATCCTTCTTTAGCCTTACTAGGATCACTCTCTTTGCTATTTTCCATACTTGACTCTGTTGTTGCCTGATTGGTACGATTCAATAATTCTTCCAATTGTTGTTCATACTCTTTTCTTGCTTGTTCTTGGGCTTCTTCCTTGATTGACGCCGTTGTGGCTACAGAATCAGCCTGTGAAGATTGATTGATATGATTAAAAGCAAATACTGTCCCTCCACCTAGAAGCAAGCTTAAACTTGCAATACATCCCACCATCCATCCGGTGAACTACTCACCACTTAGCTAAACCTGACGGTTCTTAACGCTTGAAGTGGGAGCTTCTTGGGAATAGAGCATACTTGATAGCGTATTTCTTTACTAACAGCGGTGTCTCTTATTTACCAAGCTATCCCCGTAGTTCCTACGGTTCTTGATGATTGGATCTAAGCCAATCCCATAGAATGTAGTCTTAGACCTTCGGTCAGAATATTGATACTAGCATTGATATCACGATCATGATGAGTATGACAAACAGGACAAGTCCATTCTCGAATTTCAAGAGATTTCTTGCCATCTTTATGTCCGCACTCTGAACAAATCTGACTAGACGGAAACCATTTATCTACTTTGATGATTTTTCGTCCATACCAGTCAGCCTTGTATTGTAATTTAGTCACAAACTTTGACCAAGAAACATCAGAAATACTTTTAGCTAATTTATGATTTCGCAACATACCTTTTGTGTTTAAGTCTTCAATACAGATAATATCGTGATTTTTGATCATTTCTGTACTCAACTTATTCAGAAAATCAGTACGTTGATTCATTACTTTTTCATGCAATCTAGCTACTTTGCGTTTTTGTTTTTGATAATTTTTAGCTTCAAATAGATTGGTACCTTTATTTTTAGCCAATAAAGCACGCCTAGACAATTTGCGTTGTTCACGCTTTAGTTTCTTTTCCATTTTGGACGTGAATTTATTATTATCAATTTTTTGTCCATCAGAAAGAATCGCAAAGTCCATAATACCTAAGTCAATACCAATTGTGGAATTAGTTTTAGGTAATTCGATAATTTCTTCTTTACACAACAAAGAAATATAGTATTTACCGCTAGAATGACGTGATATTGTAGCAGATTTGATAATCCCTTTTGGTTGTCTATGAAGCTTAATTCTTACTAATGACTTCAATTTAGGAACTTTGATGAATTTACTATCAATCAAAGCAACTGTACCATTTTGATTATTCGTTGTATAACTCTGAACAGGATTTTTCTTACTTTTGAAACGTGGAAATCCAACGGATTTATCCCGAAAAAAATTCTTGTATGCTTTATCTAAATTAAGTTGGGCATTGGCTAAAGCAAGGCTATCAATTTCTTTCAAAAACGGAAATTCTTTCTTGTATTTAGCTGGTGTCGGAAAAGTCATTTTTTTAGAAGAATCATTTTTAACTTCTTCATACGCCTTTTTTCGGTCATCAAGCATTAGATTGTAGACCTTACGGACACAACCAAAAGATTTGGCAAAGAAGATTTCTTGTTCCTCTGTTGGATAGATTCTGAATTTGTATGCTTTTAGTTGTTCCATAAAGTTCACCTACTTTCTATTTATGATTGTTTCCTTGATTTTGGATATACTTCTTAATCACATCAATTGGTGCGCCACCAGTTGTCAGAAGACAAAAACTTTTAGACCAGAACATTTCTTTCCAAAGAAATTGTTTGACTCTTGGAAAGTCACGTTTTATCAATCTTGAGCTGGCACTTTTATAGGCATTGATGAATTTTGTCAATTCTGTTTTAGGTTGAGCTTTGAACATAATATGAACGTGGTCTTTATCATGATTCCACTCCACTAAAGTAATGTGATACGATTCTGAAATTCTTTCAAAAGTAGTTTTGGCATAATCAGATATTTCATCATCAATCACTTGTCTACGATATTTCGTTACTAAAACAAGGTGGTAATAAAGAAGAAATACTGAATGATTATTTGTATCTAATTCCATGTTATATCAACTCATTTCTTGTATAGACTGATTGTAACATGGAACAAAATAAAAAGGCAATACGCCTTAGTTGTCGGTCTTCGAGTTACCAACGGTAACCCTCATACCGAACGGCATTCATCACCCACCTATAGAGGATGGGCGACTTCTGCCTAATTCTGTTAAAATGTTAGTAAATATTAGAGGTAAACAAACTATGCGTACTTGTTACCTTATGAGTTGGAATGCTAGTAGTAGAACAGCCAAATATTATTACTACATTTAGTAAAAACAAAACATTCTTTCTATACAATAAAATAGCGTATAGAGAGGATGTTTTTAATTTGAAAAGGAGTGGTTATCTTTATGAAAAATAGATCATTTGCTATATTAGTATTATCCGTAATTTTATTAGATATATTGTTAATAACATTAGCTTTAAAAACTTTAAATTTAGTAACAAGTTTTGTCATTATACCAGTAATTATAGGAATGTCTATTTATTTCATCAAAAAAAATAAACAATTTTTTTGAATGAAATTACGGGCGAAAATAATCACTCAAAATTATTAATAAAAACGAATCAACTACTTTTTCTGAAGAAACATACAACCGTAAACAACAATTGTTGTTTACGGTTGTAAATTATCAAACTATATGGTGACTTGTTGCTTAAAATAGGTTGAAATTTCGTTTATTTTTTTTGAGAAATTTTACCCACGTACTACCCATGTACCTATCCACGTATTACCCATGTACCCCCCCATGACAAATGGGCGGAGGGGCTTGCGGCGCTTGGTATTAAAGGCATTATCCGCCTCCCAGGTTTCTGACCATTTTCTCTCATAAGTGGGGTTTTTACCGCGTTGAGAGAAAATGGTCAGAAACCTAAACGATCGGCAAAGAAAACATACCAAGCGCCACAAGCAAAAAAAGTTAGAGTAACTTCCAGAAAAGAAAAATTTTTAGAACAACTTTTGAAAATTTGATTTTGATTTATATCCGTTCAATTTAAACATTTGATAAACTGAAGGCTAGTATTT
>ENA-OXVT01000195-OXVT01000195.1-human-gut-metagenome-genome-assembly--contig:-NODE-195-length-30095-cov-21.575566_pt1 | contig 30095 bp, 18 predicted proteins | sample MGYA00249253_ERZ652702 | MGnify/ENA primary metagenome ERZ652702 (study PRJEB26925, sample SAMN05826756) | human gut metagenome | biome: ENVO:2100002; feature: ENVO:00000062; material: ENVO:00002003...
ATAGCAGAACTGTAAAATATAAAAGAGGTTGTGCCAACGTTTTGACACAACCTCTTTTATTAATATTTTCCAAAGTTGTTTTGAATGGATAGATTGGATAATCAAAATATAATTTTGAAGAATTTGATGGGAAATAGCAGTATGAGAAAAATATGGCTAGTTTGTTTACTGTTTGGCTTATGGGCAGTAGTCCGGGCGCAGGAAACGATAGAAGTGAAAATGAATCCCGAAAAGGTAGAAAGACGCATAGATAAGAAGATATATGGTTTTTTGTTGGAGCATCTTTACCACTCCGTCAGTAATGGTATTTGGGGCGAAAACGTTTGGAACCGTAGTTTTGAAGAGTTGTTGGCTTATGGAGCTTGGCAAGTGAGTAGTAGTGGTGAAGTAAGCTTGAATGCTTTGGGACAACCGATGGCTGATTTTCGTATTTGCCGTGGTAAGGATTATGAATTGAATTTGGAAGTGAAAAGAATAGAAGGTAATGGTTGCGTGCTGATTGGTATGCGTGATCAGAACCGTGATCGTATGCTTACTAATCGGATATACTGGTATTTGGGAGCGGACGATAATACTTCCCATAAATTGGAATTGAATACTGGTTGGATATGGCATACTCCCATTGTGAATTCGGTTGTATCTGATTCTTGTAGTGGGATGTTGAAAGAAGGTGAATGGGTAAAAGTGAGGATGCGCTGTAAGGGAAGTTGTTTGGAAGGTTGGATAAATGGTCAGAAGATCTTTAAACGTACAGTAGAAAACTGTCCGAAGGAGGGAGCGGTGACCTTGGGAGGGGAAGATTGCCGGGTGATCTTCCGGAATATACAGGTCGCTTCGTTGGATAATGCAGAAATAAACATTAATTTGAATCTCGTACGTCACTGGGATATGGTTGGCAAGGGAGTTGTGGAAACGGTTTGTTCCGATGCGTTGAATCATAATATGGCTCTTTGCCTTCATTCATCCTATAAATATATAGGAATAGAGCAGGCTAAGAATTACAGTGTTCGTAAGGATGACTTGCTGAGAGGGTCTTTATTCCTAAAAGGAACAGTAAATGAAGCTCGTATCCAGCTTTTGGACGGAAAGGAGATTGTAAGCGAAAAAACGATTCAAGGTATTTCGGATGTATGGAAGGAGTTTGCTGTTGAACTGCCGTCTCGCAAGGATGTTCTCCAGGGTACATTACGGATATTAACTGAAAAGACGGGTGATCTTTATGTAGATCAGGTAAGTCTGATGCACCAGTCATCTATAAATAACGGTGGTTTTAGAGTAGAACTGACAGATGCGGTGGATGCTTTACACCCTACTATTTTACGTTGGCCTGGTGGAAGTTTCTCCGAACAATATCGTTTTGAAGATGGTTTAGGCAAGCAGTCGGAGCGCAAAGGTATATTGAGATGGGATGATTTTGATCCGTTGAGTTTTGGGACGGATGAGTTTATTGCTTTTTGTCGGAAAATAGGGGCAGAGCCGCAGATTGTCGTTCCGATAGGTTATCACAACTATGCCGGCTATGCTCCGGATAAAGATGGGAAACAAGACTGGTTACAAAGAGCTTTGGACTGGATGGAGTATTGCAATGGAGATGCTACTACGACGAAGTGGGGGAAGAAGCGTGCAGAAAATGGGCATGTTGAACCTTATCATGTGAAATATTGGGAAATAGATAATGAGGTCTGGAAGATGAATCCGGTTCTTTATGCGCAGTTGGCACGTCTCTTTTCGATTGAGATGAAGAAGAAGGATCCCTCAATAAAAATTATAGGCTGTGGATGTGGCAGGTTGGGTCGCGAAGGCGTAGGATTGGATTCCATTATGATACATGATGTGGCAGAATATATTGACTATATTAGTCCGCATTACTACCAGACGTTGAATAAATATGGTAACGACGGAGTTGAAGAATACGGACGTTATTTGGACCGGTTAGCCGGATGGATGAAGCGATCGAAGAATCCTGATATGAAGATTTATCTTTCCGAGTGGAATTTGGAAGGTATTGATATGCGTACAGGATTGTTTGCCGGTGGCTTCTTGAACCGTTTGGAGCGTACTCCCGGACTCGAAATGGCTGCTCCTGCTCTGTTTCTCCGCCATACATCGGCAACGGGATGGAATAATTCTTTTATTAATTTTGATCAGAATGGCTGGTTTCCTGCTCCTAATTATGTGGTTCTTAAATTGTGGCGCGAGCATTTTTTACCTAATCTGGTTGAATTGGAAGGCGATACAAAGGGGCTTAACATTGTCGCAACTGCATCGGACGACAAGAAGCAAAGTTGTCTGAAGATGGTGAATCCGTCGGGTAATCCGATTATACTTATACTGAACGAAGGGGCAAAGTTGGGTAATCCTACCTGGAAGATGGTCAGTGCTTCTTCTTTGGATGAAGCTAACTCTATGAAGTGTCCTGATAAAATAAAAGAGGGACGAAAAGCTGTGACTGTGGAAGGGGAGAATATCGTGCTTACCTTACCGGCTTATTCGGCTTCAGTTCTTGCACTGGAAAAAGAATGAATGTAATTATAGGATGATACCCGATTGAGTATAGTTGGTTATTCATTCGTATTTTGAATAGATAGGTTAAATAATCACTATCGGTAATGAATTTCTGTATATTAACTAATTAGATAAGTAATGAATAAAAAGATTTTCTTTGCTACATTGGTAGGAATAACTCTACTTTCTATTTCGACTTCTGCCCAAACGATAAATACGACAGCACCCGGGCAGTCTTTTGAACATTTATGGAGTAAATGCGTAGGTGCAGGACGTGCTAATGAAGGGCTTCGGGCAGGATGGTTGGAACAACTTTCATTGGTGCAGAAGAATTGCGGCTTTGAATATGTACGTTTTCATGGGCTGTTTCACGATGATATGTGTATTTACTTTCCGAAGAAAGACGGTACAGTTGTATATAATTGGCAATATGTCGACGAACTGTTTGACCGTATGCTCGATCTGAATGTGAAACCTTTTGTTGAACTGGCTTTTTTCCCAAAGGAAATGGCTGGAACAAACGGAAAGACACAATTCTGGTGGAAAGCGAATATTTCGGTAGATCGGAATAATTTCGGAAAGTGGCATGATTTAGTGAAAGCTTTCACGCAACATGTCGTAGAACGGTATGGCATCAACGAAGTACTTTCCTGGTACTTCGAAGTTTGGAATGAACCCAATCTGAATCCCGGATTTCTGGATGGAACAAAGAGTGATTACTTCCGTTTATATAAAGAAGCCGCTTTGGCTGTGAAATCGGTAGATGAACGTTTGAAAGTCGGTGGTCCTTCAACAAGCAATTATATTGCGGACAAACGTTACGAAGGAGAGATCTATGATAAGAATAAGTCAGTGTTTTACTCTGATGATCAGATCAATAAACAGGAATGGAAGTCTCCATGGATGGAAGAGTTCCTTGTTTTTTGCGCAAAAGAAAATCTTCCGCTGGATTTTGTGACAACTCATCCATATCCGACAGATTATGCTCTTGATCCGGAAACAGGACGTGGGAGAGATGCTTCGCGTTATGTATATTCTACTTATGATGATATAAATTGGTTACGTTCAGTATTGGCTAAAAGTAAATATCCGAAAGCTGAAATACATCTGACGGAATGGAGTACCAGTCCGAATAGCCGTGATGCGATGCACGATCATCTTCCTGCAGCTGCTTACATTATGAAAGTGAATTTGGATTGTATTGGTTTGGCTAACTCTCTTTCTTATTGGACCTTCACCGATATTTTTGAAGAAAAAGGTGGTGGTGAGACAATTTTCCATGGTGGTTTCGGTATGATTAATTTTCAAGGGATCGTAAAGCCTTCGTTCCATGCTTATCGTATGTTGAATCAGTTGGGAGATAAAAAACTTTATTATACTGATCCTCTTTTTGTAAGTCGTTCTTCCAAGACAGGCAAAGTGACAGCTGTTGCTTTCAATTATCCAAAAGAGTTTGAACAACGTGTGCCAGGAGGAAGAGACTGCTCTACTTTCATGGAAAATGTATCGTCAAAGATGGTTGACTTGAGATTGATAAATTTAAAACCAGGTACTGTTTTTGAAATCGAAACTTTGGATAAAGATCATGGTAATGTGATTGATAAATATCGGTTGATGGGTTCCCCTCACTCTCCTAATAGAGCAGAAACGGCTGTCTTGAAACAAGAAGGTTGGAATACAGCTAAAGAAATAGTAAAAGTTGGTAATAACGGAATCCTTGAGTGGAAACGGGAACTGGCTCCGTGGAGTTGCGTCTTGATTCGTGAACTCTAGGAAGGATAATTGAATAAATTATAAAAAAATAGATAGGGGATTAGGTATTTACCTAATCCCCTTCGTATATATAAGCAAATAGGCTAGTAAATAGATTGTTTGAAATCAGAGATTGGATTCAGTTTTTTAAGTGATTAGTTTTTGTAAAGGTAGAAAGAACCTGTTTTTAGGAATAACGAATCTTATTTTGAATGAAATTGATTATTAAGGTATATGCGTAAAAAGATTCTGTTTTTAGCAGGAATGATGGCTTGCTGTTCATTGGCAGGTGCACAAGAAATTTCTAAGACCTGGGTGGCTGATAAGGGGAATGGAACTTATCAGAACCCGGTTCTTCATGCAGACTATTCGGATCCGGATGTATGTGCAGCCGGAGATGATTTCTATATGACAGCATCCAGTTTTAATTGTATTCCCGGAATTCCTATTCTTCATTCCAATGACTTGGTGAATTGGTCGCTGGTAAACTATGCTTTACCGATTCAGGAGCCGGAAGAATACTTCGATAAGGCACAGCATGGTAAAGGCGTATGGGCACCGGCTATTCGTTTTCATAACGGAGAGTTCTACATTTACTGGGGTGATCCGGATTATGGAATCTATATGATTAAAACCAAAGACCCGAAAGGAAAATGGAGCAAGCCTGTGTTGGTGATAGCCGGGAAAGGGATGATTGACCCGACACCACTTTGGGATGAAGATGGAAAAGTTTATCTTGTACATGCATACGCTGGTAGCCGTAGCGGAGTGAATAGCATCGTAGTTATTTGCGAACTGAATGCTGAGGGAACAGAAGTAATTTCCGATCCGGTGATGGTATTTGATGGAAATGATGGAAAGAACCATACGGTAGAAGGACCGAAGCTCTACAAACGCAACGGATACTACTATATTTTTGCTCCGGCAGGTGGAGTAGCAACCGGTTGGCAATTAGTACTTCGCTCGAAGAACATTTACGGCCCTTACGAATCGAAGATCGTAATGGCACAAGGAAAGACAAATATCAACGGGCCTCATCAAGGTGGCTGGGTAGACACCAACACAGGAGAATCCTGGTTCGTTCATTTTCAAGATAAAGGAGCTTACGGACGCGTGATTCATCTGAATCCGATGACTTGGGTAAATGATTGGCCTATAATCGGAGTAGATAAGGATAAAGATGGTTGCGGTGAACCGGTAACGACTTATAAGAAACCGAATGTAGGAAAGACATATCCGATAGCCACTCCGCCGGAGAGTGATGAATTCAATACCCGGCATTTGGGATTACAATGGCAATGGCATGCCAATAAAAAAGACACTTACGGGTTCACGACCGACTTGGGATATATCCGTCTTTATGCAGGCAGTCTCTCGAAAGAATTTGTGAACTTCTGGGAAGTTCCTAACTTGTTGATGCAAAAGTTTCCGGCTGAAGAGTTTACGGCTACGACCAAATTGACATTTACTGCCAAGCAGGATGGGGAACAAACCGGAATCATTGTAATGGGATGGGATTATAGCTATCTCTCCATTCGTAAGGCGGGAGATCAGTTTATTCTGCAACAAGCAGTCTGCAAGGATGCGGAACAGCAAAATCCCGAACAGATAAAAGAATTGGCAAACATTCCGGTGGAACATCTGAAGATGCCGGGAGTAGCAGATAATGAGTGGCAAACAGTTTATTTGCAAGTAAAGGTTCGTAAAGGAGCCGTTTGTACATTCGCTTATAGTCTGGACGGAAAGAAATACACGACAGTGGGAGAGCCTTTCACAGCCCGACAAGGCAAATGGATTGGAGCCAAAGTTGGAGTATTTTGCGTAACTCCGAATGAGGGCAATCGTGGATGGGCAGATGTAGACTGGTTTCGGATGACTAAGTAACTGACCGATCAAGTAACTGACAAAGAGAAATAAAGATTAAGAATTAACGCGAATATATTTGAACTAAGATGAAAAAGATTGTAGTAGGTCTGGCTGTGATGTTAGGTTTTTGTATGTGCACTCACAAGCCTTCCGGTACATTGGATGTGAATAAGGCATTAGACTATTGTGCAGAGCAGACACAACGTACGCTTACGGAACTGAAAACAGATTCCGGCATTGACTATACGATGATGCCACGTAACATTATGGCTGACGAACACCACTGGAACTGTCGTAAGGCAACGAAAGAAGAATGGTGTGCCGGTTTCTGGCCGGGTGTGCTCTGGTATGATTACGAATATACACAGGATAAGCACATTCTGGAAGAAGCGAAGAAATTTACGAACTCATTGGAGTTCCTTTCTCAAATACCGGCTTATGACCATGATTTGGGATTCCTCGTATTCTGCAGTTATGGAAACGGCTATCGCTTGACGAAAGATCCTGCTTATAAGAAAGTGATTCTGGATACAGCCGATTCGCTGGCTACTTTATTCAATCCGGTTGTAGGAACAATGCTTTCATGGCCTCGTGAAGTGGAACCACGCAACTGGCCTCACAACACGATCATGGATAACATGATTAATCTCGAAATGCTTTTCTGGGCAGCGAAGAATGGTGGAAATCCTTATTTGTATGATGTTGCTGTTTCTCATGCTGATAAAACAATGAAATGTCAGTTCCGTCCCGATTATACATCCTACCATGTAGCAGTCTATGATACCATCACAGGTAATCTGATAAAAGGAGTAACCCATCAGGGCTATGCAGACAGTACCATGTGGGCGCGTGGTCAAGCATGGGCAATCTACGGATATACTGTAGTCTATCGGGAGACGAAAGATCCTAAGTATCTTGATTTCGCACAGAAAGTGACAGATGTTTACCTCGAACGCCTGCCGGAAGATAAAGTTCCTTATTGGGATTTCAGTGCACCGGGAATACCGGATGCTCCCCGTGACGCTTCTGCTGCGGCAGTGGTGGCCTCTGCTTTGCTTGAACTATCCACTTACCTCCCGAATGGAACCGGAAAACGTTATAAAGATGCAGCTATCGAAATGCTGGCAAGCCTGAACTCTGACAGTTATCAGAGTGGTAAAAGCAAACCGTCTTTCCTGCTTCATAGCGTAGGGCATTGGCCGGCTCATTCAGAGATAGATGCTTCTATTATTTATGCAGATTATTATTATATCGAAGCCTTGTTGAGGCTGAAACGTCTGCAAGAAGGACACGGAGTATTGGGATAACAGTATTACCAGGCTTATGAATACGGTAATATCAAAGTATCGGTAGAACTAATAAAGTGAATAATTAGATTAGTATAGATGATAGAGTAAAAAACGAAAAGCTCTGCAAGAACGAAGGTTCCGTGTAGAGCTTTTTTACTGGTTAGGGTTAGGTTTATTTTATTGTTTTACCTTGATGATGTCATAATTCAGATCGCTGACAGCTTCTTGCAAGCTATCGTTCACCAGGCGAAGAGTGGTGTCATTTACAATCACGAAATACATCGGAGCTTCACCATCTTTCGGAGTTAACTTAACAGCAGTCACAGGTTTTTTGTTCACTACCTTGTGTACAGTCTGCTGTTTTCCTTTTGAAGTGAAAGTCTTGTTTTGTCCTTGACCTTCAGCATCGAGGTAAGTCATATCCAGTGTATACGCAGTATCCACACCGTCAGTTGCAGCGTTCAGGGTCAGTACATAGTCAATACCCGGACCGTCGGCAGCAGGAAGAGTACCTTCATAAACTTCAGTCAATTCGGTAATCGGAGTCATAGCAAGAGCTAGACTGTCTGCTTGAGCCTCTGCGGCTTTGTTTGCTTTTGATTGGCATGATGCCAAAGCAGCTACGACTGCTGCTAACATAATTACTTTTTTCATCGTTAAGTGCTTTAAGTTAATATAAATATAGTGAGCTATTGCTCGTTTTTTGCTATCCTATTCCTGCTCTTCGTCCCGTTTGATGACAAGCAGTTTGTCTACTCGTCCGCGGTCCATGTCCACCACTTCGAATTGCAGATTCTTGTAGGTGAAGATGTCTCCCGCTTTCGGGATACGGCCAATCAGGAACATGGCTAATCCCCCCAGAGTGGTGAAGTCTTCCGATTCCAGATCTTCATAGGATAAAATCCCCATTTCCTCCATGAAGTCGTCGATGTTCATTGAAGCTTCCACCAGCATCGAACCATCCTGCCTTGTGACGATTTCTTCTTCTTCCGTTTCATCCTCTTCAAGGATGTCTCCGAAGATACTTTCGGTCAGGTCGTGCAGTGTGATAATGCCTTCTGTGCTGCCATACTCGTTAACAACAACTCCGAACTTGTTTTTGTTCTTCTTAAATAGCTCTAAAACTTTATTTGCATATAAACTTTCCGGAATAAAGAGGGGAGGACGGGCTATTTCGCGTAAGTTAAACAGCTTTTTACTGCCTATCATCAGGATAATATCCTTTACGGAAACCACACCGATAATCTCATCTTTCCGTTCGTCCACCAACAGATATTTGCTATAATGTTCTTCTTCGATTGTCTTCATCACCTTTTCCTGCGTATCATCAGGGTGAAGGATAATGAGATCTCTGCGATGCGTCATCAGTTCGTTAGCCCGTTTGTCGGAGAAGCGGAACACATCACGTATCATTTCCGTTTCCTCTTTGTCAATCACACCCTGTTCCGAACTTTGATGGAGAATCATTTTGATTTCCTCCTGCGTCATGGGGCGTTCTTCGCTTTTCAAACCGATGAGTTTATTCAGTAGCCGGGTAGAGACACTCAGCAACCATACAAAAGGATAAGAAACCTTTGTCAGGAGAATCATGACCGGGCTGAACAAAGTGGCGTATCGCTCCGGATTACTAAGAGCGATAGATTTGGGTACTAGCTCTCCGATAATCAGAGAAAGATAGGTAATGATTGCTACGGTAGTAATCATTGCCAGGTTGCGTGCATAAGCTTCTGCGCCCGGAATGAGGGAAAAGAAAGGAACGAGGTCGTCGGCAATAGCCACACCACCATACGCACCGGATACGATACCGATCAGCGTAATACCGATCTGAATGGTAGATAAGAACTTTTCCGGTTCTTCCAATTGTTTTAAAACTCCACGGGCTGATTTGTTACCTTTTGCGACAAGTGTTTCAAGACGTGCTTTGCTGGATGATACCAGCGCAATTTCATACATGGCAAAAATGCCATTCAGTACAAGTAAGAGAAGTATGATAAGAAATTCCATAAATGGATTAAAATGGTTATAGGGTCGAAATTACAAGAAATCAGGGCACTATGCAAATCTATGTTATAGATTAATGATTTTTTAATAATAGTGTGTCCTTTTTTATCAAAAACAGAGGAGGAGATACATTGGTTTGTCAACCGCAGTATCTCCTCCTTTATTTGATTTAGGAACGATGTCCGTTATTATTTAGCGTAGGTTGCTGCTTTTGCTTTCGCACGTTCGATACGTTTCATGGTATCCGGGTGTGACGAGAACATCTTTTGCAGGTAAGAAGCTTGTGGAGCATCTTTCGACAGTTCGGACAACTTAGCCAGTGAGTTAGCCATTGCATACGGGTCGATACCGTTCTTTACACAGAACTCTACTCCGTAATCATCCGCTTCGCTTTCCTGCTTCTGTGAATATTGTGCGCCTGCCAGAGCTTCAGCCATAGCTCCCAGCTCGGAGTCGGTCAGTTTGGCTACTTTATCGCTGCTGGCACCTGCTGCATTCTTCACGGCTGAACGGAGATAAGCATTCTTCATGGCATCTTTAGAATCTGTGTGAACTACGTGGCCAATCTCATGTCCTACCACTGCCATCACTTCTTCATCCGTCATCACATCCATCAGACCGGCGCAAATACGTACACTACCGTCGCCACAAGCGAAAGCATTTACGTCTACCACTTCATATACACCAAAGTTAAGTTTCAGTCCATCCACTTCTTTGATATGTCCCGTCAACTTCTCCAGACGTTTGCCATATTCAGTATCAGGTTTGGTCAATGGATTATGAGCATCCATCCATACCATATACTCCTTACTCATGTTGGCGATGTCCGCATCAGATAAAGTAACGGCTGATACTACGTCTTTACCGGCTTGTAACGCTTTTCCCAAATTAATCTTCTTGCCGAATTGTGCAGAAGCTGTCATACCCATGCCTAACAATACGAAGGCAATCATAGCGATTTCTCTTTTCATACTCTTTTCTAGTTTACAGTTTTATGCATAAATTAATACTCAAATGTTATTCCTAATGTGGGGAGCAATGTCCCGCTCGATTGTTTGAGGCGTTTCATTTTATAGTGTTGACTGTCGGCAGGGGCTTCCGGATTTTCGATGATACCGGTGCTCATCAGTACATCTTGCTGTTTCAGTTTGCTTACCGTGATATTTTGCAAATCAAGATAGAATCCCAGCATACAATGTTTCAGATAAAATGTCTTGTCGATACGGAGGTCTACCTGTGCAAAAGCCGGAAGACGTTCTTTATTATATTTAGAATAGTCGTAATATGCTTTACCTTGTGCATCCCAGGCAGATACCAGAGATGACTTTTCTTCATCATAAGGCGTATAAGGAGCACCGCCGATGCAACTGACTTTCATCCCGACACTCCATTGGCGTGGCAGATTGTAGGTTCCCCGTAAGTTGAAGATATACCGGTTGTCCCATGCGGATGCAATGTATTCACTCTCTTTGTCGTTGCGGTATTCGCTTTTAAATAAGGTAAAGGAAGAAGCCAGATTCAGTTTCTTGGCGATCAGCCATTTCACCAAAATCTCCGCACCATACGAACGTCCCTGGGCGGTGGAGGTCAGCAATTCGTTGCCAATCACCCCGTAGTCATTTCCTTTGCAGGTAAGAGGAATGCCATCCACAACGGAGAGCGGAATTTTATCATAATCTTTGTAGAATCCTTCCACGGAAACTTCGAAAGTATCTCCTTTGCGCCAACTGATACCCAAGCTTTCCTGGCTGACTTTCATATAGCGGAGATTGTATTTGTTGACATACGTTCCGTTATTATCCTTAAAACCGAGAGCCGTGTAAGGAGGCAACTGGTAATAAAGTCCTGCATTTCCGCTTAAAAACCAGTGATCGGCAAGTTGATAGGAAAGCGATATGCGCGGTGAAAGCTGGTCGGAGAGTGATTTCATCGCCGATGAATAATTGTTGGCATCCGCTCTCAATCCCAAAGAAGCGGTGAAGCGTTCGTCCATCGAAGAGTAGCTGATAGTGCCGAAAAGTCCCCAGCGCATCATCCCCAAATAAGTATGGTAATCAAACGTTTGTGCCTGATTGATATATGCCTTTTGAAAGGTGGTGTTGGTATATTGGCTGTAATCCAGGTTCAATCCGAGGTTGACCTTCCAGTTGCGGAAAGAAGAATTGTTTTCGAAACGGGATTTTGTCTCTTGTTCGGTAGAACGGAGGCGGAGCATCAGATTCTCCGGAATACTTTCATCATTCTGACGGTATTTGGTGTTGCGGTTGTTCAGATAGCTGTGACTGACTACCACTGACTGCACATGTGCGCCTGCATAATGACGATAAACGGCTCCCAATGTAAATGTCTCCTGCTTGATTTTCGGCAGGTAACTAAGAATATATTCGTTGTCTTCGCTATCCGCTTTCGTGTTCAATCGCATATTGTCGATTCCTCCGAGTCCCAGCACTGTCAACTCGTTCTGTTCGTTAAACCGGGTTTTCAATTTGAACTGCGCATCGGTGAAAGTCGGCAGGAAAGGGAGGTCGAGCATATCAAACAGGAATTGCAGATAAGATTGACGTATAGATACCAGATAAGAGGTCTTTTTCCCGATATGCCCGTTGGAGGCGAGCGAGACTTCGGATGCTCCGAGGGTAGCCTTTACAGAGTTGTGCTCCATATCTCCGTCGCGCAACTTGAAATCAAGAACGGAACTAAGTGCGTTTCCTCTATCAGTGGGGAAAGCACCGGTGTAGAAATTGACTTCACGTATCAGGTCGGCATTGAGGATTCCCACCGGACCACCGGAGGCTCCTTGCGTACTGAAGTGATTGATATTGGGAATTTCCACTCCATCCAAGTAGAAACGGTTTTCAGAAGGAGAACCACCGCGCACAATCAAGTCGTTGCGGTATCCAATCGGTGAGAAGGCAACTCCCGGATAAGACTGAACAATACGTGAAATGTCCCGATTAGCTCCCGGACTTTTTTCTATTTCCTGCAATCCGATAATGCGCAGGCTGACGGGGCTTTCCAAATCACGTCGGAAAGGAGAAGCGGTGACGGTTACTCCTGCGAGTTCGGTCAGGTTCTCTTCCATCTCTATCGAGATATTCAGATCTTTGGTAGATACAATATATTCGGGAGTAGTGACACTTTTGTAGCCGATGGCAGTTGCTTGCAGGCGGTAGATGCCGGGAGGTACTTGTTCGATGGTGAAATGGCCTTCCGCATTGGTGACGCCACCTTTGTTCAGCCCGAGAACCATTACGTTAATGAACTCTAATGGTTGACGGCTGTTTTTCTCAATAACCGTTCCCCTGATTCGATGTACAGGTTGTGCCTGTAGCAGGGAAAGTAGAAGGTTTGAAAATAGTAGCAGTGTCAACAGTCTTTTCATGTGATTGCGAATTATTGCTGCGAAAGTACAAAAAAAGTATTAAAGAATGATACCTTCCGTGAATAAAAACAGAATATGTCTTATATTTGTGGGACATATTAAAAACAGATTCCTTATGAAGACTGTAAAACTGATAACTTGTAATGATGCGATGAAAGCACATATCCTTCAAGGGGCATTGGAGAATGAAGGCATCGAGTCTATTCTGCACAATGAGAACTTCTCTACTTTGTATAAAAGTTGTGTGAGCAGTATAGCGGGGGTGGATATATTGGTGGCAGATGAAGACTACGAGAATGCTGTTCAAGTGTTGAAGGATAACGATAGTTGGCCGGAAGAATTAACGCTTTGTCCGTATTGCGGTTCATCGGACATTCAGTTGGTTTTGAGAAAAGGAAAGCGCTGGCGTGCGATGGGGGCTGCTATCATTTCTGCATTAATGGTCATTCCCCCGGGAGACAACCACTGGAACTATACCTGTAAACAATGTCATAAAACCTTTGAAATGCCGGTTTCTAAATTTGATCCTTCCGCAGTAGCAGAGGAATAACTATATCTAACTATATAACACACAATGAAAAAGAAAAAACTTCTATTAATTGCTCTTTTTTTAGTATGGGTGGCTCCTTCGTTTGCTGCCAAAGTAGATACTTTATTAATTAAAAGTCCTTCCATGAATAAGGATGTGCAAGTGGTGGTGGTAACGCCGGATGCTGCGCTGGGGAAGAAAGCAGTAGTTTGTCCCGCCATTTATTTGTTGCACGGTTACGGTGGAAATGCTAAAACATGGATTGGAATTAAACCGAATCTTCCTCAAATTGCGGACGAAAAAGGAATTATATTCGTTTGTCCGGACGGAAAGAATAGCTGGTACTGGGATAGTCCGCTCAATCCGTCTTATCGTTATGAAACTTTTATTTCATCGGAACTGGTGAAGTATATCGACGAACATTACAAGACGATTGCCGACAGAAAAGGACGTGCCATCACCGGATTAAGTATGGGTGGACACGGAGCGATGTGGAATGCAATCCGTCATAAAGATACGTTTGGTGCCAGTGGAAGTACAAGCGGAGGGATGGATATTCGCCCGTTCCCGAAAAACTGGGACATGTCCAAGCAGTTGGGAGAATGTGAATCTAACAAGGAAGTATGGGATAATCATACCGTTATCAATCAGATTGATAAGATAGAGAATGGCGATTTGGCTATCATTGTCGATTGTGGAGAAGGAGATTTCTTTTTGAATGTGAACAAGGATTTGCATAACCGCCTGTTAGAAAAAAAAATCGATCATGATTTTATTACCCGTCCGGGAGGACATAATGGACAGTATTGGAATAACTCCATTGATTATCAGATTCTGTTCTTTGATAAGTTTTTCAAGAAATAAATCCGGAAATACTTGACTTTGGCTTGTCAATGTCGTATCTTTGGATACAGAATCATAAAATAGATTGAGGTTAAACTGCGATAGAAGGAGGAGGCGAAAGCTTTCTCCTTTTTTGTTATATGCTGCGGTAACGGAGAATCTCACCCCGGCTTGTAGCGGTTGTAAGCCCGGGTGTAAAGACACTTTAGCTGCCGGGGGATGGGAAATCAGGTGTTTTATCTGAGTAAATCATACGCTTTGTTAAGTGTAAACCGATGCTTTGTTAGATGTAAACCAACGCTTTGTTTAGTAGAATCAGACGGTCTGTTTTGAAAAGGTGGAATAATGGGATTCTTTTGTTAATGATGCGTAAATCTGCTATTGACAAGAAGTGTGGTGAAAAACGAAAAGAAGTGCTCCCCAAAAGTTATATAAGAAACTTTTGGGGAGCACTTCTTTTCATTCTATTTGGTTCTTGCTTTGCTTCTATTTAATCTTTAGACCGCCACCACCGACAAACCGCCTACTTGCGGGACTAATAACACTTTTCTCAATCTTGAATTGTGCTTTTGTAGTTGTATCTTCTTCTTTTTCCGGGGGATAAGTGCCTTCTAGAACACCGATGGCTACTTTTAATAATCTTTCATTTGGATCACCGAATGGCAGAAACTCACTGTAATTAGTAACTCCATCAATGGTCGTTTCACTGATTTTAAGATCTGTTGCAGGTGAGATAGCTCCTCCGGCATCGTGATTGGAATCATAAACAGTACATACTACCGGGTTGACTGACCACAGAAATTCTTCATTAATGAATTGTTCTGTTGCTACGTTTTGTCCTTTTGTGACACCACCGATGGTTACGACAGGATAGCTGTCTTTCAGGAAGAGACTTCTGATTAACATTTCCGGTGCTCCAGCTGTTGTACTGCTTGTGATAGCAAACAGACCGGGCAGGTCTAAATTAACACCGCTCTTTAATATTTCACTATCAAAGTTGATGGTAGCATCCTTGTCTCTGTTTTTATTATTATATTCCAGATAGGCCATCGGCTTATTTAATCGTACTTCTGAAGTCAAAATTGTACCTAATAGCTGAACGCAGTCCAATGAACCACCAGCGTTATAACGTAAGTCAAGTATAACATATTTTACGCCTGCTGTCTTGAATTCTTGTGAAATTTGTCGCAGTTCGTTATTGTACTTGTCCGGATCACTGTTAGTGCCGGCTGTGAAACTACTGTACATGAGATACCCTACTTTGATATCTCTATTGTTTTCTTTTACTGTAAGTATTTTGGTCTTATGTATCGGATTATCTTCAACGGATCGTGCCGCAGGTAGTTTTAATGTTATGCCATTAGGTACTACTTTGTATACAAATTCTTCTTCTACTTCTTCTTCCCCCTCTGCCGGCTCAACAGGAACTTCTTTCCATACTCCCATCACTAAATCTCGGGCTTTGGTCCCTTGCAGTAATTGAGTCTCGTATTTTTTGCTGATGTAAGAAGTATCGACTTTCATAATCCAGTCACCGCGCACCAATCCGGCCGCTTCTGCCGGTGAACCGGGAATGACGTAAGTAATTAACGCATTATAAGCTGTATCAATATCCGCACTTCGAACTAGTGAATAATCAAATCCATAGGTAGGTAGGGGAGTTTCCATCACAGAATCTACAAACGAGTAACTGTCGCTTTTCGATTTCACTTTAGACAAGAACGAGGCAGGTTCCAAAAACAGATTCACATCATCGTAGGAAGGTAGATCTTGATACCACAGATAGTTCTGTTGCATGATGTCGTACATCCATGTATCCAGTGCAGTTTGATGGGCATACTCCGGCCAGCGGTCGACGCCACAGGAGAAGAAACCACTGATAGATACGAGGATCAGGGCAGGTATGAGGATTATCTTTCTTAATTTCGTCATCATAAAAAGCTTTTTACTGTGCAAATGTAGGAAATACTTTGCTTATCTACCACATTTATGGTATAAAAATGCCTTCAATATGTGATTGGCTGTTAGAGATTCTTGCCTTATCTTTGTAGCATAGAATTTTTTAATAGGTATTAGCTTACATATAGAACGTTATTAATAGACGAATCATTATTCATGGATATAGCTGCATTATTATCAGGAGGTGTCGACAGTTCGGTTGTTGTACATCTCCTTTGTGAGCAAGGATATAAGCCCACTCTTTTTTATATTAAGATAGGCATGGACGGAGCGGAATATATGGACTGTTCGGCAGAGGAAGATATTGAATTATCTACTGCTACGGCACGTAAGTACGGTCTGTCTTTGGAGGTAGTGGATTTGCATCAGGAGTATTGGGAGAATGTAGCGGCCTATGCCATTGATAAAATCCGGCAGGGACTGACGCCTAATCCGGATGTGATGTGTAATAAGCTTATCAAATTCGGTTGCTTTGAACAGCGTGTTGGGAAAGACTTCGACTTTACGGCAACCGGTCATTATGCCACCACCTTGCAACGCAACGGTAAAACTTGGTTGGGCACAGCGAAAGACCCTGTGAAAGACCAGACGGACTTTCTCGCACAGATTGATTACCTGCAAGTTTCCAAACTCATGTTTCCCATTGGAGGTTTGATGAAACAAGAAGTACGTGAGATTGCCAATAAAGCCGGATTGCCGAGTGCCAGAAGGAAAGATAGTCAGGGTATCTGTTTTCTTGGGAAGATAAACTACAATGATTTTGTTCGTCGTTTTTTAGGAGAAAAGGAAGGGGCGATTATTGAATTGGAAACCGGAAAGAAATTGGGTACACATCGCGGTTATTGGTTTCATACAATCGGCCAGCGCAAAGGGCTTGGATTGAGTGGTGGACCCTGGTTCGTAGTCAAGAAGGATATTGAAGAAAATACAATTTATGTGTCCCGCGGTTACGGTGTGGAAACACAGTACGGCAATGAATTCCGGATGCATGATTTCCATTTCATTACTGATAATCCCTGGAAAGGACAGGAGAAGGAGATAGACATCACTTTCAAGATTCGTCACACTCCCGACTTTACCAAAGGAAAACTGATACAGGAAGGAGAGAAGCAATTCCACATTTTGTCCTCTGAAAAGCTGCAAGGCATTGCTCCGGGACAGTTTGGGGTGATTTATGATGAAGAGGCGAAAGTTTGTGTGGGAAGCGGAGAAATCATCTGTTAAATAGTTCCCTTAGAGGGGTAGAGGTTAGTGAATAGCGGTGTCAGATATAGTATTCGGCTAAATCCACAATCCCTGCCCTCATCGCATATTTAGTAGCCTCGTGCACATTATTCACTCCCAATTTACGAAAGATATTTTTACGATGGCTGTTGATCGTATGGAAACTAAGATTTTTCTCTGCGGCAATCTCTTTCGTTGTTTTCCCTAATGCAATTTCTTTTAGGATATTCTTTTCTGTCTGCGTCAGCAAATGGTCGTCCATGCTTGACGCTGCCAGCGGAGAAGAAGTTCCCGAAAGCAGCAGATTGCTGACATGATTGCAAATATACCGTTGTTTGCGGGTGGCGCATTGAATGGCAGTCATGATTTCTTCTTTTGAGTTATCTTTCATCACTACCCCGAAAGCCATGCTGCTGAATAATACTTGGCGGAGAAAGTTCAGGCTTAGTTCGTCAGAGAATAGAATCCAGTCGGCTTCCTTGAATCTTTCCTGCAGGACAATCAATTCATCTGCCCCCGCAAAATTGAACAAGGTGTAATCCAGGATAATCACTGCTTGCGGATACAATCGTAGCTGCTGAATCAGTTCAGCCTTGTTGTCAGCTTCTAAAAGGAGGGATACCTCCTTTTGTTTACTCAACAGGAACATCATTCCTGCCTTACTGATATCCTGATTGTCTGCAATGATAAATTCTCTCATAAGCCATACTGAATAAAAAAACTCCGCTACAAATGTACGCATTTTGCGCGATTTGTAGCGGAGTTATGATAAGATTCTTGTATCCGGATTACCAGGAACGTCCCTTGAAGATATTTGACTGGTCAAGCGGAACGATATTTCCGTTCAATGTCAGGTTGTTGTTGCTGAAGTTCGGGCTGATACTAACCGAAGCTGTATTGTTTCCACTGCTCATATTAATAAATACTTGAGCGGAGATGCCGATACCCTGAACACTGAATGAACAGTTCACATTTCCTTTTTTGTCGATATTCATCTTCATATCCGAAGAATTACCATCTACTGTCACACCACCGATTCCGTTAGGACCTGGGTAAGGAGTGTTGAAAGCAGTCTGTACGGTAGCTCTGTTGCCGTTCATCAGGACGAAGTTGGTGTTTGAAGTAACAAAAGCACTCATACCGTTGCGGAAGACAACCTGATTAGCTTCCAATACAAATTGCTTGTTTTTCAAAGCCTGTACAGCTTGTTGATAGGCTGCCATGTCCTGCACCTCTTCTTCGGCACGGAGTTTCGCTCTCTCTGCATCTCTTTGAGCTTTTCTTTCTGCGCGGCGTGCTGCTGCGTTACTTTCTTGTGCATACATCATTGTGCTTGCACTCACTAATACTAATGCTACTAATGCAATAAACTTTTTCATAACTTTTTTTTGTTTAGGTTTAATATGTTGTTCGTTTATTGCAAAAACAAAGTGTATGCCAGATTGTTCACGAACGTCGTGCAATTTTATATCCGATGGCTGCCACGGTGATACTCATTAAAGGACTGATAATGTTGAAAAAACAATAAGGGAGATACACAAGTGTGGGTACACTCAAGATAGTGGCTTGAGTCATTCCACAGCTGTTCCACGGGATCAATACGGATGTAACGGTTACTGCATCTTCCGTGGTACGGCTTAGTAAGCAACTTTCATACCCTTTCTTGGCATAAATATCGCGAAACATATTTCCCGTCAGAATAATACTGATATATTGATCGGCAGTGGTCAGATTAAGAAACAGACCGGAACAAACCGTCGCACTGACCACGCTGACTGTTTTCTTCATAAAGCGCACAAAGATGGAAGTGATACTTCCCACCATGCCGCTTGCTGTCATTGCTCCGCCGAAACACATGGCACATAGTATCAACCAAATCGTATTCATCATTCCTGACATGCCACGTGTGGCAATTAAATCTGTCAGAACGGCATTATTCGTGTGTAAATTTGTCTCTCCGTAGATAGTCATCATTAGTCCTTTAAACAGTGAATCGAATCCGGAAGCGGCAATTCCTGAAATTTCTTCCAACAAATCCGGCTGAAAGATCAAAGCAAAAACAGCAGCCAGCAGGGTAGACAGGAACAGCGTAACGATAGACGGCACTTTCTTCGCTATCAATATCCCGGTTGCTACGGGAACTATCAGCAGCCACGGAGTGATATGAAACTTTTCATTCAGAGCTGTTGCCACTTCTGCGATGTGTTGTGTATTGTTGGCATCATGAGAGAATCCTGCTACAGTGAAAATAATTAGCGTAATGACAAGAGATGGAACCGTAGTAATCATCATATAACGGATGTGACGGAACAAGGGAGTGTCTGTGATAGAAGAGGCCAGGATGGTGGTTTCGGATAAAGGAGATATTTTATCTCCGAAGTATGCCCCCGAAATAATGGCTCCGGCAATCCAACCGTCTTCGAAACCTTGTGCTTTTCCGATACCCATCAGGGCGATACCGATGGTAGCAATGGTAGTCCACGAACTTCCGGTCATAACGGAAATCAATGCGCAGATGATGCAGGTAGATGCCAGGAAGAAACTGGGATGGATAATTTGCATCCCGTAGTAGATTAGCGTAGGCACTACTCCACTAATCATCCAGATCCCGCTCAACGCACCGATTATCAATAGAATAATAATGGCTGTTGCCACTCCGGCAATATTGTTGGTGATGGCGAGCTCATAATCTTTCCAGGGAATTTTATAGAACACCATACCGATAAGGATACAAATTGCTGTAGTGGTGAGTAGTGACACTTGGCTTCCGCCGCTTAGGGCATCACTGCCAAATGTGCGGATAGTGGCAAACAATAATAACACCAGTACAATGATCGGTATCAATGATACAAGGGGAGAGGGGGCTTTCTTCATGTTGATTCTTATAACCTTTTATTTGTTTTCCGGCTACTGTTTTGTTTATAGCCGCGCAAAGATACAACAAAAAAGAATGAAATCTTTTGCTTCAAAACGTCAGGCAATAAAAATTATTATAAGTTTGTATTTGATTGGAATATGTATAAGACCGGCTCAATTAGCGAAAGTCTTACGCCTTATCCACCAGTAACGGATGAAAAGTACCCCTGTCAGGATGAGGGCAATGGATAATCCGGTATAGAAAACAGAAATGAACGTTTCGGGCAGAAGATGGAAGCTACGTATGGTAATTCCCAGAGAAATCATGAAGATCATTGTAATCCAACTTTTCACATCGAAAAAGGAGAACGGGCAATTTCTGTGTTCTTTCTTTTGTTCGATTCGCTGGGTATGTTTATAATAAAGCCTTCTGAACACCAGAACGAAGAATAACAAGAAAACGACGGTAGCTTCTCCTATTTTGAACATCCAATCTTGGGAGGTGTTTAACCAGGTTACAATTCCTATTCGCAGAATATTCGCACCGGCTATAATCCAGACGGTGCCGGCTGTGATAAGTAAGATTTGTCTGTTAACTCCGTATTTCATTGGCTTTTTTATTGTAATAAACGGTTTGACCGTCCGTTTTGTTGACTCACTTCTTGTAGAAAGTCGTAATTAATAAAGAAATTCCGGTTAAAACGACTCCGGTACCGATAACTCCGTGCCAACCATACAGTTGCCAAAAGCTGCCCGCCAGAAATGTTCCCATTGAACCGCCAATAAAGTAAGTAGTCATGAAAACTGTATTGATACGGTTCGAAGCGCGCGGGTCTAGTTCGAAGATACTTGTTTGGTTGCTAAGTTGGATACATTGCATCCCTATGTCAATGATGATGATTCCGGCAATGATACCAATAAAAGTGTTTTCACCGATGAAGAACAGTAACCAGGCAAAGAGAATCAATCCGCAACCGATAAAGTTAAAGCGGCGTACACCTACTTGCTTTACGTATCTTCCTACGAAAGAAGCAGTCAATGCTCCGGCCACTCCGCAAAGTCCTAGCATACCGATTACGTCGCTGTTGGCGAAGAACGGGGCTTGTCCCATTTTAAAAGCCAGACAGGACCACATGGCGAGGAGGGAACCGAAATTCAGTGCCGCCCGGATCGAATAAATGCGCAGTTGCGGGTATTCTTTCACTAAGGCTAACAGAGATTTCATCAGGCCGCTATACTTTCCCTGAAAGTTGGTCTGAATGTCAGGAAGGATTTTTAATACAACGATTGCGCAGATAAACATCATGCCTGCAGCGATGTGATACATTTCCCGCCAGCCAATCAGTTCACCGATAAATCCGCTGACGACACGTGAAGCCAGAATGCCGGTCAATAGTCCTGATAAGACAATCCCTACATTTCTGCCTTTATTTTCCGGACGGGAGAACTGGGCGGCTATCGGAATGAATATTTGTGGAATCATCGAACAAACTCCCGTGAGGAATGAAGCGATAAGTATCAAATGAAAATTGTGCGTCAGGGCGATAGTCAATAGGGAGAATATCAGAATGGTGAAGTTGACGAGGATGATTTTCTTACGCTGATATAAATCTCCCAGAGGGGTGATAAACAACAATCCTGCCGCATAGCCTATTTGCGTGACCATGGCAATCAGGTTAGTTCTGAACTCTGATATGCCAAGTTCATGGCGTATCATATTTAATAGGGGTTGAATATAATAGATGTTGGCTACCGAGACACCGGCCACAATAGCAAGTGTCCAGAGGATAGATGCCGGTAGTCCCCCGTTTTCTTTTAATGGCTGTTTCATGCGGCAAAGATAATAAAATAAGATGTTTATTCGATAAAGAAAGTGGTGGAAACTGTGTTGCCTTCTCCGTCTACTGCCGTCAGGGAATGTTTGCCGGGAGCAGGTTGCAGGGAAATTTTGTGGAAATCCTGTGTCTGTGTCTGATAGGTGTCGTCGAGATGCCAGAAGATAGTGGCATTGGGATTGCTGTGTGCCAGTTCCACCGTGATAAAGCCTTTGCTGCCATCCAGTTGCTTGGGCAGCTTGATGTGGGCGTTCATCGGAGGGTAGATGAACTGCATGGGTTGGAAAGAATCTTCTCCGCAGCCGGCTTTGAAAGGTGGCAGCGGTTTATATTCCGGATGGTGTTGTTTATAGTACCATTCCCATACGGGCGGCAGGGCAAACCATGATTTCTGAATGGTAGGTTCCGTGTTTGCACAGTTTTCATAGATGCGGTGGCTTTCGTCGGCGGATAGTGTGACGAGATGATGGTAAGGACAAGCCTCTGTCCGTAATCCGACGGGAAGGATCAGTACGGTGTCGGTTTCTTCACAGAAACGTCCTTTCAGATGACCGGATTGACGGCATATTTCTGCATCAACGAAAATTCCTGTGGGACGTTCGAACCAGGGTGAAGATGGGAGATAATTGAATATATCGAATAATACGGGACCGGCTGTCTGTGCACCGACCAATCCAGGTTTTCCTTCTCCGGTTGCATTTCCTACCCATACGCCTACTGCATAACGGGGAGTCACGCCAACGGCCCAGGCGTCACGGAATCCGTAACTCGTTCCGGTCTTCCATGCGATAGTCTGCATTGAGGGGATTGATTTCCAGTCAATTTCTTCAGGGCGGTTGACTTCTGTTAAGGCGGAAAGGGTGAGCCAGGCCGCTCCTGCAGAAATGACTCCTTCTGAAATAACTCCTTCTGATATATCCTTTCTCGAAGTTGTTTTTCTTGAAATGGTCTTTCCTGAAGTAACTTTTCTTGAACCATCTCTTTCCGAAACTGTCTTTTCTTCTGTTCCCAGTAGTATCTGCACTTCCTTTTCTTGGGGAAGGTCGTTGGAATGACTGTTGGAGAGGCTTCGTCCCATTTGTGCATAAGCATTCGTCACATCCCATAAAGTAGCTTCGGCACCTCCTAAAATGAGTGATAATCCATAATGGGAGGCTGATCGGTTGATAGTCTTGAACCCCATTTGTTGCAGCATGTGATGAAATTTGGGTACTCCATATCTTTGTAACATGGTGACAGCCGGGATATTCAATGAGCGGGCAAGAGCTTCGGAAGCGGGGACGGCTCCTTCAAACTGCATGCTGAAGTTTTGTGGAGTAAAGCCATTGATATTAACGGGTACGTCCGGTAACAGCATTTGCGGTAATAGACTTCCCTCCTGTAGCATGGCACCATAGAGAAAGGGTTTTAAAATACTGCCTGTACTTCTGGGAGCTTGAATCACGTCTACTTGATTCCCCCCTTGCTTACGGTCGAAATGTACATTTCCGCAGTATGCTACCACTTGATTGGTGGGAATGTCTATAATTAGGATAGCCAGGTTACGGATATCACTTCGATTAAATTCATTGCTCCACCGTTCCGCCAAACTCTCTATATGGGTTTGTATTCCTTTATCGATGGTTGAGCGGGTATATAATCCGTTTCTTTCTTGATAAAAGCGGGTAACCAGGTGGGGGGCTATTTGAGGAAGAGGATGTGGTTCGTCGGGTAACGGTTCGCTGATAGCCAATTCATAGGTGGACGCATCAATAATCTCTTCTTCAAAAAGTTGTTTTAATAAACGGTTGCGTTTGGAAAGTAGTGTTTTTCGTCCTTTGGATAGATGAATCATGGCGGGGGCATTGGGCAGGACGGCCAGCATGGCTGATTCCGCCCATGATAAATCTTCGGCAGAATGACCGAAGTAGCGCCAGGCAGCAGCATCCAGTCCTACTACATTTCCTCCGAATGGTGCATGAGAGACATACATGGATAAGATTTCCTCTTTGGAAGTCCGAAACTCCAAACGGGTAGCCCAGATCATTTCGATGACTTTCTCTCCGATAGTTCTGGGTTTGTTCCGGGCGAGACGGATGGTCTGCATGGTAAGGGTACTGCCTCCGCTTACAACACGTTTATTCTTTAAATTCTGATAGAGTGCTCTTCCGGTAGATAGCGGATTAACTCCCCAATGGTGGTAAAAGTGTTTATCTTCAAAGGTAATAAGGCATTGTTTGATTTTCTCGGGTGTTGTCTTTCGGGGAGGAAACCGCCATTGACCATCCGAAGCGATACGTGCTCCCAGTAATTCTTCGTTTCGATCAGTCACAACGGTGGAGTAGGGTACATGAAACAGTTGCCGGGGAAGGCAAAAGATGTATCCTATCATCAAAAGAGCAATGCTTATTGTCATTACTTTCTTAGTAACAGATAATCGTTTGAAGAATTTATATATAGGATTCATTTAAATGTTAAGAGCTAAGAGACATATCTTTGTGACAAATAATTAGGCACGGATTACACGGATTACGCATTTTTGGTTAACGAGTAGAACCGTGTAATCCGTGCCTGAAATTTATCGACTGACAGTTGTTCTTCCCGCTTTGCTGCGTGCCTGTACGTTTACATCATACATTGCTTCACATTGAACGGCAGGAAGAATAAAGTTACCTGCATAAGTCGCTTGCAGTCTGACAGTGAATACTTTTGTTTCACCACGACGCAAATTGAAATAAGTTAATACCCTGTCATCGCGTATATCCAGATAATTATATTTGCTGACGGATTTACCGGAACCGTCGGCTGCTCCGCTTTCCGTTTCGGGGGCAACCATTCTTTCGTTGTATATTTCCCAACCGGACGGTATGATATGCGTCAGTGCCAGATTGGTGTAATCGGAAGTTCCGCTAATATTGGATATGGAGGTGATAGCCATAAAGTCAGTTCCCTGTATAATATCATTGACAGAGATCGGTGTACCGTTCAGGTTGGCATATCTTATATCCATGCGAAGATTGTCGCTGATGGCCGGTAATGTATCGTTCAACAACTGTGTGCGTGTGATAAGGTCTACGCTAAGCGCTCCTTTTCCTTGATTCTTCACAGCAATCATACCGGATTTGGGAGTGGTGGCGATTTCCTTTTCAAACACAGCTTTAGCCGATTTCACGGCAGGTTGTTGTTTGTCGTTCCATGTCCATACGAAATCCAATGTGCCTGACAGCTTTTCAGCCAGACGTCCCATTGCCATAAGAGCAAAAGCGGTGGATTGTGTACTGAACCACTCCTCTTGTGACAGATTCTTTGAAACGACTTTTGCCTGCTGTAAAGCATCCCGTTCCCGGTTCATCAGGATCAGTGTTTCCAGAATCATAGCTTCATCACGGTCGGAGGAACCGTAAATCTGATTCATGGAAGAGTAGGGGCTTACTGTTGTTTCCGCATTATACACCAGTTCTTCAGCCGGTTTCATCTTTCCGGTCAGTGCATAGGTTGCTGCCAGTCTCCATTTAGCCTGAATGGATAATCCTGCCTGTTCTTTCATCCGGTTCATGGCCCCATATTCCGGTGCTCCTGCCAATGCAAGCGTATATAAACGGAAAGCCTGTTGCAATTCCGACTGCCATTGTTGCCAGCCGCTTGCATCCTGCGGCATCCGCCAGTTCTGTGCGGCAGCACGTTGGAAACGCTTCCACTTGTTCAATACGTTCGAATGAACGGCGTATCCTTTTTCTTGTGCCAGTGTCAGGAACATTCCTGCATAAGAACTGATCCATTCGTCGGCAACAGCATTTCCCGGCCAATATACAAATCCGCCATTGGGGAGTTGACGACCATAAATCTGCCGGATAGCCTCCTGTACATTTGTCTTTATCTTTTCGGCTTCTATCTTATCTATTGTTTTGAATTGGCCGACAAACAGAAGAGGCAAAGCCTTGGAAGTCAACTGTTCCGTACAATGATGCTGATAGTTGTATAAGAAGTCGAACCGGCGGCTGATATCAACCGAAGGTATGCGTGATACTTCCAGCTTTATCTGGTTATTTGCAGAAGAACTGCTTAGATTGTATGAAAGTTCTTTGCTTTGTCCGGCTTCTACCCATTGACTGTTGCGCAGGGTTACTATCGGATTCGGGTTGCGTACTTCTATTTCAATGGTTTCTTTAGTTTGTTGTCCGCCACCATTGGCTGTCAGATGGATGGTAGCCTTTCCTGTTTTACTACCTGTTTTTAAGGTAAAGAACACGAGCTGGTCACCCGGTTGGCTAAATTTGAGCGACTGTTGGTTGGCCCCTACAATCTGTACTCCTCCACCGGATGCCTGAAGTGATACGGTTACATTCTTCACTTGATTTTCCATCGCAAAGATATTTACCGGAACGGTGATTTCTTCCTGAATACTAAGCACACGGGGCAAGGTGGACAACATCATTAACGGAGTCCGCACGAAAGCCGTTTTTTCCGCATTGCCGTACGCTCCCTCTTGTCCGGCAACCACCATGGCACGTACCGAACCTACATACATCGGAAGTTTCAGCGTATGCGTCTGGCTCTTACCTTTTCCCAGATAGAAAGGACCTATAAACTTGACTACCGGTTTGAAGCGGTTTGCTTTTGCATCGGCAGGTTTTAATGTGGCGTCTCCACCCGTACTGAAAAGTGAACTGTAACTTCCGGCGGAAGCTCCCAATACATTATCATACATATCCCATGTCCGGATGCCGAGTGCTTCGCGTGAATAGAAATCATTCCATGGGTCCGGGGTTTTGAAATTGGTAAGATCCAGCAAACCGTCGTCTACAATAGCTAATGTATAAGTCATCGGTTTTCCGGTCTTTTCGCTGACGGTCACATTGAAGTTGGTTTCCGGGCGTAATACTTCCGGCATCTGTATCTGCGGTTGCAACACCGTCTGACTGTTAGTCACGAATACCGGAACGACGCCATACATACGGATAGGCAGGTCATTGACTGTTTGCGCGTGAGGCTGTAACAGACTGATATGCAGATATACATTCGGAGTCATCTCCGGTGTAATCTTGAATGTATATTTCGTATCTCCTCCGTTGGAAACCTCTATCCATTCTTGTCGTAATACGGTAGAACCGTTTTCTATGGATACCAGTGCACGTCCTCCCGCTGCTGCAGGAATGATTGCTGTGGCTGTTTCTCCTATTTCATAAGAATCTTTGTTCAGCGAGAAAGCAAGCATCTTGATACCGCTGGGATCAGTCTTGCTCGAACGTCCCCGCCATTCCGGCCAGTCAACATAAACTGTACCTCCGGTGGCATGTCCACTCTCTTTATCTTTCACGTAAACCAGGTAGCGTCCCCATGACGGATAATCGATACGGAATTTGAAAGATGCTTTTCCGCCTCTTGTCTGTAAATTGCCGCTGGCAACAGGAGTGATGGAACTGTTGTTGATATACGTTCCGAAAGATTCACCACTGTTTTCCCACCACCAACTCCAGCCGATGCGGTATATTTTGTATTCCAGATTAGAACTGTTCACTAACTGTCCCTGCGTGTTTACAGTTACAATATCGAATACATGATCTTTGTCAGTTTCAATATATTTGCCTTTTGGCTGGTTCAGATTGATACCGACATAAGAGGTGAATGGTGAGAATGGAATTGTTTGAGTGTAGATGCTGGCATCTCCTCCCGGTTCGAACACGCGGGTGGTGAAAGTGGCGTTCAGCATACCCGGCGCTTCCGTTGCGGTCGGAACTTTCAGCATGACATTTGCTTTTCCTTCTGCATCCAGTGTGCCGTCAAATATATCTGTTTTGATAGTCGTGAAATCCGTAGCCGGATTGTTAAAGATATATTGTCCGTAATTCTTAAACTGTGTATTCACTTTCGATAAAGACATTTCTACTTTGGCTTTCAGTTTGGAGGCAGTTGCTCCTGTCAGCCAGGTTGAAGTGAGTGGGGCATAGAAATTCTTGTCCGTGGCTTGAAGCACCTTCGGCAATGCCAGATTTATTTTCAAGCGGTTGGGCTTTATGGTTTCGATACGCAGACCTTTGTGGAAGGTGGTTCCTCCCACCTTAATATACGCATTCCAAAGTCCGGTCGGGTCTGTTGCCTGTGTCGGAACGTCGAATGTATAGAATCCGTTCATTCCTTGTGTTGAAATCATTTTTGTGTAGAACTGTCCTCTCGGATTGTAAATCTCCAGTGCTACGGGATGCTTGTCGGGGATTCTCTTTTCGCGGTCTTCCAATATAAAGGAAATGTGCAGCGTGTCTCCCGGGCGCCATACTCCTCTTTCGCCATATATAAATCCTTTCAGTCCCTTTTGAATATCTTTTCCTCCCACGTCGAATCTGCTGACGGACTGTTCTTCACCGTCCACAACGCGGACGTACGCTTTTTGCTTGTCCGATTCTGCCACGATAATGAAAGGCACACCGTTCGGAGTGATTTCAACGAATCCTTCTCCATTGGTTTCTCCTTTCCCTATGGGTTGTAACTGGAAATTATACGCTGTTACCTGTGCTTTCCCTATCGGTTTTGTATCCAAAATATTACTAACGGCAATCCACAGTTTATTCAGTGAGTTCCGTTTTACAATCATTCCCAGGTTGGAAGCAAAAACGTTGCAGGCAGCTGCCCGGTCTGAATCCATATAATAAGACGGATGGCAGGGGTTGTCGCGTTCCGTCCATCGGTACACACTCCAGTCCATTGTTCCGCCATTGTAATAATAGTAGGCTTCGGGGGTATTCCAGATTGCTTCATCTTCTTCGGACAAAACACTTCCACTTACTTTGGTCAGCCCGTCGGAGGTGCTGCTGTCGGCGAATTTCATATCCTGATTCTCGCCTCCTCCACAAGGATAAGCGGAGTATTCCTGACGAAATGAAAGTATGACACGATAGATGGCACCCGGTTCCTGGTGGATTAATCCGGCAAGGTCTATCGAGTAATCTCCCCAATGATGAATGTCTTTGGAAGCATCTTTGGCAAGCCATAATGTTTTCTTGTAAACCAGTCTTCCCGAACGGCGTAGCTCATTGGCCGAGGCCAGTGAATTGGTTTGCATAAACATCAATACATTGTTCTCGAAAATGCGGATCACGCTCAAATCCACAGCGTATAGGTTGACAGCCCTGAAAGGAATAATCAGACTTTTCGAATCGGGCAGGATAGCGGCGGTAGTAGACATTTCCACTTGTGGCTTCAGACTTACTTCACTGAATGAGATCGTATGAGAAGTTCCCAATGCTTTACCTTGACAGTCTTTGACTCCTTCATGGATATTCAACGTCAGTTTGTTCTGTGTGTTTGCTTCGAAATAGATAAAAACTCTGTTCTCACTGATTTGGAAGATCGATGAGGAGATTTCCGGGATCTCAATCAGTCCTTTTAAATCTTGAGTAGTGGATAAGGGAGCGGAGAAAACAATCTCGATTCCATTTTCCGGTTGGTCGATGCGTTCGGCAGACATGAAACGGAAACAATCTTTCGCCGGTATCAGTACTTCTTCGCTTTGTTTACGGTCGATGCCGGCTGCGTTGCCGTTGGCTGTGATAGTCAAGGGGTAATCATCAGCTTCTCTGGGGATTTGTCTGATACTAAACAAATACCGGGTATGATTGTCGGTTGCGGTGACTTCCACCGGATAACTCTTTTTTCCGTCACTGGCAGTCAGCATCTTTTCTACCTCTTCCTTTTTCACTACGTCGCTGAAACGTATCTCTCCTTTAATATTTATTTCATTCGGTTGGGTAGCTGTAATCGGCAATGATTCCAGTTGCAGGGTGAAGTTACGTTCCTGTACACGGAATGAGAAGTTGAACTCTTTCAGCTTTTTGTCCACTTCGATGAAGTCTCCGAGCCGGAAAGTTCCTTCGTAAAGTGTTCCCGGTTTCAGCGCTCCTTCTTCGGGCACAAATTCAATGGTATTGTTGCTAACCCAATATGCTTTTCCTTTTAATGAAGGTGAGAAACTGAACGGATTGCTTTTTAACTCATTGTTCATATCCACCATGGGTTGGTCGTGGGTCAGTTCTATACCTGTCTCTTATACACATCTGACGCTGCCGACGAATTAGACGGTG
>ENA-OXVT01000219-OXVT01000219.1-human-gut-metagenome-genome-assembly--contig:-NODE-219-length-28481-cov-30.601210_pt1 | contig 28481 bp, 28 predicted proteins | sample MGYA00249253_ERZ652702 | MGnify/ENA primary metagenome ERZ652702 (study PRJEB26925, sample SAMN05826756) | human gut metagenome | biome: ENVO:2100002; feature: ENVO:00000062; material: ENVO:00002003...
GCCATCTGAAATATACGATGATGGTTCACCCAGATCACCGCAACAAATATAAAGCTGATGGTATAAGCTAATAATGTATTTCGGATGACCCATAAAGAATGAAAGCTAGATGTATTAGGGATCTTGATCTCTAATACAAGAACTCTCAAAACAATGGCTACCACTCCATCAGTAAATGCTTCTAATCTCGACTTTGTCACGATGATTCCTCCTCAGATGATTCAGCGCTTTTATTTTATCACTTACGTTATTAAATAACCGTCGTTTTATATAGGAAATTTTCTGAAAATTGTTGCATATTTTTCGAAATTTTGTTACTTTTAAAAAAACCGTAAAGGAGTTATGTATGACAAAAAAATTATCATTTAAAGACTATCTTTTTATAGGCTCCATGCTTTTCGGTCTATTTTTTGGTGCTGGAAATCTTATCTTTCCCGTTCATTTGGGTCAAGAAGCAGGCGCTGCTACCTTTTGGGCGAATCTAGGTTTCTTGGTTACCGGTATCGGTCTTCCCTTCTTAGGGGTGATTGCCATTGGTGTATCGAAAAGCTCAGGTGTATATGAATTAGCAAAACGGATAAATCAAACATATGCGATGGTTTTTACCATCTTGCTTTACTTAGTTATCGGACCGTTTTTTGCTTTACCTCGCCTTGCAACCACATCTTTCGAGATTGGTTTAGCACCATTTATCGATCCTAGCAGACAGACGCTATATCTAGCAATTTTCAGTATTGTATTTTTTGTGCTGGCTTGGTGGTTTTCAAGAAAACCGACAAAGATATTAGATTATGTTGGAAAGTTCCTGAATCCTGCATTTTTGGTTTTATTAGGTGCTTTGCTTCTCCTTGCTTTTTTGAATCCACTAGGTTCTGTAAATCAAGCGCCTATTCAGCCAAATTATCAAGAGCATGCTTTTTTCACAGGGTTTACTCAAGGATATAACACATTAGATGCGCTTGCTGCTTTAGCATTTGGGATCATCATTGTCACAACAATCCAAAACATGGGTGTAACAAAACCTGCTGAAATCGCTAAAGACACGATCAAATCTGGTGCGATCAGCATTATATTGATGGGAATCATTTATACTTTGCTCGCTTATTTAGGTGCTATGAGCTTAGGTAGCTTTGCTCTAAGTGAAAATGGCGGGATCACGCTGGCTCAGATTGCTGATCATTATTTAGGTACTTATGGCAGTATCTTATTAGCATTTATCGTTATATTAGCTTGCTTGAAGACCGGTATTGGTTTGATTACAGCTTTTGCAGAAACATTCACAGATTTGTTTCCGCAAAGAAATTACGCATTCTTTGTTGCACTTGCTAGTATCCTTCCTTGTTTAGCGGCAAACGTAGGCTTGACGAATATCATTCAATTTTCGTTGCCTGTTTTGATGTTCATCTATCCATTAGCAATGACACTGATTTTACTAGTGTTAGTTGGTCCTTTGTTTAAGCAGCGTACGGCTGTTTATCGAATGACTACTTATTTTACATTGATTGCTTCGATTTTTGATGGGTTGAACGCTTGCCCAGAAACTATCAAACAAACACCTATTGTTCAAAATCTTTTATATGTTGCGGAAAGCTACTTGCCGTTTTTCAAATTGGGGATGGGGTGGATCGTACCAGCAGTTATCGGTTTTGTTATCGGACTGATTTGGAGTTTCGCTAAGAAAGAAGAAGTAGCAGATTGATAAAAGAGGTTGTGAAAGAGACGTTCAGCCTTATTGCCGATAGGCTGTCTCTTGAACACTGTTTATTGAGAGGTCGTGAAAAAGCCGCTCAGTTTCGAGTATTAAGAAATATTTTTTGAAAATGGCTTCTCACATTTTTGCATAAATTTGACTTAATACCGAGAAACTGACTTTTGAACACCGTTTATTGAGAGGTCGTGAAAAAGCCGCTTAGTTTCAAGTATTAAGAAATATTTTGTGAAAATGGCTTCTCACATTTTTGCATAAATTTGACTTAATACCGAGAAACTGGCTTTTGAACACCGTTTATTGAGCGTCTATAAACTGACCTGAGTATTAGAGAAACAAAACGGCAAAGTAGCTCCATATACTTTGCCGTTTTGTTTTGAACTAATACCGAAGAGAAGCTGATCAAACAACATTTCTTTTATAATATAGATTTTAGACATATATATGATATAAAAATAGTTTTCGCAAAAAAACTTAACAACTTTCGAAAACTTTCGTCACAAAATATTCACAACTAGTGACTATTATATAAGCATACCAACAAACAACCCTAACAACACTTTTTCATTTTTAACTCCTTATCCTGCTAGCTCCCCGGCTAGCAGGACCTTTTTTTATCAAAAAAACTTGTACCATCCAATCGATTCAACTAATCAACCCAATGCTGTCATGCTGTGATACTCATCCTAAAACGTTCCGTTTTACTGATATCAGCTTAAAGCATTCGGTTATTTTTGATTAGTAATGATTGATGGTACAAGCTCATACGTGCTTTTCTATCTGGTATAAATTATTTTGATAATCGTTCCTGTTCCCCTGCTGGTGAAAGGATTGTTATTTTTTCAATTTGTTCTACAGGAACCATCCGGATCTGCTGCTCTTCGTTTTGTAGGCGGATCATCACTCGGTCTTTTTCGACCGTTTTTGTCGCCACCCAGCCTGAGATCGTTTCATACTTGCTACTCAAACGATTCGCTCTTACTTGTAAGATAACTAGACTATGTTCAGTAGCAGCTTTTTGCAGCTCAAGAATAAACTTTCCTTGCAATCGTACATTCTTAGCATGTTCTTCAGTGTCATTTACAAAAGAATCAAAAAGTTGATACGAAGTATGAGTAACTAACTTCGTAAGCTTCTTCATTGGCGATACTGTCTCTTCGTTCATCGAATGCACTCCTCCTTTAGCTAAGAAAGTGTTACTTAATTAATTTTATTTTACCTAACATTTTACAAAAAAACAAGGAAATGCTCTAACATCGCCTTAAAAAGAAAGCGTCAACTTTACAAATTGTTTGTTATTTTATTTTCGTCAATCCAAATATTCCACCAATGATTCAGGCCTTCTGTGATCAAGTGATATGTCTCATCAAAGTTATTGGTATAGTATGGGTCGGGAACATTTTCTTTTTCTTTTCCAGGAATGCTACTTAAAAACAAATGGATTTTCCCCTGCGCTGAGCGTGGTGCTCTTCGTTTCAGTTCTTCTACATTTTCTTGATCCATGCCAATGATCCAATCAAAAGTTTCAAAATCGTGGGGTGTGATTTGCCGAGCAACCATATTCGTCATATCTACTTTTTCTTGGTTTAATATTTTTTTCGTTCCAGGGTGCGGTGTCTTTCCAACTTCATACGTGCTTGTAGCAGCAGAATCCACAAAAAATTCTGCTTCCCTTCCTTCTATTGCTATTCGTTTTCTCAGCAAGCCTTCTGCCATCGGTGAACGGCAAATATTTCCCAAACAAACAAATAAAATTTTTGTCATTTCCCCATCTCCTTTTAGCGATTATTGCTTTTCCAACAAAAAATTTTTCTATTACTGTTCTTCCAACTCTTCTTTTGCATAAAGACGATAAGAATATAATTCCGTATCCTTGGCTAAACGGAAAAGCTGCATAGCGATTTCCATCGGTGTTTCTTCATATTCATTCGTGATCCAATTGACTAATACACCACTGCAACCGTAAGAAAAAAAACGAGCATAAAATAGTTTGTCTCTTGCAGAAAGTTGTCTTTCTTCATCCATTTGTTCAAAAATCTTGATAAATGATTTTTGGATCAGTTGAGAAAACTCTTTTTGTAAAATTTCTGGGTCAGAAAGCACAGTATTTGCATAAAATTCTTTCTTCTCAGCAATTGCTTTCAGCACTTTCAATGCTTGCTCTTCCCAATTATCAAGTGAAAGACATTGTGGATCTAAATAATGCAATGCATCCTCACAATAGACCCAACGAAGCAAATCGTATTTATCTGTAAAATGATAATAAAATGTTTGTCGATTGATTTTTGCTTCATTTGCGATTTTTTGGACGCTGATTTTTCGAAAAGATTGCGTTTGGCACAAATCAATCAATACGTTTTTGATCAATTGTTTCGTACGTGTTGTATCACTCATTCATTTTCCTCCAATCTAAAAGCAAAAATCATATATGATAGTCGTAACCAAAATGTTCATAGGCATAAGCAGTAGCAATTCGCCCTCTAGGTGTACGCTTTAAAAATCCTTTTTGGATCAGATACGGTTCATACATATCTTCTACCGTCTCACGCTCTTCTCCTATGTTTACTGAAAGCGTACTTAACCCTACTGGTCCGCCGCCATATAACTCGATCATTGTTCGCAACAATTTCTGGTCAACATAATCCAATCCAGCCTGATCGACCTGTAGCAAAGTAAGTGCCTGATCCGCTATAGGACGATCGATTTTCCCGTCTCCTTGGACTTGCGCAAAATCACGAACCCGTTTGAGCAAGCGATTAGCGATTCTAGGCGTTCCTCGTGATCGGCGAGCAATTTCCAATGCCCCTTCTTCAATGATCTCTGTTTGAAAAATATCCGAAGAACGTAAAACGATCTCCTGCAGATCCTGTTCGTCATAATATTCCATATGAGAAATGATGCCAAATCGATCTCGTAAAGGTGCAGAAAGCATACCTGCCCGTGTCGTCGCGCCAATCAAAGTAAAGGGAGGAAGAGGGAAATGAACCGGATGTGCGGTTGGCCCTTGTCCTACCATGATATCTACATAGAAATCTTCCATAGCTGAATAAAGCATCTCTTCTACCACTCTAGGTAATCGATGGATCTCATCGATAAACAGGACATCCCCTGCTTCCAGTTCATTCAAGATTGCTACTAAGTCACCCGGACGTTCGATAGCAGGGCCACTCGTCGTACGAATATTTACGGTCATCTCATTAGCAATGACCATGGCCATCGTCGTTTTTCCTAATCCAGGAGGCCCGTACAACAGAACATGATCTAAAGGTTCTTCCCGATTTCTGGCAGCTTCGATGTAAATCTGAAGTTCTTGTTTGACTTTTCTCTGTCCGATATATTGAGAAAGCAGCTGTGGTCGAAGAGATTTTTCCAAACTCAGTTCATTTTCGCCAGATTCTGGTGATAACAAGTATTCATCTGTCATTTGGTCTCCTCCTTATTTTTTCATCATTAGCTTGAGTGCTTGGCGTAGATACTCATCCGTTGTCTGATTATCTACTTCTTTTAATTGTTTTTCTACACGTTTGATTTCTCGATCACTGTAACCAAGAGCCGAGAGAGCTTCCATTGCTTCAGATAGAGCTGTAGCGTCTTTTGTGTTTGCTTCATCAAATAGACTAAAAGGTGTATCGATACTCAGCTCACCGAATTTTCCTTTTAGATCCAAGATCATTTGTTGTGCTGTCTTTTTCCCTACTCCTGGAAATTTCGTCAAATAAGTGACATCACTGGATTCTACTGCTTGAATCAAACCGGAGTGGTCTTCGCTTGCCATGATTGCAAGGGCACTTTTCGGACCGATTCCTGAAACACTTACTAATCGCAAAAACAGTTGCTTTTCTTCTAGCGAATCAAATCCATACAGAAGATGCGCATCTTCACGTATTACCTGATGGACATAAATTTTTATTTTTTGATTTAGTTTGCTACTGTAGCGGTAAGGATTTCCTAGTGCGATCTGGTAGCCGATACCATTGGTTTCTACTACTATGTAATAGGGGTTGATAAAGGTAACCACACCTGTCAGATATTCATACATATTCTAGTCCTCTTTCTTTTGCACACATACGTTCCCTTTATTGTAGCACATTTCACCTTGTGAAAAAAGGAGTCTGGGGAGCGTTTCTTTCAAATAGCAATCGCTTGAATAAAAAAAGAGCGGACGATCGAGTAAATCCCCGTATTGTACCGCTCTTTGTGTATTTCCATTATTCTACAAGTGATTTGAATTCCCCATAACCTAATTCATCCATCTTTTCATATGGAATGAATTTCAGTGAGGCAGAATTGATGCAGTAACGTAGACCACCTTGATCTACTGGTCCATCGGTAAACACATGTCCGAGATGAGAATCTGCTTCTTTGCTTCGAACTTCTATTCGATGCATGCCATGAGAAAAATCGGCTTTTTCGCGCACTTGTCTTTTCGTTATTGGTTTGCTGAATGATGGCCAGCCACAACCTGCATCATATTTTTCTGCAGAGCTGAATAACGGTTCACCGCTGACGATATCTACATAGATCCCCTTTTCGTAAAAATCATCATATTTCCCGCTAAATGGTCGTTCTGTTGCATTTTCTTGTGTGACTGCATAAGCCATGGGTGATAACTTTTCTTTCAGTTCTTCTTTTTCTGGTCTTATTGGTTTATCCATTAAAAATGCCCCCTTTGTGATCCTATCATAGCGCCAAAGTGGACAGATGCCAACAATTTGCTTTCTTTTGAACTATTTACACTTTTCGGCGTCGGGCAAACTCAACGAAACGGAATTTATCTAATCGGTGAACCGACTCAGAATACTCGAAACAGCGGGTATCTTCCAGATGAACGAGGCTTCTGACTACTACTGCATAAGTGTCATCGTGAAGATCCATCGCTGTTTTCATGATTTCCGTTACTTCTTCTACTGTGATCTCCTTTTGCGCGTAAGCAATCGTCAAAGAAAGCTCATTTTCAAAATATTCATAGATCGATCCTTGTGCTTGTGCTGGAGTTAAAATAGGAACGATTTCCTTTAATAGATAATCGGTGTCTAATATAACTACTTCGCCATTGATTTTTCTTTCGCGTATCAAATGCCAAACAGGCGCACCGATCTCCCAGCCAGTGATCTCGTTCAATGCTTTTGTCACTTCTGTTTCTTCTAACGTATGGATGATCGTTTCACTTGGAATACGTTGGGTCTCCTGTAGCTCTTTATAGCTAGTCAATCCAGAAATAGGAAAGTCGAAGCGATTCCGATCCAGTACGATCGAACCTTTTCCTTGTTTTTTTTGAATATAACCTTCCGTAGTCAAAAGATTCAGCGCTTTTCTAATTGTTTCTCGTGAAACACCATAAATTTTGATCAATTGGTTCTCACTGGGTAAAAGCGAATGCGGAGGATATTCTTTCGCTAAAATTTTCTGTTCCAAATCTAAAAAAATTTCATTGAACTTATTCATGTTTTTTCCCTCACTCGTTCTTCCATCATTTCTTCACTATACTACAGCTCTTTTTGTATTTCAATGTTCCTATTTTTAAGAAAAGCTTATTTTAAGCTTTTTAAAACGATATCATTTTCTCTCGTACTTTTTAATAAAACGCTTGCAACTCTCTCCGAAAAAAAGTATAGTAAATGAAGAAACAACTTGCATAGACAAGTTAAGAGAAAGGGGTTTATTGATATGGCAAAATATCAAGCAGATGCCGAGAAGCTGTTACATGATATCGGCGGAAAAGAAAATATTGCTGCAGTTAGTCATTGTGCGACTCGTATGCGTTTTGTCCTGAATGATCCAGGAAAAGCGGACGAAAAAGCGATCGAAGATATACCTAGCGTAAAAGGGATGTTCACGAATGCAGGACAGTTCCAAGTCATCATAGGAAACGATGTTTCTACTTTTTATAACGACTTCGTTGCAGTATCTGGAGTTGAAGGGGTTTCCAAAGAACAAGGAAAAGCAGCTGCAAAACAAAACCTTCATCCCGTTCAACGTGCTATTGCCGTTTTAGCAGAAATCTTTACACCACTGATTCCTGCAATCATTGTCGGTGGATTGATCCTTGGATTCAGAAATGTACTTGAAGGTATCCAGTTTGAAAGTCTTGGTGGAACAATCGTTGAACACTCGAAGTTTTGGAATGGTGTCAATGCCTTTTTGTGGTTACCGGGTGAAGCAATTTTCCATTTTCTTCCAGTAGGTATCACTTGGAGTATTGCAAAAAAGATGGGTACTACACAAATATTAGGAATCGTTTTAGGAATTACGTTAGTTTCTCCGCAATTATTAAATGCTTATAGTGTAGCTTCCACAGCCGCAGCAGATATTCCATTTTGGGATTTTGGTTTTGCTCAAGTCCAGATGATTGGTTATCAAGCGCAAGTTATTCCAGCCATGCTGGCAGGGTTTATGTTAGCGTATCTAGAAATCTTCTTCCGCAAATATATCCCTCAGTCGATCTCGATGATTTTTGTTCCATTGTTTTCATTGTTACCAACTGTTTTAGCTGCACACGTTATTTTAGGTCCTATCGGCTGGACAGTCGGAAGCTGGATCTCAAATATCGTAAATACTGGATTGACGTCTTCTATCAGCTGGTTGTTTAGTGCCGTATTCGGATTCCTGTATGCTCCTTTAGTGATTACTGGTCTCCACCATATGACCAATGCCATCGATATGCAGCTGATTGCAGATTTCGGATCAACGAATTTATGGCCGATGATTGCTTTATCAAATATCGCCCAAGGCTCTGCAGTCTTAGCCATCATCTTCTTACATCGTGGGAATAAAAAAGAAGAACAAATCTCGATTCCAGCAATGATTTCTTGTTACTTAGGCGTAACTGAACCTGCTATGTTCGGAATCAATTTGAAATACGTCTATCCTTTCGTCGCTGCAATGGTCGGCTCTGGATTAGCTGGCATGTTTGCTAACTTGATGGGTGTTCGAGCTAACGCGATCGGAGTAGGCGGTTTGCCAGGAATACTAGCTATCCAAGCAGAAACATGGGTACCTTTCATCATCGCAATGATCATTGCTGTCATCATTCCATTTGGCTTGACGATCATCTTTAGACGTCAGGGAATTTTGAATAAGATTGATCCTGCTGTTCCTGAAAATGCTGCTGATGTACAACTTCAAACAGCAAATGGCGCAACAGCAACGCCACAGTCTTTCGAACCTGTTTCAGCAACTGGTACGGCAGTTGCAACAAAAGAAACATTATTCGCAGTCGCTGCAGGGACCATCAAGGAAATAACTGAAGTAAATGACCCAGTTTTCTCACAAAAAATGATGGGTGTCGGTTATGCTGTCGAACCGTCAAACGGCAAAGTCTATGCACCAGTAAACGGTAAAGTGACGAGTGTCTTTGAAACAAAACATGCCATTGGTATTCTTTCTAATGAGGGGCTGGAAGTACTTGTTCACATGGGATTAGATACTGTTGAACTAAAGGGTGTTCCTTTCAATGTATTCGTGAAAGAAGGATACCTTGTCACACCAGAGACCCTGATTGCTGAAATGGATTTGCCAGAAATAGAACAAGCTGGCAAGAAAACTGACATTATTGTTGCTTTGACCAATAATGAAAAAGTTGCAGGACTTTCTCTTGACCAATCAGGACTTGTTCGCCCGGGCGAAGCAGTCGGTAAAGCTGAAGTAAAATCTTAGTCAGTAAGCGCCCCATAGAACAGTACCTGTACGTCAAATAACCCGACCTATAGAATAGAATCGGGAATGTTTGGCGTTTTTAGTTACGAGAAAAATGTTGTTGTACATCCTTGTTCCAAGGCAACAGTTGATCTAAAGTTTCTGCTGAAAGTACGGGAAGATTTGGTATCTTATCAAATAGAAACTCTAGATACTTTACAGGATTCAATCCGTTAAGTTCTGCTGTTTTATATACACTCAGAATGATTCCTGAAGTTCGTGCTCCTTCAAGACTTGTGGAATGCAACCAATTTTTCCGTCCTATCACCAGCTCTTTGATATTTCGCTCCGCACGATTATTTGTGAGTTCTAAACGACCATCTTCAAAAATAGGTTCAAAACCACTTCGTAGTTTACACGCATATTGAACGGCTGCATCCAACTTGGATTTTGCAACAGGATCTATCGTTGCCATCCACTCATAAAAAGCAATAAATAATGGACGCAGTTCTTGTTGCCGACAGCTTAATCGCTTCTCAGGAGAAAAGTCTTTCCATTTCTTTTCTAGGACAAACCATTTATCCAATTGTTTGACTGCTTGAGCTGCGGGAATATCCGTGTTTTTCTTTCCTTTTGGAATTGCTTCGAAAAATTTCCGCCGAACATGCGCGAAACAATAGACAAGTCGTACACTTTCCACGGCATTATACCCGCTATAGCCGTCACAGTGTAAATACCCTGTAAACTCCTTGAGAAAAGTTTTCGGAACATCTCCAGCACGACTTTCGTCGTGGTGATAATAAACGATGGGATGCTGACTGTCTTTTCCTGTACAAAACTGCCAGTAATAGGTATCTGTTTTGGCACTTTCAATCACACGATAACTTGTTTCATCCCCGTGTAGAATCTCTTCTTGATTAAGATAGACTCTTAATCGTTCTCCTAAAGGGTCTAACGCGTTTTGCACTGCTTTAATATGCCAATTGGTGATATTATCTCTCGAAATATCCAACCCATGTGTTTGTTTCCAATAGTTCTCTTGCCGATAGGCAGGAACTTTCTGACCAAATTTCATCCGGATCGTTTCCGCCACTAAACTATTGGAACCTAAGCTATTAGAAATCAAAGGTTTAGGAACGATCGCTTTTTTAAAAGAAGAAAGTCCTTCTTTTTCGCAGCTTTTACAACAATAGGTATGTTGATAATGGGTGAGACAATCCAACATAGCCTGATGGAAACGAATTTCTTCTCGTACTTTTGTCCGTCCGATATCTTTCATCTGTGAACCGCAATGTTCACAAAATTGTTCTTCCAAAGGAAGGAGATGTTCTTTCTCTGTTATAGGTAAGTGTTTGATTTTGTCTGCTTTCGTTCCTACAACTCGTTGATGTCCTTTTACTGGAATAATGGTGGCAGCTGCTTCTGGAACACTTACAGAAATTTCTTCATCACTAAAAAGATTCAATTGCCCATTCGTTTCCTCAAAGAGAGTCTCTTTAGAGCGTCCAAATAATTTGTTGGTTAAATAATTGACCTTTTCATTCAATAGTTGGATTTCAGTTGTAAGATTCTGAATGGTTTGTTGTTGTGCTTGATTGGTTTTATGGGCTTCTTGAAGCAACTGAAGCAACGTATCTGTAGTTTCCAAAATTTTTCACCACCTTGAATCGAACTGATTTTGTTACAGAATACCACAAGAAACGCACAAGAAATAGGGGTTCAACACATTTTTTGTGTTAACCCCCCAGCTTAAAAAACTCCTTTTTTTCCTGGCAAAATAGCTCGAGGTTGATCGATACTTAATCCTTCTAACAACCATCGAACCTGTTGGTTCGTTAAGGTTCGAACTTCGTCTTTCGTCCGAGGCCATTTTAACTTGCCGTTTTCTATCCGCTTATAACAGAGAAGAAAACCATCACCGTCCCAATAGAGAAGTTTGAAACGGTCTTGACGGTTCCCGCAAAATAAAAAAACGGCATCTTCGTAAAGCTCGAGTTGATACTCTTGTTGAATAAGACTGGCAAGACCATCAATTCCTTTTCGCAAATCTGTTTTTCCGCACACAATATAAATATGTTTGGTTTGAAGTAAATCATAAAGCATTGGACAACAGTTCTTTCAAAATAGCTTGAAGAATATAATTGTTAATACCGTTATAGATCAAAACTTCAGAACCATTCTCTCTTTTGATGCGCATCGCTAACTTGGCAGCCGCGGGTTTACCTTTTTCTGGTGCACTCTTTTCGTTTCCTAATTGGACAGGAACAATCTCATTTAATTTATACATAGAAAACCTCCAGACTTCTTGATAGCTCAAGTATATCTTGAGGTGCATTTGTTAGTAAGGTACTGTTCTATGGGGCGCTTACCTTAGTCAGAGTAGATAAGTAATCTTTTCAATAAAAAAAACGGGCTATCATGGATTTTCAATCGAAAATCAGATAGTCCGCTTTTTTGTTTAAATGAATGTTTTCAGTGCCTGATTGACAGCACCAATCGGAAATCCTACGATACTGTAATAATCTCCAGAAATTTCTTTGACGAATACACTCGCAGCATTTTGGATGCCGTATGCCCCTGCCTTATCCGCATAATCCCCCGTCTCCAAGTAGCGTTTGATCTCTTCGTCTGTCAAAGGATAAAAAGTGACATGTGCTTCTGCTAGTATCCGTTCTTCTCGTTCCTTTGTTTTTAAAACAACAGCTGTATATACAGTATGTGTTTCCCCGCTTAGTTTTTTCAGCATGAATTCAGCCTCAGCCAGATCTTCTGGTTTACCCATGATCTCTTGATTGAGAACAACAGTCGTGTCACTGGCAATCACTAAATGGTCTTCTTTTTCATCTTGTTCCCAGACAGTTCGTGCTTTTTCTTCAGCCATTCTACGAACATAATCGACGGGCTGTTCGTCTGGAAATGGCGTTTCATCGATATCAGCAGGTTCAATCTCGAATTCTGAAACGATATGAGCCAATAACTCTTTTCTTCTTGGTGATTGGGATGCTAATACAATCTTCATGTTTTCCCTCTTCTCTTTGACTTAATGCGGGTCTTGGATTCGTTTGAACATCCTTTCCATATCCGAATTGGTAAAGTGAATCAATACTGGACGGCCATGGGGACAATTGAAAGGATTTTCGCATCGTGCCAGATCCTTCAGCAGCACACGTGCTTGTGCTTCATTCAAATAATGGTTGGCTTTAATCGATCGTTTGCAACTCATCATGATTGCTGTTGCTTCACGGAATTTTTTTACACTCACACTTCCAGTTGTCAGCAGCATATCGATCATCTCCCGAATAATCGATTCTTCTTCTCCATTGGGATACCAAGTAGGATGGGCCCGTACAATAAAGCTGTTTTGACCAAATTCTTCTAAATAAATCCCTGCATCTTCTAGCAAGTGTTTTTGCTCTTTTAATTTCAAAGCATCACTGTTTGGATAGTCTAACACAAATGGAACAAGCAATTCTTGCAGATCATCAGATACTTCCCCAATTTTTTCCCGGAAATATTCATACTTAATGCGCTCTTGGGCAGCATGCTGATCAATGATGTACAACCCATCGCTACTTTGGGCAAAAAGATACGTTCCGTGCATCTGTCCAAAATATTCCAACTGAGGAAAACGTTGTACTGGTTTTTCCGTTTCTAATTTCTTGATGGCTTGTTCTAATGTTTTGTCGTTTCCTTGAGTGAAATCAAATTCAGGATGGAGTGTCAATTCTTCCTCGTAAATCTTTTCATCCTCTTCTACGGATTTATCTGCTTGTTCTTCATTTGTTTTCTCCATGTTATCCACAACGGGAAATTCTTTCTTTTCAGATTTTTCCACTGTTTTTTCTACAAAGTTATCAACATTTTCACCAAACTTATCCACCGTTTTCGCTGTTTTTTCTGGATAAGTGGTGTTTTCTTCAGAAAAACCAGAATAGTTTTCAACATTTTCCACAGACTTATCAACAATTCTGTCAACAAATGTGTTCTTTGGTTCTTCTACGAAAAAGGTACCTGTCTCTCGATCAAAATTCAAACTACTTGGCTTTTTAGGTTTTTCTTCTTCAAAAGCGTAGGACAAATCGATTTCGATTTGTTCTGTTTTAGGCTGATCAGGTACTTTTTTCTTAAACCGTAGATTATCCGCTGCACTTGGAATCAGATTTTCTTGAGACAATGCTTTTTGAATGGCGTTACTAATTAGCTCTGTTAGTTCTTTTTCCTTCGACAGCCGGACTTCCTGCTTCGTCGGATGAACATTTACATCTACTAAAAGCGGGTCCATTTTGATTTCCAATACAGCAATAGGGAAACGACCGACCATTAATTTTGACCCATAACCTGCAGCGATTGCTTTATTCAAGGAAAAGTTCTTGATAAAACGTCCATTGATGATCGTCGATAAGTAATTCCTACTGGCACGAGTCACCTCAGGCAATGAAACATAGCCAAATAACTCAAAATCTAGATCTTTTCCTTCGATTTTCAGCATTTTTTTTGCGGTAGATAATCCGTAGATTCCCGCAATTGTTTGTTTCAGATCGCCATTTCCAGCAGTTGCCAGCATTTTGTTTCCATCATGTACTAAACGAAAAGCAATCGATGGATGACTCAATGCCAGTCGATTGACGATGTCCCCGATGTTCGCTAATTCTGTGTGCAGTGTTTTCACGTATTTCAAGCGGGCTGGCGTATTGAAAAACAGATTGCTGACGGTAATCTTCGTTCCTTGACGCAGTGGTGCTGGTCGATGCTCAATAACTTCTCCGCCTTTCAGCGACAGATAGGTGCCTTGTTTTTCTTCCTGATTCGCCGTTTCCAGAGTCATTTCAGAAACAGAGGCAATACTTGGCAAAGCTTCCCCTCGAAAGCCCAGCGTTCGTATGCGAAAAAGATCGTCGCGATTATGGATCTTACTTGTCGCATGCCGCTTGAAGGCATTCTCTACGTCGTCTGCCAAAATGCCTTCTCCGTTATCAATCACTTGGATCGTCCGCAGTCCCGCTTCTTCAACTAAGATATCAATCTGAGTACTGCCGGCGTCAATTGCATTTTCCACTAATTCTTTCACAACGGAAGCTGGTCGCTCCACTACTTCTCCCGCAGCGATCTGATTAGCTAAACGTTCAGATAATTCTTGGATTTTGGCCATCGATATCCGCCTTCTTCCTACAGTTGTTTTTGTAATTCATATAATGTGTTTAGTGCATCCATTGGCGTCATTTCTAGTAAATTTATTTGCTTCAGTGATTCAATGACTTCTGTTTCATTTTCGGATAATTCACTGAATAAAGAAAGCTGTTGGTTTTCTTCTTTTACACGGTCTTGTATATGGTCTTGATTTACTTTTTCTGCAGGTGGTTTTATTTGCTCCTGTTTGGCTGTTTTAGTTTTCTCTTCTACTTCAGCTGGAACAGTATGGTGTCCGTTATCGCCATTTTCTAGCGTATGCAGGATATCTGCTGCTCGTTCTAGTAGATTGGAAGGCAATCCTGCGATCTTTGCCACATGTATGCCGTAGCTTTTATCCGCAGGTCCATCCATCATTTTATGCAAGAAGACAACTTCTCCGTCTTTTTCAACGGCTCCAACATGGACATTTTTAAGCTGCGGAAGTTCTTTCTCAAGTACCGTCAGTTCATGATAATGAGTAGAAAAGAGTGTTTTTGCTTGTACATGACGATGGATATATTCGATGATTGCTTGGGCCAACGCCATTCCGTCATAGGTTGCTGTTCCTCGCCCTAGTTCGTCAAACAAAATCAAACTGTTTGGCGTAGCATAACGCAGGGCTTGATTGGCTTCCATCATCTCTACCATAAAAGTACTTTGTCCAGCAATTAAGTCGTCACTTGCACCAATTCGGGTAAAAATCCGATCAAAAATAGGTAAAACTGCTTGTTTTGCCGGAACGAAACAGCCCATTTGCGCCATCAGAACAGTTAATGCCAACTGTCGCATATACGTACTTTTACCAGACATATTCGGTCCTGTAATCAGCAAGATCATTTCGTCTTCTGCCATTTCTACGCTGTTAGGGATATATTCCTGATGTCCTAATACTTTTTCTACTACAGGATGTCGTCCGTCTTTGATCAGAAGCTGATGCTTGTCACTGACAAGTTCTGGCCGAACATACTGATAGCGTTCGCTGATCGTTGCAAAACTTTGTAGCACATCTACTGCACTGATTGCTTTTGCAAGTACTTGTAGCGGCTGGATAGCCTTTTTGACTTCTTCTCTCACAGCTAAAAACAACTGATATTCTAAATCAACAGATTTTTCTTCTGCTTCGAGGATTTGTGTCTCCAATTCTTTTAGTTCTGGTGTGATGAAACGCTCTGCATTTGCTAAAGTTTGTTTTCGTTCATACTTCTCCAGTTCTGCATTTCCAAGATTTGCTTTTGTGATTTCTATATAATAACCGAAAACGCGGTTAAATCCGATTTTTAAGTTTTTGATTCCTGTTTCTTGACGCTCTTTTGCTTCAAGTTCTGCCAACCATTTCTTTCCGTTTCTCATAGCAGAACGGTACATATCGAGCTGCTCATTGAATCCATCTTTGATGATGTTTCCTTCCGTTATTTGTAACGGCGGATCATCTTGGATAGCTTGGTCGATCAATTGGACGAGATGGTCCATCGGCTGCATTTCTGAAAGCAGACTTTGCCATTGACCTTGATCGATTCCTTCAATCAACCCTCTGATCATTGGCACTTGTTCTAAAGAATTTTTCAGCTGGATCAAGTCTCGCCCATTGACATTACCGAAAGCTACTCGACCTGCTAGGCGTTCCAGATCATAGACTTTCGTTAATGCTGACTGCAAATCGATACGTTCAAAATAGCTGTCTAACAAAGAAGCGACCATTTCTTGTCTTGCTTTAATTTGTTTTGCCTGGATAAGCGGACGGTCTAGCCATTGTTTTAGTAAACGGCCACCCATTGCTGTTTTTGTTTCATCTAACAACCATAGAAGAGTGCCGTGCTTTTTCCCAGTCCGAATAGATTGGCTTAATTCTAGGTTGAATTTTGAATAATAATCCATTTTCAAAAAATGATCTGGTTGGTATTCTACTGCTTTTTGGATATGAGCTAAACTCCGCTTTTGTGTCACCGATAAATAAGTCAATAGTTTGCCGGTTGCTTCTTTTTTCAGCGGATCGACTAGTTCGCTTGTCAAAAAGCTAAATTCCGCGTTTTCTTCCATCTCATTTTGTTGAGAAAAGACTAGCCCTAAACGCCCGCTTAGCTGTTCACGAAGGGTATCAGTGATCTCACTGCCTAATACGAGTTCTTTTGTCTGCAATGCAGAGGCTTCATTTAAAACAGCTTCTTCATCATGCAACCGAGCCGTCTTCAATTCTCCCGTACTTAAATCGGCATAAGCAAAGCCAAATTCATTTCCTTGACTAACTACAGCTGTTAAAAAATTGTTGTCTTTTGCCGACAATCCTTTGCTGTCCATGACTGTACCAGGAGTGACTAGCTGGATCACTTCGCGCTTGACCATCCCTTTAGTCGTCTTTGGATCTTCTACCTGCTCGCAAATCGCTACTTTATAGCCTTTTTCAATCAAGGCATCGATATATCCTTGTGCTGCATGGTGAGGTACACCGCACATAGGAATAGGTTCTTCTGCATTTCGATTTCTGCTCGTCAACGTTAATTCCAAAAGCTGTGACGCTTTGATCGCATCTTCGTAAAATAGTTCATAAAAGTCTCCTAAACGATAGAACAAAAAAGCATCTTGGTATTGGGCCTTGATGCTTAGATATTGTTCCATCATAGGAGTATTTTTAGTTTTTTGAGGCATGTTTTTCCTCCTCTATTTGTCCATTGATTTCTTCTTGTATCATAGTTGTTAAATGATGAAGCAGATCATCTGCTTCCAACAGCTGTTTTCTATAAGCTACAACAAGCGGATGCTGATCAAATTCTTGCATGAATTGATCCGCTTGTTTGATTGCTTCTTGTTCTGCTGCTGGTTTGTCATAGTGGGCAAAATGAACAGCATCTTTTTGCGCTTGTTTGATTTTTTCTCTCAACTCAGCTAAATACTGGTTTTGCTGGATCTTTTCTTCAAGTTCTTTGTAGCGAATGATCGTTTCATTCTCTCTTAAAAGTTTTGTCAGTTTCCTTACTTCTTTTTGAATTTCCGGCTCCTGCTGCAAAAAACTGCCTCTCTTTCTACTCCATGAACGGTCGATCATCGTTGATCTGAATCAGCTGGATTTCTTTTGCATGACCTGTCGTATCATCCAATTCCAAGATACAGCCGCTTAAAATCGATCGGCCTTGTTCCACAACTTCAAAACGTTTTGGTAATGCGGTCAGAAACTTTTCGATTACAGGTTCTCTGCGCATACCCAAAATACCATCATAGGGACCTGTCATCCCAACGTCTGTCAGATACGCTGTTCCTCTTGGCAAAATTCGCGCATCATTTGTCTGAACGTGTGTATGTGTACCGACCACTGCTGAAACTTTCCCATCTAAAAACCAGCCCATTGCTTGTTTTTCACTTGTTGTTTCTCCATGAAAATCTACAAAAATGATCGGCGTACGTTTTCTGGCTTCTTCTACCAGCTCATTCATTTTACGAAAAGGATCATCCAAGTCCACCATAAAAGAACGAGCCTGCATGTTGATCACTGCCAGTTCGACTTGGTTCACTTTGACAAAGACCATCCCTTGTCCAGGCGTCCCTTCCGGAAAATTTGCCGGACGAACCATCTTTTTAGCTTCATTTACAAACTCAAAGATTCCGCGGTTGTCCCACGTATGATTCCCCATCGTCACGACATCTACGCCGTCTTGCAAAAATTTTTTATAGATTTTTTCTGTGATTCCACGTCCAGAAGCGGCATTCTCACCATTTACAATCGTTACTTGCGGACGGTACTTCTTCTTCAATCTAGGAAGATATTCAGTAATCATCTCTCGTCCCATTGAACCTACTACATCACCAATAAACAATACCCGCACACTAAATTCCTCTTCTCTTTTAACATCACTCTATATTATAGTTGTTTTCAATAAGAAAGAAAAGGTCAAACAAAAGGAACTCTTTCCTGGTATTTCTTAGTTTTGAAAAATAAAATAAAAAAATGGGACTATGACAAACATCTTGTCACAGTCCCATTTCCCGAATAAACGTTGTTTCATCTACTTCTTCAGAAATAAGCCGTAATTTTACAAAAATTTGAGAAGCAATTTTCGTAAATCCCTTCTTATTTCTTGAAACTGACCACTTCTGTCACGACCTCTTCCTTAAACGGTGTTCAAAAGCTTGCATCTGCGGTAATAAGCCCAGAAAAACGAAAAATAGGAGGAGCTATTTTTGTTTGGCTGGGCTTATTACTTGATGCAGAACAGCTTTTTCACAACCTCTTTTAAATCACGCTTAACTCTTTCAATGCCTTCCAAATTCCATCCTGATCGTTTGTATCAGTGACCATCTTAGCTTCTGCTTGTACTTCTGGCACAGCATTCCCCATAGCTATCCCAATTCCTGACATGCGCAACATTTCACGGTCGTTTTGTCCATCGCCAAAGCTGATGATGTCTTCATGAGGGATGCCTACTTGTTCTGCTAAGTGCAGAATTGTCGCTGCTTTAGAACCATTTTTAGGTACGACATCTACACTGTTCTCATGCCAGCGGACAAATCGAATTTTATCATATGAAGAGAACTTCCCATCATATGTTTGATCGAAAAATGCTAACGCTTGGTATATTTCTTGTTCCTCTGCAAAAAACTGATCTAATTCAGGCAAGACAGCACCGAAAGAATGCATCGCTTCTTCCATCACCGTTACATCATTGGAAGAAGAACGCTTGATATTGTCTAAGCTGACAAAAGCTGTATCGATCTGCTCATGATGCGCTTCTTGAACGAACGCATCCAACTGGTCGCGATCTAGTAAATTCTTATATACTTGTTCATGGTCTAAAAAACCGGCCGCTCCATTACATAAAATGTAGTTCGTAAAATCAAGATCGCGAATGATCTCTTGCGCATGAAATCGGCTCCGCCCTGTAGCAATCGTGACCAGATGACCGGCTTTGCGTAATTTTTCCAATGCTTCTCTCGTGCTATCTAAAGCTTGTTTGTTTGAATCTAACAACGTTCCATCAATATCAAAAGCAAATAATTTGCGTCTCATCTCTTGTCGTCTCGCTTTCTTATAAATACTTACTTGCCTCTCGAACAGCTAACTTACTCAAATCTGTTGTCAGCTGTCTTTTTACCCAATCGGCATCGGTCTTACTGTAATCGCGTAATGCCCAACCAATTGCTTTTTGGATAAAGAATTCCTTTGTTTGACGATCTTCGTCTATTGCTCGGATCAATAGTCCTGTGTCTGTTTGCTGTTTATAACCTAATTGCAACGTGATTGCTATTCGACGTAGCCAAAAATCTTCCTTTTTTTCAAACAATTGAAAGACTTCTTCACGCTGCTCTGGGTAGGCTTTACACCATGTGCTGTATACTTTTCTCCAAGAGTCGATGCTGTCCCACCATTCTTTTTTCTGAACTAGTGGCAACAATACGACTAAGTCTTCAAATGTAAGCCGTTTGATGTTTTTCTGGACTAAATCGATCGCTACATACTGATACTCTCTTTCGATTTGTTCATAATAATAATAAACAAAAGCTAAAACTTCAGAAATAGATAAATTTTTGCTCTCATCCAGTAACGGTTGTTGTAAAAGAGCGCGTTCCGGCTTAGGTACTCCAGCAAAGGAAAAAAGATTTTTCATGTACTTTTCCATTTGTAACGCTTTTTCCTCATTTTTTGGAAAAACTAAAACTTCCATGGCACTTCCCCTTTAATGAACGACTTTTTAGTCCACATAGGATGATTTTGACTGATTCAGCCAAGCATATCCCAGTCCCATTACTAAACCGCCACCAATATAATTTCCTGCCAAAGCAAAAAACAAATTATGTAACACATTGCTGACTGTCATTCCATCCGTCTGTCCTTGAGAAGCAAAGTAAGCAAGCGTAAAGGCAGGAAAATTCGCTATCACGTGTTCATATCCTAAAAAAGCAAAAATGAAAATGATGAATACGACTGTGATCACTTTCCCGGCATCCTCTTTCATCCGCATGCTGATCAGTACAGCGGTATTGACAACGATATTCGCAAACATCCCTTCCACCAAAATCGTTGCTGCAGGTTTTGCTAGTTTTACTGCTATTGATTCTAACATAAAGTTGTCCAACGTTAAATCTTGAAATGGCGTAGTCATAGAAATAAGAAATCCACATAATATACCGCCAATCATATTGAAAAAAATACAGGCAAATAGAATCTTGGCTGCCTTACTTAAAGCAAGTCTCTGCCGAAAAACACCCACGGTCATATAAAGCATATTCGATGTTCCTAATTCAGCGTTCATGTATAGAATCATGACCAGACCCCAGCTGAACATAAATGCGTATAAAATCTTTCCTAGACCATGCGCGATATCTTCCCCCTTCATCGCGATTGCAAATGCCACAGCCGTTCCTAAAGTCAAAAACAAACAGGCGAGAACCGCTCGAACAGCGTAACGTGAAAAGCTGTTTTCAAAAAGATTCGCCTTCTTTTCAATTGAAGCATCGATTTTCTCAAATAATGGTGATACCGGATTCATTGATTTTCTCCTTAAACTTCCTTCGCTTTTTTCCATTTGCACATGCCCTCTCATTTTATAAAGACAGCCTAGGTTTGTAAAGCGTTTTTATGTACTAATTATCTTGACATTCGTGGATGATCTATCATATACTGTAGTTTGTGTAAAATAATGCAGCAGAAAAATAATAACTCATCCCTAGTTTGTTGCCCCGTCTCGGGTTCGATTGTGTAACCGCGGCTGCAAAGGTGAAGATTGAAGAACAAACTATATGATTATGAATTTTTCAACGGATTATTTTACTCCAAAAACTTATATTCATTGGAGGAAATTTTAATGTCTCGTTATACAGGACCATCATGGAAAATTTCTCGTCGCTTAGGCATCTCATTGTCAGGCACAGGAAAAGAATTAGCACGTCGCCCTTACGCACCAGGTCAACATGGACCTAACAGCCGTGGCAAACAATCAGAATACGGCATGCAATTAACTGAAAAACAAAAACTTCGTCACATGTACGGAATGAACGAACGTCAATTCCGTAACTTGTTCGTAAAAGCTAGCAAAATCAAAGAAGGTAAACATGGTGTTAACTTCATGATCTTACTAGAACAACGTTTAGACAATGTTGTTTACCGTTTAGGACTTGCAACGACTCGTCGTCAAGCACGTCAATTAGTTAACCATGGTCACATTTTAGTTGATGGCAAACGCGTTGATATCCCTTCATACCACGTAGAAGTGGGTCAAGTGATCTCAGTTCGTGAAAAATCACAAAACATCGTAACAGTAAAAGAAGCTGTAGAAGCAACTGTTGGACGCCCAGCATTCGTAAGCTTTGACGCTGAAAAATTGGAAGGTTCATTGACTCGTTTACCAGAACGTGACGAACTATATCCAGAAATCGACGAAGCTCTTGTCGTTGAATACTACAACCAAAGCTTATAATTTCAAAAGCTTTCTTGAAAAAGACCGCTATCTATTGGATAGCTGGTCTTTTTTTATATTTTCTATTTACAAAGTAATCACTTTGTTTTACAATTTCGTTAACCAAATAAAAATATTAAGTTAACGAAAAGAGGGCATTATGAACCGAACATTGAAAGAATTAATACTTGCTGCGGAATTTGCCGCGATTATTTCTGTCCTTTCTCAGATGACCATTCCTTTTGGCTTGGTTCCTTTGACGGGGCAAACATTTGCTATTGGATTAACAGCAACTTTTCTCGGAAGAAAACTAGGATTGATATCTGTTGTAGTTTATCTTTTACTTGGCTTGATTGGTCTTCCTGTATTTTCAGGGATGACTGGAGGTATAGCTGTTTTATTTGGGCCAACTGGCGGATATTTGATTGGATTTCTCTTACAAACGTGGATAACTGGTTGGATGATCGAAAGAACGGATGCTCATTACTTATATGCAATCTTTGCCAATCTAATGGGCTCTCTTGCTGCATTGATCTGCGGAACGATCTGGCTGAAAATAAGTGGTGATCTTACTTTTACAACTGCATTTGCCAGTGGACTACTGCCGTTTTTACTGCCGGAAGCAATCAAGGCAACTGGAGCAGCTTATATCGGTATCTTGATGAAAAAACGGCTAAATCGATTTCTTCATACAAATTAATCAAAAAAGCAGCATGGAAGAAGACTCAAAGTCTCTTCCACGCTGCCATATTTTAAATTAAACAGATCTTTATTTTGACAAATCCACTTTTTTACCGATCCAATAAATAATTATCCCACCGACAATCATTGATGCCAATTCTCCTAAAGCAATCACCCACCAATTCAAGAAAAAAGGTAGTTGATATAAAATCGTTAGCTGACCAGCTACTGTAAACATGGAAAAAGCAAATACGCATGCTGTCACAGCCATTTTGATTTTCATGTTTTTGATGCGACTAGTGATTTTATAGTTGATAAGCAATACAAGCAGCGTGCTGACGCTTCCTACTACAACATCTATCAGTCCAAGAGGAGAAGCCATATTAGCCAAAGCTACTCCCGCTGTTACCGCGACGATGTATCTTTTGTTATACAAGGACAGATAGTTGAACATCTCCGAGAGACGAATCTGAATCACTCCAAAGCTAAAGACAGACAAAACCAGCGTCACTGCCACATATAAACCAGTGACTAGCGCCATCCGAGTCACATCTGTCGTTGTCCAGCGTTTGGCTGAACGGGTATTATTTTTTTCCATGTTCTATTTCTCCTTTGCAAGATAATTTTATCTTGGTAATGACTGCGACCAAAGGATGGGAAGAAAATTCCAACTGAAGTGCCGCAGAAGGTAGTGAAAAAGCTGCCCTGCAACAAGTAATAAGAATAGTCAAATAAAAATAGCTCCTTATATTTTTCATTTGGCTGGACTTGTTACCGCAGTTGCAAGCTTTTGAACACCGTTTATATCAAAAGGTCGTGAAAAGCCGCTTAGTTTCGAATATTAACGATTATTAAAAAGAATTTTTTGAACTGGCTGTTCGGCATCGAATGTCGGGAACAGTCATCGACTTTCTTTTATCATCAACCGTTGTTTCTCTCTTTAGTTTTATCATACAGAAGCTTGAAAAAAACACAAGGTTATTTTAACAACCATCCGCCATCGATTGGGATGATCGTTCCTTGTATGTAGCTTGCTTGAGGAGAGGCAAGAAATAACGTCAGCTCAGCTACTTCTTCCGGCTGTGCCCATCGCTTGACTGGTGTTTCATTTGCGACCCACTCAGCCATCTCACCTTTCCCTTCAAAATCAGCCGCATTCATTGGTGTTTGGATGGCTCCTGGAGCAATTCCTTTTACTCGGATACCCTGTCCTGCGTAATCCAGAGCGAGTTGTTTGGTAAATCCGACGATTGCATGTTTCGCACTTGTATAAGCGATCCCACCTCCGCCAGCAACCAAACCCGCAATCGAAGCCATGTTGATGATTGTTCCGCTTTTTCGGCGGATCATATCAGGAAGGATGATTTTTGTCAGCTGATACATGCTTTTCACATTCGTCTCATAAATAAGATCCCACAGCGATTCGTCAGTTTCCATCAATGGTTTGTAGGCATCCAATATCCCCGATGTATTCAGTAAAATCGTAACTTCACCAAAACGATCCTGGCATTTCGATACCGCTTGTTGGAGTTCTTTCATTTGTCGAACATCACCTAGTGCGTAGGCAAAAGTTTCAGGAAATCGCAAAGAGAGTTCTTCCATTTTACCGAACTTTTGATCTAATCCAAATACAAAAGCATCTTGTTCAAGAAACGCTCGGGCTTGCGCAGCACCAATTCCAGAAGCAGCTCCTGTGATAAATACAACCTGTTTAGCTAGATCTGGATACTGGTTTTTCATTCTACGATCGCCCAATCATCTGCTAAAATATCACAAACTGTAGGAGCGAAGCTGGAAAAACCTTCGTCACTTGTTTTGATCAATAAGTAAGGTGTCACTGGACAGCCATCAAATTCATCATCGGATACGAGAACAACATAAAGTTCAAATCCACTCCATCCTTTACGAATAATCTTTGCACCTTTTTTCAATTCTGGTAAAATTTCTTCAAATGTCATCTTTTTTCTCCTTCTTTGTTATTGTTTTAATAGTTTTTTTTTGAATCATTTCAAATTTTTGAGATAGTTGGATGTAATCAATTAATTTTAGTTCTTCGGTCACAATAAAATAGTCAAGATCCGCCCATGGTTTGCGGTGGACTTTACTTGTCGAAATCAGAAGATCAACTTCTCTCCCCCGATAATCTGTTGGCAGAAAAATCAGCTGATACTCATTACGGAAAAATGTCCGTAATCCCTCCTCTAACAGTTGCTCTTCAAATAATGGGAAATCTGTCATTAAAAGGATCGTGATCTTTGGAAGCTGTGGAGTAAAGGCTCCTAATGTTTTAAACACAGTCAGATACCGACCCATCAAAAACGCATGATTTTTAAATGCCAGATGATTGGGATGTTTGTGTCTACTTTCAAAAAAATGTACGAGCCATTGTTTCAATTCCTTGTTTTCAATAACTAAATGATTAATAAAATCACTACTATTGCCATCAATCGTTTCTTTCGCATTAGGAAAAAGATAGGCGAAAAAATGACTGCTGAATAAATAGTTTTCTGCCTCGAAGGTTAGATTTTCTGCTGGCAGCCCCTGCTCTTCCTGATAAAGAGAAAGAGCGGCTTTTGCTTCTGAAAGGGCTGTAAAGGGCGGTGTTTTTGCTTGTTGATGAAAATCAAAAATTTTCTTCCGTATCTTAGGATCACTATAATATTCTTCACGAGTCATCAGTACAAGAAATAATGCGCCTAACTCGTCTTCTACTTGAAAATAATTAGGAAATACCGGCTCCATGACTTGGCAAAATCGCTGGAACAACAGATTGTCAGAAATCAGCCGTCTTTTTTTCTCATTCAATACAACATAATGCTTCTGTGATTTTCTTAAAAAAAAGGCACCTAGCATGTATTCCAATCGTCTTTTTTTGATCTCGTTCAGACGAACATTAAAAAAAGCCATGATATGTTCTGCCATATTCTTTACGTCCATTTGAGAAATCGTTTCAAATGGCCAGATTTTCCCTCGAAACAACTGCCAGAATGTCATATGCAAGTAAAGTCGAATGATTTCTTCTTCGCCTTGAGCGATATATGTACCTCGTTGCAGCCGAATTCCGTAAGTTTGCAGTTGCTGTTTCCATTCATTGATTTTTCGATGAGCAGTAGATTCACTAATGTAATGCTTTTGCGCAAATTGGTACATTGTATGGAATTCTTCAAAAAAAATGTCGTGCAGCAACTGGAATTTCAGCGTACTTTGCACGAGATAGATCAAAAAACGCTCATGTTCAATTGAATCGAGCGTATCATAAAAGTTATAACCAGAACGGTGATTTTTTGTAAACAAAGGGTGTGTCTTACCGCTAAACTGCTGATAGTTTTTAGACAGCTCGTTCAGGTATTTCGACACGCTGCGGGCATCCAGCTGAACAACTTGCGCTAATTGTGCAGCGGTATGCCAAGCTTGATCCTCAAAACTTTCTAGGAGGAGAATCTTATAATATAGATCTTTATCAAATTGTTTAAGATACTCGGAAGACAAATACACGTCTTTCCCTCCTTTTTTATGCTCGAACGTTTTGGTTATTGTAGCATAAAATAGTGGTTTTCGCATCAAAACAAGCCAGCAAAAGGCTGAAAGAATAACGGCAGCAACAAAACGGTCAATATCCCATTTACGCATATCGCAAGTCCGGAAATGATTCCTTCTATTTCGCCAATCTCGATTGCTTTTGCTGTACCGATAGCATGAGAAGTACTTCCTAACGCCACACCGCGAGCAACTGGACTTTCGATCTTGAATAGGCGGAAAATATGAGTGGCGATCAGCGAACCAAAAATACCTGTAGAGACAACAATAGCAAGTGTCACGGCATTCACCCCGCCCATCGTATGAGATAAATCGACAGAAATAGCCGTCGTTACAGATTTAGGTAGTAATGAGATCACCATCTCTTTATGAAGAGAGAAGAAGTAACCGAACCCTACACTAACCAAGCAATTTGCGACTATTCCTGCTAAAATCGCAGCCATTACAGGATAAAAATTCTCTTTCAGTAAACGGAAGTTTTTATAAAGAGGGATGGCAAGTGCCACTGTCGCAGGAGTAATCAGCATAGTCAAAAAATTGCCCCCGATATTATAGTCTTTATAGCTGATCCCAGAAAAATGCAAAAATAAGATAATAACAACAATCGATAATACGAGAGGATTCAAAACAGGCAGTTTATATTTCCGCAAAAATTTATCAGATAATACATACACTCCTAAAGTCAAACTTAAGCCAAATAGTGGATTCACAAAAAACTCAGTCAATTTGATTTTCCTCCATTTCGTTTACAGATACCCTTCCTGCTTTTTTCTTACGGACATAGCCCAGCAAAGCTTCTACACCTTCTGCCGTTTTTCCCTCTGCAACCATCGTGACGATGGAACACACGACGACTGCTCCCAGTAAAACAGGCCATATCGAAGCAATATCATCAAAATATTCCAATAAACCTACACCAGCAGGAACAAATAAAATAGCTAGATTATTCAATAAAAAATCACCAGTTGCTCCGATTTTTTCAGGATCAACAAGATGCATTTCAAATGCTAAAAATAAAAAAAGAATACCTAAGATACTTCCAGGAATAGGTAAATGAGCAAAAATCCGTATGCCTTCTCCTAATACAGAAAAGAAAATAATAATGAAAAACTCTTGAAAAAAATTCATCAAACAACACTCCTTACGTATAGCTTTCATTTTACTAACAAACCTTTTCTGAAAGTTTCAAAACATGCTGTTTCTAAGATACAATTTTTGAGAAAAAAAACGTTTTTTTTTTGGTATATTTATAGTTAAGCTTGGTGGTTTGTGGAGAACTTTTAAAAAGAGTTGGAGTTTTACTGTTGGTCTGGTTTCTTATAAGTAATGGAATTCATTTTTTTATTCACATTTGTTAAGACTGCAGAAATCCTTCCGACACGAAACACTGCACCGATGCTTTTCGTGTTGATGTTTCTTTTTTTTTGCATTTTTATAACTTTTGGAGGTATTTATGGATTACTCACTAATGACCCGTCTTGCGGCGGAAATGATTGGTACAGCATTACTAATCGTTCTAGGTAACGGTGCTGTAGCAAACGTAGATTTAAAAGGTACAAAAGGATATGGCAGTGACTGGATGCTGATTGCTGTCGGGTATGGATTCGGGGTTATGATGCCAGCAATGATTTTTGGTGGAATCAGCGGTAACCACATCAACCCAGCATTTACAATTGCTTTAGCATCTAATGGTCTATTCCCTTGGGCTGAAGTTGTTCCTTATATCATTGCACAATTGATTGGTGCAGCGATTGGACAATTGATCGTAGTAGCTTGTTACAAACCTTACTACGACCAAACAGAAGACGTGAACCATGTGTTAGGTACATTCTCAACAATCAACAGCGTTGGTTCTAAATTCAATGGTTTCGTCAATGAATTCTTTGGTTCATTCGTTTTATTCTTTGGTGCCTTAGGTATTACAAAAGCACCATTCTTCCAAGATAATCTTGGTACAGCTCACTTAGCACTCGGTTTCCTTGTATGGACATTAGTTGCTTCACTTGGTGGTCCTACAGGTCCTGGACTAAACCCAGCCCGCGACTTTGCTCCACGTCTTGTACACGCACTTCTTCCATTGAAACATAAAGGTTCTTCTCAATGGGGATATGCATGGGTACCAGTTGTAGCACCTATCTGTGCTGGTGTCGTAGCAGTATTCTTATATAAATTATTATTTATGGCTTAATCAAAAGCTAAATAAAAAAACTTGGTACAGCGATTGCGTACCAAGTCAGACTGTAGACAAAATCTGTTCCAAACTCGTAACTCGAGCTTGGAACAGCTTTTTATCTACTTCGTTTCGAATTTTTGAACAAAAAAATAAAGGCTCCTTGCCTTTCCATAGCCAGGTGGCTAATTTCTTTAAA
>ENA-OXVT01000221-OXVT01000221.1-human-gut-metagenome-genome-assembly--contig:-NODE-221-length-28268-cov-26.810619_pt1 | contig 28268 bp, 20 predicted proteins | sample MGYA00249253_ERZ652702 | MGnify/ENA primary metagenome ERZ652702 (study PRJEB26925, sample SAMN05826756) | human gut metagenome | biome: ENVO:2100002; feature: ENVO:00000062; material: ENVO:00002003...
GCGCGAATTACGACAATTGGTGAGCGAGTAGAAGATTTATTTATAATCGCCACCGCCGACCGGCGTGCCCTTAATAATGAGCTGCAACAAGAAGTGCAACAACGGTTGACAGCGGCCCTCAATCCAAACGATAAAGGGTGACGTATTTTTTTTAGTAAATGGAAAGAAACAATGCAGCAGTTACAGAACGTTATTGAGTCCGCTTTCGAGCGTCGCGCCGACATTACGCCGGCTAATGTGGATACCGTGACCCGCGAAGCGGTTAACCAGGTTATCGCCCTTCTTGATTCCGGCGCGCTGCGCGTCGCTGAGAAGATCGACGGTCAGTGGGTGACGCATCAGTGGCTGAAGAAGGCGGTACTGCTCTCTTTCCGTATTAACGATAACCAGGTTATCGATGGTGCGGAAAGCCGCTACTTCGATAAAGTGCCGATGAAATTCGCTGACTACGACGAAGCGCGTTTCCAGAAAGAAGGTTTCCGCGTGGTGCCGCCGGCCGCCGTGCGCCAGGGCGCGTTCATCGCCCGCAACACTGTGCTGATGCCGTCCTACGTTAACATCGGCGCCTACGTTGACGAAGGCACCATGGTTGATACCTGGGCCACCGTCGGCTCCTGCGCGCAGATCGGTAAAAACGTGCATCTGTCCGGCGGTGTCGGCATCGGTGGCGTACTGGAGCCGCTGCAGGCGAACCCGACCATCATCGAAGATAACTGCTTCATCGGCGCGCGCTCTGAAGTGGTTGAAGGGGTGATTGTCGAAGAAGGCTCCGTCATCTCCATGGGCGTTTACCTCGGTCAGAGCACCAAAATCTACGATCGCGAAACCGGCGAAGTCTTCTACGGCCGCGTACCGGCTGGCTCGGTGGTGGTCTCAGGCAACCTGCCGTCGAAAGATGGTAAATACAGCCTGTACTGCGCGGTGATTGTGAAGAAAGTCGATGCCAAAACCCGCGGCAAGGTCGGCATTAACGAACTGCTGCGCACCATCGACTAAAGCAAATAAAAAGCGGGAGATATCCCGCTTTTTTTATATTTGATGCTGGCGAAAATGGATTTTTTCGTTAATTATTCAATGGTTATGATGCTATCAAAGGTACCGTTATGTACGATAATCTGAAAAGTCTTGGCATTACCAACCCTGATGAGATCGATCGCTATAGCCTGCGGCAGGAAGCTAACAACGACATTCTGAAAATCTATTTTCAGAAAGACAAAGGCGAATTCTTCGCCAAGAGCGTGAAGTTCAAATATCCGCGTCAGCGCAAAACCGTCGTCGCCGACGGCGTCGGCCAGGGCTACAAAGAGGTCCAGGAGATCAGCCCCAATCTGCGCTACGTTATCGACGAGCTGGATCAGATCTGCCAGCGCGATCGCACTGAAATCGATCTCAAGCGTAAAATCCTCGACGATTTACGCCATCTGGAAAGCGTGGTCACCAATAAGATCAGCGAAATCGAAGCCGATCTGGAAAAGCTCACCCGTAAGTAAGAGCATCCCGGCGGCGCGTTGCCTGGCCGGGCTGGTGGTCTCTATCCACTCCAGACAGCATGCATCGTCCAGGCCGGGTATGGCGCGTCGCTGCCCGGCATTTTTTTGCCTCCACGTCTTAGCGTTGTTCGTCCAGCTGCAGCGCGATATACAGCAGCAGCCTGTCGTCAAAGCTACCGAGATCCAGGCCGGTCAGCTCCGAGATACGGTTCAACCGGTACTCCAGCGTATTGCGATGAATAAACAGCGCCTTTGACGTCGCCAGCGGCTGCACGTTATGGCGAAACCACGCCTGCAGCGTACGCCGCAGCAGCCCGTTGTTGTCCATGGCCTTCAAACGCGCCAGCGGACGGGCCAGCTCATTGGCCTGCCAGCCGCCGCGCAGGCTGTCAAGCAGCACCGGCAGCATTAGATCCTGATAGAAATAACTGCGGCTCTCCGGCATCCGCTGCTTGCCAACCATCATCGTCGTCCGTGCGGTACGGTAAGAGCGGGCGATACTTCCTGGGCCGGTGAAGAAATTGCCCAGCGCCACGCGAAAGCGCAGCTGGCCATTCTCTTTCATCCTGGCGATAAGCTGCTCGACGCGCCGGACGTGATCGTCAGCGTCCCAGCGGCCAAAGCTGTTCAGCGCCGGTTTCAGCACCACCATTTCCGTGAGCGAGACAATGGCCACCAGATTATTGCGATCGGGGGTGGTCAGCGCGTTCTGTAACTGTTGCAGTTCCGCCATCGCGCTGTCCACGCCGAGCTGACCGCTGTCTACCTCAATCATCGCCACCACGCGCGGCTGATTGAGATCGATGCCTAAACGCTGAGCCCATTCGTTCAGCGCCGGGGTATGCTCTTCCGCCTGAATCAGGTTCATCACCAGCTCTTCGCGCAGACGGCTGTCCTGGGCCAGGAGATGCATCAGCCGCGACTGCTCCAGCATCATCTCTGCTGTCATGCACACCAGCTCGCCATATTTTCGCAGCGACTCCGGCTCGCCGGTCAGGCCGATCACCCCGACGATCTCCCCCTCCAGGCGCAGCGGCAGGTTAATCCCCTGGCGAACCCCGTGCAGATGGCGAGCGACCGCGTCGTCGATATCCACCACCCGCCCCTGGGAGAGGACCAGCAGCGCGCCTTCGTGCAATTCACCAATCCTTTCCCGATCGCCGCTGCCGATGATCCGCCCGCGGGCATCCATCACGTTGATATTGGTATCGATGATGCGCATGGTCCGCGCCACAATATCCTGCGCCATTTTGGTATCAAGATGCCAGCCAGCCATGTATTCCTCCCCTTTGCTGGGCACCAGCATAAAAGAGTCATCGTCGCGCTGCATTGTGCATTTGCACTAAGCCGGGGTGAGATATGTGGAGTTGTGGGGGCGGTCACAGAACGAAAAAAGCCCCTGCCCTCGGCGAGGGAAGGGGCTGGGAAGCGAGCGCTGGCGGTTACTGCAACAGCAGATAGATAGAGGCGTCGCCGCGCTGAATGTTCAGCGCCAGTACGGACGGTTTGGCGTCGAAGATTTTCCGCAGATCGGCGATGTTTTTCACCGGCTGCTGATTCGCCCCGACGATGACGTCGCCTTTCTTGAGGCCAATCTGTGCCGCCGGGGTACCGGCTTTCACATTATTGACCACCACGCCCTTATCCTGACCCTTATTGCTCATTTCCGCCCCTTCAATCCCGTTGAAGATGGTGCTGGAGTCAACCTGGGTCTGGTTGCTCTGCTGCAGTTCGACGGTCACGGTCACCGGTTTGCCGTCGCGCAGCAGACCAAGCTCAACTTTGCTGCCGATAGGCATGGTGCCGACCTGGGCACGCAACGCGGCGAAGCTGCTGATCGCTTTCCCGTTGAGGGAGGTGATGACATCGCCGGCTTTAATGCCCGCTTTCGCGGCCGCCGAACCTGGCATTACCTGGCTGACGAAGGCCCCGCGCTGGGCATCGACTTTCATCGCTTTCGCCAGCTCAGAGTTCAGTTCGGTGCCCATAATGCCGAGCTCACCGCGTTTCACCTGGCCATATTTCACCATCTGCTCGGTCAGGTTTTTCACCATGTTGCTCGGGATAGCAAAACCGATACCGATGTTGCCGCCGTCCGGCGCCAGAATGGCGGTGTTGATACCGATCAGCTCGCCGTTGAGGTTCACCAGCGCGCCGCCGGAGTTCCCGCGGTTAATCGCCGCATCGGTCTGGATAAAGTTTTCGTAGTTTTCCACGTTGAGGCCGCTACGGCCCAGCGCGGAGACAATCCCGGAGGTCACGGTTTCGCCCAGACCGAACGGGTTGCCGATAGCCACGGTGTAATCACCGACGCGCAGCGCATCGGAGTCGGCAAGCTTAATCGCCGTCAGGTTTTTTGGCTCCTGAATCTGAATCAGCGCGATATCAGAGCGCGGATCTTTGCCGACGACTTTGGCATCAAACTTACGGCCATCGCTCAGCTGAACCTTAATCGTGGTGGCGTTGTCCACGACGTGGTTGTTGGTCACCACATACCCTTTGGCGGCATCAATGATGACGCCGGAGCCCAGCGCCATAAATTTCTGCTGCTGGCCGCCGTCAGGCTGACCGCCCTGTCCGCCGCCCTGGCAAAACGGCGAACTCTGGAAAGGAGAACCATCCTGGCAGAACGGCGAATTATCGCCAAAGAACTGCTGGAAGTTACGTGGCATCCGTGGGGTATTAACGGTGGTGCTACCTTCAACGTTAATGCTCACCACCGACGGCATCACCTTCTCCAGCATCGGGGCCAGGCTTGGCATCTGCTGTGCATTAGTGGCCGAAGATGCCGTTTCTGCCGCGCTCGCAGAGAGCGGGGACAACGCCAGACCTAAACTCAGAGCCAGTGCACTCATTGCTAACGTGGTTTTTTTCATCAGTTTCAATCTCAATATCAGGTAACGAAAGTTGCTGTGTACGTGACTATCAGAGTCATTTTATAACGCTAAGTTCCGGAATTAAGTTTCTGGAAAAAGTAAAAATTTATTGTCCATCTTTACAAAACTCCAGCCTATTCCACCGCCATGAGTCGCCGATATTCATCCCACGCATACAAATCCGTCATCCCGCTGATATAGTCCTGAATCAGACGGCAGCGATAATAGTATTCCATCAGCGCAAATTCGGGCGCCGTACGCACCAGTTTATTTACCGCTTCAACATAGGCCAGCCGGTGACGGGTCGAAAGTTTCTGATACAGCCGGGAGGCAATGGGTAAACGTCGTACCCGCTCCTGCGCTACTAATTCGCTGAAATCCTCCAGCGATAATTTCAGCAGCGGCTGATAGATATCCAACAGGCCGCTGATCACCCGGTAGCCCTGCAATTCCAGCTGCTCAACATCCGGATGGCTAAAGACCTGTTTCATCGCCACATTTTTATAGAGCTCCAGTAGCTGACTGCAATCGCTGTCGTCCTCCAGCAACGCATGATTAAAGTCCCCCGTGAAGATTGCCGGCAGGTTGTCAATAAATCGGCGCGCCGCGTAGGGCACCAGCTTATTCAGCGTATTCACCCGCAAATACATAAAAAACTGATCTTCCGCGCTCTGCTTCAGATAATTGGCTCGCGATTTCTCCCAGGCATTTTCTACTACCTGCGAAAATAACGAGCCTTTTTCATGACTGCCCCAGGCGTCGTAAAGATGCTGATAGAGCTGTTCTGCGCTAAAAATACGTTTTTCCACCGCGTCCTCGAGATCCGCGACGCAATATGAGATGTCATCCGCAGCCTCCATAATCCAGGTTAATGGAAACCGATTGTAAGGCGCGAGATCCAGTTCTTTACGCAAACGCGCGACATACTCTTCTTCGGCTAAATAATAGCCAGGTTTCTTCATTAAATAACTGTGGCTGGCCGGCGTCTCCTCAGACCACCACGCCGGACGAGTATATTTCAGGATACATCCCACCTGCGCCCAGGTCAGGTTCATACGCATTAGCGTATGGACCAGACGAATGCCCTGCGCGTTGCCCTCAAAGCTGCAGAGATCCTGGCGCACTTTACGGCGCAGCGCATTAAGCGATGTCTCTCCGTCATGCAGGCGTAAGGCCTGCACTTCGCAGCGATCGTCGGTCAGCGGCTGCCCGAGCGCATCGCCGGGCGCCAGGCGCTGACGGAACCAGTCGTTAATCGCCGCTTCGCCAAAATGGCCAAACGGGGGATTGCCGATATCGTGCATCAGGCAGGCCATCTCCACCACGCTCTCGAATGGCCCGGTCAGCTCTTCCAGGCCATACTCTTCCAGCAGCCTCAGCTCTTTCAGCCGGCTCAGCACCTCTTTGGCGATATAGCGCCCCACCTGCTGCACCTCCAGCGAGTGGGTCAGGCGAGTGCGCACCGCCGCGTTGCGCTCGAGCGGGAAGACCTGAGTTTTTTGCTGCAGGCGGCGGATTGCCGGCGAGTTGACGATCCGTCCCCGATCGCTTTCAAAGATCCGCAGGATGTCGCGCTCCGTCTCCACCCGCGGCGGCGAACGGAAGCGTCGACGCCAGTTTATCTTGTTGCGAAAATCAATCTTTGCCATAGCCTCTCCCGCGCGAGCAATACGCTTCCCCTTAAGCGCATGATAGACTATGCAACTAAACCTGACACATCGCGAGTAAATCTATGAAAATTGGCATTATTGGCGCTATGGAAGAGGAAGTTACCCTTCTGCGCGACAAAATCGAAAACCGCCAGACCATCACCATTGGCGGAAGCGAAATCTATACCGGCCAACTTCACGGCGTTGACGTCGCTCTGCTGAAGTCTGGTATCGGAAAAGTAGCGGCGGCGATGGGCGCGACCCTGCTGCTGGAGCGCTGCCAGCCTGACGTGATCATTAATACCGGTTCTGCCGGCGGCCTGGCGTCGACGCTGAAGGTCGGCGATATCGTCGTCTCCGATGAAGCGCGCTACCACGACGCCGACGTCACCGCCTTCGGCTATGAATACGGCCAGCTCCCTGGCTGCCCGGCGGGTTTTAAGGCGGATGAAAAACTGGTGGCCGCCGCAGAGAGCTGCATTAAAGCGTTAGATCTCAACGCCGTTCGCGGCCTCATCGTTAGCGGGGATGCCTTCATTAACGGCTCTGTCGGTCTGGCGAAGATCCGCCATAATTTCCCGCAGGCGATCGCCGTGGAAATGGAAGCGACCGCCATCGCCCACGTCTGCCATAACTTTAAGGTTCCCTTCGTGGTGGTTCGCGCTATCTCCGACGTGGCCGACCAGCAGTCCCACCTCAGCTTTGAGGAGTTCCTTGCGGTCGCCGCCAGACAGTCCACCCTGATGGTGGAGAATCTGGTACAGAACCTGGCACGTGGCTAAGTCGCTATCCTTCGCGCTTGCCGCGCTGCTGTTATTCGCCCCGGCGTGGCTGCTGGCCGCGCCGCGGGTGATCACCCTCTCCCCCGCCAATACCGAACTGGCCTTTGCCGCCGGGATCACGCCGGTCGGCGTCAGCAGCTATTCCGATTATCCTTCGCAGGCCAAAACGATCGAACAGGTTGCCAGCTGGCAGGGAATGAACCTGGAACGCATCGTGGCGCTCAAGCCAGACGTGGTGCTGGCCTGGCGCGGGGGCAATGCCGAACGCCAGGTTAACCAGCTGCAGTCTCTGGGTATTCACGTCCTGTGGGTACAGACCTCGACCATAGAAGAGATCATCGCTACCCTGCGTGAGCTGGCGCAGTGGAGCCCGCAGCCGGAAAAAGCACAGCAGGCGGCGCAGGCGATGCAGCAGGAGTACGATGCGTTGAAAGCGCGCTATGCCAACGCGCCGAAGAAACGCGTCTTCCTGCAGTTCGGCTCCGCACCGCTGTTCACCAGCGGCCCCGGTTCGATTCAGGATCAGGTGCTAAGGCTTTGCGGCGGCGAGAATATCTTCGCCACCAGCCGCGTTCCCTGGCCGCAGGTGAGCCGCGAACAGGTGCTGGCCCGCCAGCCGCAGGCGATCGTGGTGACCGGGGATGCCAGCCGCATTGCCGAAGCGCAGCGCTTTTGGCAACATCAGCTCACCATTTCGTTGATTGCGTTACACAGCGACTGGTTTGAACGCGCCGGCCCACGTATTATCCTCGCCGCCAAACAACTTTGTGCGGCGCTTGACCAGGTAAAATAATCATCCGGCACACCGGATGTTCAGTGGGAATCAACGATGCTTGTCTATTGGCTGGATATTATTGGCACAGCTGTCTTCGCGATCTCCGGCGTACTGCTGGCTGGAAAACTGCGTATGGACCCATTCGGCGTGCTGGTGTTAGGGGTAGTGACGGCGGTAGGCGGCGGGACCATCCGCGACATGGCGCTGGCGAATGGCCCGGTATTCTGGGTCAAAGATCCCACCGATCTGGTGGTGGCGATGGTCACCAGCATGCTGACCATCCTGCTGGTCCGCCAGCCTCGCCGGCTGCCGAAATGGATCCTGCCCGTTCTTGATGCCGTCGGTCTGGCGGTGTTTGTCGGCATTGGCGTCAATAAAGCTTTTCTCGCTGGCAGCGGCCCGCTGGTCGCGGTGTGCATGGGGGTGGTGACCGGCGTCGGCGGCGGGATTATTCGCGACGTGCTGGCGCGGGAAATTCCTATGATTCTGCGTACCGAAATCTACGCCACCGCCTGTATCGTCGGCGGTATTGTCCACGCCACGGCACACGACACCTTTCATCTCCCGCTGGAGAATTCGGCAATGATGGGGATGGTGGTCACCCTGGTAATTCGTCTGGCGGCTATTCGCTGGCATCTGAAGCTGCCGACGTTTGCCCTGGACGATAACGGTCGGTAATAAAAGCAAAACGGTAACCTTAAGGTTACCGTTTTTAGGGTTTGCTCCCTCCCGCTGGGGGAGAACTCGCTTTAAACGCTGAACGAGGAGCCGCAGCCGCAGGTGCTTTTCGCGTTCGGATTGGTCACGATAAAGCGCGAACCTTCCAGCCCTTCGGTATAGTCGACCGAGCCGCCGACCAGATACTGCAGGCTCATCGGGTCAACCACCAGGCCGACGCCCTGTTTCTCAATGGTCATATCCCCTTCGTTCACCTGATCGTCAAAGGTGAAGCCATACTGGAAACCGCTGCAACCGCCGCCGGTGATATACACGCGCAGTTTCAGGTTCGGATTATCTTCATCCGCAATCAGGTGTTTTACTTTATTGGCTGCGGCTTCGGTAAACTCCAGCGGCAACGCTACGTCATCACTCATTTTCTGCTCCCATTGATACTTCCGGCCGGTTAAAGAATAACCGGACCTTTTGAGCCATTATCTAATACCCTGGTAAATCGTTCAAGTATTCTCCCGGGGAGCCTGCTGCGCTTTTGCCGCCTGCTCGGCTTCCTGCTTCGCCAGAGTACGCTGCAGAATGGTCGAATACAAAGGCTTACCGCCGAGGAATTGCGCCAGTAGTGTTGCGCCAAGGCAGGTAATAATCATTGGCAAAATGAGCTGATAGTTATCGGTCATCTCCAGCACCAGCACGATCCCGGTCAGCGGCGCACGCACCGAGGCGGCGAGCAGCGCCCCCATACCGGCAATCGCGAAGGTGCCGGCATCGAGATGGTAGGCCGGAAACAGCGGAATAGCCGCCATGCCGAACGCCGTGCCCAGCAGCGTGCCGAGCGCCAACATAGGCGCGAAAATGCCCCCTGGCGCGCCGGAAGAGAAGCAGATCAGCGTGGTCACCACGCGGGCAATAAAGATAAACAGCAGCAGTCCGACGGAGAAGTTACCGGCAGCGGCGATAGGGATCAAGTTAAAGCCACCGCCCACCGCGGAGGGCTGCATCAGCCCCAGCAGACCGCAGAGCCCGCCGATTAATCCGCCAATCAACACCCATTTTTTGATGTTGCCGCCGTGGATGCGCTGGAACAGATCCTGAGTGCGCAGCACCAGAAAATTAAACAGCGGGCCAAAGCAGCCAAACAGCATGCCCAGCACCAGATACAGCCATAGGGTATTTACCGGGGCGTTGCTTAGTTTACCCACCTCAATGATCGCCGCTTCGCCGTTGAAAATGCGAAACACAATGCTCGACATGATCACGCCGGTAAACACCGCTTTAATGGAGATCAGGTTGTAGCGGAACTGCGGGCGCATCTCTTCGATGATAAACAGAATACCGGCCAGCGGCGCATTAAAGGCCGCCGAAAGCCCCGACGCCGCACCGGTCGCCAACAGCGTATGCCGCGCTTCCGGACTGCGCATGCGGAAAACATCCAGCACCATGCGCCCAATGTTGCCGCCAAGCTGTACCATCGGTCCTTCACGACCCAGCACCATCCCGGCGCCAAGGGTCCCCATGCCGCCAACGAATTTCACCGGCAGCACGCGCCACCAGCGCACCGGCCGCAGCTCCTCCAGCGCGCCCTCAATTTCCGGAATCCCGGAGCCGCCGGCCTCCGGCGCAAAGCGACGCACCAGAAAATAGCCGACCATCGCCAGCAGCGCCGACAGGATAAACGCCAGCGGCCAGACCAGATACCAGTGGTCCGCCACCTGCGCCAGCGCGCCGATCCGCTGGTTCTGCACCCAGTTCACGCTCTTTTCAAAGGCGACGCCCACCAGCCCCGCCAGCGTGCCGACCACTGCCGCCATAAACAGCACCGCCAGCGGCGTTTTATCGCGTTGAATCAGACGGCGCACCGCATCGCCGCGACGCACCCGCACAAACTGATGTGCTTCAAAAGAGGGAGTTTCTGCTTTCATGCCGTTATCAATTATTGGTAATACAAATGAAGAGAGCGGCATTTTAGCCGTCCCGGCGCGCTGCGTCGTCAAAAAAATGCCCTTGCGGCACATTGTTTCAATTGGGCAAAACTTTCATAACCATCCTGGAATAACTTAGAATAGCCGATAAAACATTTTTCACGAACCAGGACCCTGGCCATGAGCAAATCTGAAAATCTGTACCACGCTGCGCGCGAACTGATCCCCGGCGGCGTTAACTCGCCGGTGCGCGCTTTCACCGGCGTCGGCGGCACACCGCTGTTTATCGAACGCGCGGATGGCGCTTACCTCTATGACGTGGATGGGAAAGCCTATATCGATTATGTCGGTTCCTGGGGTCCGATGGTGCTGGGCCACAACCACCCGGCTATCCGCAATGCGGTGATCGAGGCGGCATCCCGCGGCCTGAGCTTTGGCGCGCCGACCGAAATGGAAGTGAAAATGGCGGCCCTGGTGACCGAGCTGGTGCCGACCATGGATATGGTGCGGATGGTGAACTCCGGTACCGAAGCCACCATGAGCGCCATTCGCCTGGCGCGCGGCTTCACCGGTCGCGACAAAATCATTAAGTTCGAAGGCTGCTACCACGGCCATGCCGACTGCCTGCTGGTGAAAGCCGGTTCCGGCGCGTTGACCCTCGGCCAGCCGAACTCGCCGGGCGTCCCGGCCGATTTCGCCAAACATACCCTGACCTGCACTTATAACGACCTCACCTCGGTGCGCGCGGCGTTCGAGCAGTATCCGCAGGAGATCGCCTGCATCATCGTCGAGCCGGTGGCCGGAAATATGAACTGCATTCCGCCGCAGCCGGAATTCCTGCCGGGCCTGCGCGCCCTGTGCGACGAATTTGGCGCCCTGCTGATTATCGACGAAGTGATGACCGGCTTCCGCGTGGCGCTGGCAGGCGCTCAGGCTTACTACGGCGTGGAGCCGGATCTGACCTGTCTGGGGAAAATCATCGGCGGCGGGATGCCGGTAGGCGCCTTCGGCGGCCGCCGTGAGGTGATGGACGCTCTGGCGCCCACCGGTCCGGTCTATCAGGCGGGCACCCTCTCCGGCAACCCGATCGCCATGGCGGCTGGCTTCGCCTGCCTGAACGAAGTGGCGCAGCCGGGGGTCCATGAAACCCTGACTGAACTGACTAACCAGCTGGCGCAAGGCCTGCTGGATGCGGCGCGTGACGCCGGGATCCCGCTGGTGGTCAATAACGTCGGCGGCATGTTCGGCATCTTCTTTACCGATGCCGAAACCGTCACCTGCTATCAGGACGTGGTGAAGTGCGACGTTGAACGCTTCAAGCGCTTCTTCCATCTGATGCTGGAGGAAGGCGTGTACCTCGCGCCGTCAGCGTTTGAGGCCGGCTTTATGTCCGTGGCCCACAGCGAAGAAGATATCGACAACACCATCGACGCCGCGCGTCGGGTATTTGCCAAGCTGTAAGGTGCTTGAATGCCTGGTGGCGCAGGGATTTTCCCGGAGGAGGCGCATTGCGCCTTATCCGGGCTACCAAATCGCACAGCGCTGTAGCCCCGGTAAGCGATAGCGCCACCGGGGATGTTGAAGCCATCCAGGACCGTTAGCGACTCTGCTTTCTCAGCAAATAAATAAAGTAAGGCGTGCCGATAAAGGTCGACAGTAGCCCCGCCGGGATCTGATACGGGAACATCATCATCCGTCCGCACCAGTCGGCGAAGACCAGCAGCAGCCCGCCAGTCAGCCCTGAAATCACCATATGCGGTAGGGTTCGCCGGAAGCCCATCATCCGCGCGATATGCGGCGCCATCAGCCCGACAAAGCTCAGCGGGCCGATGGTCAGCGTCGCCGCCGCCGTCAGGCAGGCCGCCAGCAGCAGCAGAACAATCCGCGATGACGTCAGCGCCATGCCCACCGCTCGCGCCGCCTCCCCGCCCAGCGGCAGGATGGTTAACCAGCGACGACAGAGCGGCGCCAGCGCCAGCAGCGCCAGCATTACCGCGCCGCTACGCACTACCCTCTCCGGCGTCGCGCTATATGTCGACCCCGAGATCCACGTCAGGATCTGCGCCATACGCGGATCGCCGCTGGCCTGCAGCATCATCAGCAGCATAGTGAAGGCGGTGCTCAGCGCCATCCCCGCCAGCAGCATCCGATGCGGCGAGAAGCCGCCGCGCCCGGCGGCGAGCATAATGATCAGCAAGGTGGCCGCCGCGCCAAGGCTGCCGGCCGGCAGCAGCCAGCCAAAGGCGTCGCCAGGCACGAAGAACAGCATCAGCACCACGCCAAAAGCCGCGCCGGAGCTGATGCCCAGCACTTCCGGGCTGGCCATCGGGTTGCCGGTCAGGCGCTGGATAATACAGCCGGCGACCGCCAGCATGACCCCGGCGAACAGGGCCGACAGCACCCGCGGCCAGCGCCAGGGCAGCAGTTGCTCCAGCAGATCGCCGTGGGCCCACAGCCAGCCGGGGGCATCGCGACCAAAGGCCAGCGCCACGCTCACCGCCAGCAGCAGCAACGCGACGCCTGCGAGAACAAACCATTGCACATGATAGCGCTCAGGCTGCACATTATCGCCGCCGTTCATCACCGGGGCGCTGATGCTGCGCAACCGCGGCAGCAGCCACAGCAGCAGCGGCGCGCCAATCAGGGCGGTGACCGAGCCGGTGGAGACTTCCCGCCATACCCGGCTCAGCCAGAGGATCACCTGATCGGAAAGCCACAGGAGCAGCGCGCCGATCAGCGCCGCCAGCAGCAGCCGCGCCAGCAGCCGACGGGCGCCAAGCATTTTCGCCAGCAGCGGCGCGAACAGGCCGATAAAGCCGATAATCCCTACCGCGTTCACCAGCAGCGCGCTGATGACGATCGCCAGCGTCAGGGCGCCGAGGCGCGCCAGGGACAGCGCCAGCCCGAGGTTACGCGCCACCCCGTCATCGAGCCCCATCAGGGTCAGCGGCCGCAGCAGCAGCAAGGTGAGTATTGCCCCGCCAAGCAGCTGCGGCCACAGGCGCTGCGCCACGCTCCAGTCGGTCTGCGTCAGCGTCCCGGTGCTCCACAGGAACATGCTTTGCAGCTGGTCGTGATGGAAAATCACCATCAGCTGGTTAAGCGCGCCACAGTAAAGGCTGACCACCAGCCCCGCCAGGATCAGCGTTACCGGCGACAGGCGCTTGCCCCACGAGACGCCAAACACCAGCGCGCCCACCAGACAGGCCCCGGCCAGCGCGGCGAATTGCGACGCCAGCACGCCGGGAATAGCCCATAACGTGGTGACCGTTATCCCCAGCTGCGCGCCGGTGGCGACGCCAAGGGTGGTCGGTTCCGCCAGCGGATTACGCAGCACCTGCTGGAACAGGACGCCAACCAGTCCCAGCCCGGCGCCCACCAGCAGCGCAACAGCCAGTCTCGGTAACAAACTGTAATGAAACAGCATTTGGGCGATATCATCGACATCCGGCTGCCACAGCGCCTGCCGCCACTGCGCATAGGGCAAGGCGACATTGAGGTTGACGATACTCAGCGCGAAGGAGACGCCCAGCAGCCCGGCCAGCAGGATAATAGCTAACGGCGAGAGACGCGTATTCATGCCGGACTCCCCTGGGCATCAGCCAGCACGCGGGCAAAATGCATCGCTGACAGCGTCGCGCCGTAGAACCAGACCGCCGGAACGCGCTGGAAGCGGCCCGCGCGCACGAAGGGCATCGCCTGCCATAGCGGCGTCGCCAGCAGTTGAGCCATATCTCGCTCATTGCCATGGTCGAAACAGATGACATCGGCTTCGTTAAATGCCGCCAGCCTGTCGATGCCAACGCTAACGCTTCCCCAGAATGCCGCTTCGCCGTGCCAGGCGTTTTTAATACCGAAGCGATCAAGCACCTCCTGGAACAGGCAGTTTTCGCCAAACACCAGCACGTGGCGGGGATCGAGCAGAGAGATCATCAGCAGCGGACGATCGCCGCGCCCGGCAAAACGCGGACGCAGGCTCTCCATCAGCGCGTCGAACTCCGCCAGATGGCGCTTCGCCTGCTGCGTTTTGCCCAGCAGATCGGCCATTTCCAGTAGCGAACGCTGGGCCATCGCCAGCGGCCGTTTGCCGTCGCTGAAGGTGAAACCGCGGCCGGGCGCGATACGCGCCAGCTTCTCCGGCGACGGGCCGTAGCCCGCCGACCAGACGATAAACGACGGTTTCATCTGCGTCAGCAGTTCAAGGTTGGGTTCGGTACGCAGACCAACATCGATCACCGAGTCGGGCAGCGCGGGTTCGTTCACCCACAAGCGATAGTTGGGAATATCGGCCACGCCATAGGGCGTCACGCCGAGCGCCAGCAGCAGCTCCGCGGGCAGCCACTCCAGGGCGACCACGCGCTGCGGGTCGACGTCGGCCGCCTGCGCGCCGCGCATCTGCCACAGCAGCGGCGAGAGCGCCATCGCGATCAGCAGGCGGCGTCGGGTTATCAGAGTTGGGTTCATCATCAATAGACAAAGCTTACCGGCGCCGCACCGGCCGGGTGTGGCAGGATCCCCATCGGGATGCCATAGATCTGTTCCAGAGTGTCGCTGCGCATCAGTTCCGCCGGCGTCCCCTGAGCAATCATTTCTCCGCCGCGCAGGGCCACCAGATAGTCGCAATAGCGGGCCGCCATATTAATATCGTGCAGGACGGCGATCACCGTCAGGCCGCGCTGCTGGCTGAGACGATGCACCAGCGCCAGAACATCGACTTGATGAGCAATATCCAGCGCCGAGGTGGGTTCATCGAGCAGCAGGCAGCGACTGTCCTGCGCCACCAGCATGGCGATCCACGCCCGCTGGCGTTCACCGCCGGAGAGGCTGTCCACCAGACGATGAGCGAGCGGCTTCAGCCCCACCAGCGCAATCGCCTCTTCTACTTTCTCACGGTCCGCTGCGCCAAAGCGACCCAGCGCGCCGTGCCATGGATAGCGGCCGATCGCCACCAGCTCGCGCACCGTCATACCTTCGGCCGGCGGCAGCTGCTGCGGCAGATAGGCCACTTTGCGGGCAAAGGCTTTGCTGCCCCAGCTCTCCAGCGGCTGCCCGTCCAGCAGCACTTCGCCTGCGGAGGGCGGCTGATGACGGCCAAGCATTTTCAGTAACGTCGATTTGCCGGAGCCATTATGGCCGATCAGGCCTGTGACTTTTCCGGTCGGGAAGGTGAGCGAGAGCGGATGGAGCAATGTGCGGCCAGGCACACGGAAAGTGACGCGATCCAGCGCGAAGGTGGTTTCTGCGTGCGGAGTCTGTTCCTGCATAGCGATAACCTGATAGAGGGCGCGGCGAACCGCGCCCGTAGGTGGTTAGAAACGGAAGGTGGCGGTGGCGACGACCTGACGTCCGGCGCCCCAGTAGCAGGCGTATTCGCTGTAGCAACTGGAGACATATTCGCGGTCGAACAGGTTGTTGACGTTGACGCCGACCGACGATCCCGGCAGGCCAAAGCGCGCCAGATCGTATTTCACCGTCGCATCCATCAGCGCATAACCGGCCACACTAAAGGCATCATTTTTCTTACCGGTGCTGGTGTCATTTTTGTAGTAGCTGACCGTTGAACCGATATAGCGCGCCCCGGCCCCAATCGTCAGACCACTCAGCGCGGTTTCGTGGAAGGTATAATCCGCCCACAGGGAGGCCATGTTACGCGGCACTTCCGCCGGACGTTTGCCGTTGAACACCGTATCGTGAGTGTACTCCGCATCGGTGTAGCTGTAGGCTGCGGTGACGTTAATATTAGCGTTCACCGCCGCCTTCGCCTCCAGCTCAAGGCCGCGGGAGCGGATCTCGCCGGTCTGGATGCTGAACGCCTGGTTAGCCGGATCAGCCGTCAGGTTCTTGTCTTTGGTCAGCTGATAGACCGCCGCGGTGACCACCACCGGCATATCTTTCGGCACGTATTTCACGCCGGCTTCATACTGCTTACCGCGCGACGGATCGAACGGCTGGCCGCGGCTGTTGGAACCCGATACCGGTTCAAACGATTCGCTGTAGCTGAAGTACGGAGAGATGCCGTTATCGAACAGGTAGTTGATGCCGCCGCGCCAGCTGAACTGCTGGTCGTGATTCTCCGCCAGGCTGTTGGTGGCGCGGGTTAACGTTGAGGTCGTGGCGTAATCGTAACGGCCGCCCAGGGTCATCACCCATTTATCCCACTCCATCTGATCCTGCGCGTACAGGCCGGTCTGCTCCATCCGGTTGAGGACCGCGTACGGGAAGGTGACCTGAATATTCGGATTGCCGTACTGCGGACTGCTCATGCTGATAGGATCCGCCGTCCCGTAGTCGGCATCCACATCGTTACGCATCCGCGAGTAGTCCACGCCGGTCAGCAGCGTATGGCTGACCGCGCCGGTGGCGAAATCAGACTGCAGCTGGGTATCGACGGTGAAGGTGTTCAGGTGCTCGTCGGAGCGCACGTAGGCGCGATTCATGTAGCCCGGCGCGACATAGCCGTTGCCGTATACCGAACGATAGAGCGTATGCACATCGGCATAGCGCAGGTTCTGCCGCACGGTAAAGGTGTCATCGAACTGATGGGAGAAGCTGTAGCCCACCATCTTCTGGCGGCGGGAGATTTTATTATCGGACTCGCCTTCGTTGAAATCGGTCGGCAGCTTGTGAGCCTTACCGTTGGCGTCGTAATACGGCACCACGGTGCCTTCGCGCGGCAGCCAGCCGTAGTAGCCCGCATCCGGGTCATTCTGGAAGTTGCTCAGGAAGGTGAAGTCGGTTTTATCGTCCGGACGCCAGCTAAAGGAGGGCGCCACCGCGTAGCGGGTCGATTTCGCCATCTGCTGCTGGGCATCCTGACTGCGGCCAAGGCCGGTCAGGCGATACGACCAGACGCCGGCATCATCAATGGCGTCGCTAAAGTCAAACCCGGTCTGCCACAGATTGTCGGTGCCCATCTTAAACTGCACTTCTTTCAGCGGCTCGGTAGTCGGGCGCTTGCTGACCATGCTGACGATACCGCCCGGGTTGCTGTTGCCGTACAGCACCGAGGTTGGCCCGCGCATCACTTCCACACGCTCGAGGAAGTAAGGATCCATGGAGACTTCAGAGTAGTTATTCCCCTGCAGCTTCATGCCGTCCAGATACTGGTTGGTGTTGACGGTCGTCGAGGTGGTGAAGCCGCGAATGGTGACCACGTCATAGGTGGTCGAACTGCCGCGAGTGGAGAAGACGCTGGGCGTATAGGAGAGCGCCTCTTTTACCGTCGTCGGCTGGCGCATCTCCATCTCCTGGCGCGTCACCACCGACACAGACTGCGGCGTTTTTTCAATCGGGGTATCGGTTTTGGTCGCCGTGGCGGAGCGTTTTGCCGCGATAGTCGGCGCCGGTCCCCAGGCGCTTTCCTGGGCGGCCGGGGCGGCAACGACGGTGATGGTTTCTTCTTGCTTCGGTTGTTCTGCTGCCTGTGCGTAGACAGACATGCCGCTAACCGCCGTGGCTACTACAGCTGCGACTTTACGCAGCGAGTGATTTGGCTGAGCAGTTTTTGGACGCGCCATGGGTATATCTCTGATGAAAGTGAATGATAACGTAAACGAGAATTATTATTATGACGGGCGATATAATAGGCGAAACGTCGAAGGCAAGGCAAGCGATATGCCTGTCGCCGCCGGTCGAAGGCTGAATTAATAACCAGATAGTTATTATGGAGTTAAAGAGCCGTTAACTTTTTTACAGGCATAAAAAACCCCTTAATACTTTCGTATTAAGGGGTCTGGTCGTGCGGTCAAAATCAGTTACTGCCGAACATATCCTTGATCCAGCCCGCGACGCCGTCGCTCTTTTCCTGCTGCTTCGGCGGCTGCTGCTGCTGCTGTTGCTGCTGCTGCTGCTGCTGCCCGGACTGATTAAACGGATTTTTCGCTTCCTGTTGCTGCAACTGCTGCTGTTGCATCATTTCGCCCTGACGGCACAGCGCATCCGGCTGCGTGGTCCAGACCGGCAGCGAACGCATACCGCCGCTGCAGACGAAGTTGCCGTTGCTGTCCACGCCCATATCAACCACGTCTTCCGGCACCGTCAGCACCAGCGGCGTTGGCGTCTGGTTCGCCAGATAGCGCTGGTAAATCGACATCGCGCCGCTGGCACCGTACAGTTTGGTCGGCTGGTTATTGTCGCGCCCCACCCAGGTGATGGTCACCTGACTACCGTCGATGCCGGCGAACCAGGTATCGACGTTATTGTTGGTGGTCCCGGTTTTCCCCGCCAGATGCAGGCCCGGATACTTCGCCCCCAGCTGACGCCCCGTACCGCGCTGCACCACCTGCTGCATAGTCCACAGCGTCATGTAGGCCGCCTGGGCAGGCACCGCGCGCTCCGCCTGCGGATAGCTCTGGTAGAGCACAGTGCCATCTTCGGCAATCACTGACCGCAGCGCGGAAAGCGGCGCACGGTTCCCACCGCTGGCGATGGTCTGGAAGGCCTGGGCCACTTCAATCGGCGTCAGGTTCAGCGCGCCAAGCAGCATCGACGGCACCGCGTTGAGCTGATTCTTCGGCGCCCCCAGTTTAGTCCAGGTATCGACTACCGCCGGCAAGCCCAGCGCCATCCCGAGGTTAACCGTCGGGACGTTCATCGAGCGAGTCAGGGCATCGACCAGCATCACCTGACCGCTGAAACGACGATCGTCGTTCTGCGGGGACCACGTCTGACCGTTGGACAGGCGAATCGTCACCGGCGCATCGGCGATCCAGGTATTCAGGCGATACTGATTCGGCTGGCTCAGCGCGGTCAGATAGGTCGCCGGCTTGGCCAGAGAACCAATCGATCGGCGGGCCTGCATCGCGCGGTTATAACCGGCGAACTGCGGCTCCGCGCCGCCGACCATCGCCCGCACTTCGCCGGTGAAGCGGTCAACCACCACCATGGCGGTTTCCAGGTCTGCCAGCTTACGCTGTTTCTTCAGAACCGGGATCCCTTCGGAGGCCGCTTTTTCCGCCGCATCCTGCGCCACCGAGTCGAAAGTGGTGAAGATCTTCACGCCGGAGAGATCTTTCACTTTATCGCCCAGCTTCGCCTGCAGTTCCTGACGAACCATCTGCATAAACGCCGGCTGCGGTGAAATCACCCCGCCGCGCGGCTGCACGCCCAGCGGACGGGCGCTGAGCATGTCGTACAGCTCCTGGTCGATAACCTGCTGCTGCTGCAGCAGACGCAGCACCAGATTGCGTCGTTCAAGGGCCAGTTTCGGGTTACGCCACGGGTTATAGACCGACGCCCCTTTCACCATCCCCACCAGCAGCGCCTGCTGGTCGAGGCTCAGCTCTTCCACCGGACGGCCGAAGTAATACAGGCTGGCCAGCGGGAAGCCGCGAATTTCGTTATCGCCGCTCTGGCCGAGGTACACCTCGTTCATATACAGCTCAAGGATGCGATCCTTGCTGTAGCGGGCGTCGACGATCAGCGCCATATACGCTTCGTTGGCTTTACGCCAGTAGGAGCGTTCGCTGGAGAGGAACAGGTTTTTCACCAGCTGTTGGGTCAGGGTACTCGCCCCCTGCACCGTTCGGCCTGCCGTCAGGTTCGCCAGCACCGCGCGGCCGATGGAGTAGAGACTGATCCCATCGTGCTCATAGAAGTGGCGGTCTTCGGTCGCCAGCAGGGTATCCACCAGCAGATCGGGGAAGCCGCTGCGCTTCACGAACAGGCGCTGCTCGCCGTTCGGCGACTGCAGCATGGTGATAAGACGCGGATCGAGGCGGAAGAAACCGAACTGGCGGTTATTATCCATATTCTCGATGGTCTCAAGATGGTCGCCGTCGAAAGTAAGACGCGCGCGCACCTGCCCTTCCTTACTGTCCGGGAAATCGAACGGACGACGGATCATCTCGATGCTGTTAGCCTGCACGGTATATTCGCCGGGGCGCGTCATCGCGCTGACCTGGCGATACTGCGTGGCGTTGAGCAGACGCACCATCTCGTTTTTGCTGATCTGCATGTCCGGCTCAAGGTTGACCATCCGGCCATAGACCGCGGCCGGCAGCTCCCAGACTTTACCGTCAATGCGGCTGCGGATTTTCTGGTCGAGGTAGACGCCATAGGCGGCAATCAGCACCGCGAAGACAATCCCCAGCTTGACCAGCAGCCACAGCCAGCTGCGCTTCCGACGAGGCTTGCCACCTTTGCCTTTGGCTTTTCTCGGCACCGGTTTCTCATCCTCATAATCATCGTCATCATACTCGTCGTCGTAGTCCTCTTCCCGGACCCGGCGACGGGTGACTTTCTGTTTAGTCGGACGTGAGGGTCTTCCCTTACGTCCGATAGGCTCGCGGTCATCTCCCGCCATGCTTTTTCTCCGCAACGTTCAGGCGCAAAGGCCTGATTCTCAATACTTCCCCTGTTCAGAGGAAGAAGAAATCTCTCAAATTAACGTCCAGGCTGCTTATCCTTCGGACGACAACCTGCTGGCAGGCAGGACGCGCCGCCAGCCTTTCAGAGGGTTGGTTTGCTTCATGTTACATGATACTAACAATAAAAATTCACCATAAAATCATTGTGTTAAACGCATCATCGGCAGAATAAGTCAGAACATAGCACGTAATGTTCAGGGCATACAGGATAGCACTAAAATGCGACATTCTTAACCAGCATTTTACCTCCTGCGCACGTAACAAGATGGGAAAGAGTATGTTTTTTAATAACATAAAAAACGGCGCGCTTCCTGCCGGTCAACGCAGTGGCATCATCTGCGGATGAAAATATATTTTCCCAGCGCCAACGTTTATTATTGATAAAAGTAAAGTCGATTAAGCGCCTTTCCGTTGATAAAAATGAGAGCCTGTTAACATTTATGCAGAATAATATTTTATGATGACACCAGGGAAATATTTGTTAAACTAGCGGCCAGTGATTCATTATTTTGATTACTCTATGATGCGTATTCCGCTTATATTTCCGCTTTGCATGGTAGCCCTTCTGTCTGGCTGCCAACAAAAACCCGCCTCAACGCTCAGCCCGGCTATCAGCAGCCAGGCGCAGCTCGAGCAGCTCTCGTCCGTGGCGGCCGGGACGCGCTATCTCAAGAATAAATGTAATCGTAGCGATCTCCCCGCTGATGAAACGATATATCGGGCAGCGGTGAATGTCGGTAAAGCGCGCGGATGGGGAAATATTGACGTGGCGACGTTAAGCCCAAATAGCGACCGGCTTTACCAACAGCTATTACAGGACAGTACCCCGGAAGCCACACAGTGCAGTCAATTTAATCGTCAGCTCGCGCCATTTATTGCCAGCTTGCGCAGCGACTAAGCGAAATATCCTCAGCGCGCCGGTTATTGTGCGCGCTTTTATTCCTCTTTCGGCTCCTCGTCAATTTTTCCGCCCGGCCAGTCCTCCAGCGCCGCGAGGGTAAAGGTCGTGCCGTTGAAGCTGAAGATCGTCACATCCTGCTGGATCTGCTCCACCACCAGATTGGGCAGGGGTGAATCGCCCTCCGTCCACGCTTTGCCGTTTAACACAATGCTGCGCTTTTCCGGTAGCGAGGCATAGACATGGGCGCTGTAGCGCAGAGGCGGCAGCGTATCGCTGTCCACTTCCGGCGCCGCGGGCGCGCTGGCTTTTACCGCCGACGGCGGGTTTTTTGGCGCGGTCTCCCCGGCGGCGGTTAACGGCAGAAGCGCCGCATGAGCCACCGGCAGAGGCAGCGTTTGCGGCGGTGACGGATGGCGCCACTGCTCGCCGCCAAACCAGCCGAGCGCGATAAATAATCCGGCGTACAGCGGGATAATCCAGCCGGGGATCTGCACCATCCGACCGCGACTCACCGGCGCGTCTGCCTGCGCGGACGGCGGCTGATGCGCCACCAGAGGCGGGATGCCTCTTTCACTATCATCACGAACAATCACAACCGTCTCCTGTTCCCTCACGATAACGAGAAGGCGCCCTTACGGATGCCCCAGACTGCTGACAAAGTGCAATCTTCAGGAATTGCCCGGCGGCGCTACGCTTGCGCGGGCCTACAGATAACTGCATAACTGTTTGAAATTGCAATCTTTCGTAGGCCGGGTAAGGCGAAAGCCGCCACCCGACAGAAAGGCGAGCACAATAACGAAACAGGTTTGTCATCAGCCAGAGGCGCCCTTACGGGCGCCCTACGTTATGTTATTTACTGCTCACCGGCAGGCCAGCGCCCTGCGACTCGCCCTGCGGCAACTCGAGAACGGCAACCGACCAGGCCGGCAGCGTGACCGAACCGTCAGCGGCAACCTGCACGCCGCTCGCCAGCGACCGGTCGCCCGCCGCCTGCTGAATAGCGCTCAGCTGGAGCGATGTGCCGGCGAAGTCCTGCAGCGTCCGGCTTTCCGGCGCGGCGTTGATCGCCACCACGATGCCGTCGACACGGCTGTCCAGACTGGCGCCAGCCTGCATCCCGTCATCGATGGTCATCACCAGCAGACCCGTCTGCTGATCGGCGCCAGTATTGCGGAAGTCCACGCGCTTCATCACCGTCGCGCCGTCGCCGAGGGTAAACAGCGGAGACGATTTACGCAGCGCGGTCAGCTCCTGATAAAACGCGGTCATCTGCTTGAGCTCCGTTTCACCCGGAGTAGCCACCGCGTCTTTCACCCGGGCGATAATGTCATAGTTGCTGCCATCATCGCTGCTGCGCGGCATACCGACGTTGTAGTTGTTGTCCTGCAGGGAGTAGTCCACGCGGTTAAACCAGTCGCCGGAATCATACGAATCGCGGGTAAAGGATTTAGAGCGCAGCAGCTCCGAGCCCTGCTGGTCAAAGGCGATCCCCTGGCCGAGCATCACCGTCGCCAGCGACACCGCCTGCATCCGGACGCGGGTATCGAGATCCGCCTCCTGAGCGGCTTTATAGCTGATCATGTCCCACAGCGTCTGGTTATCGTGTTTTGACACATAGTTCACGACTTCCGTCGGATCAGCCGCATAGCCGCCTGGCGCGCCGTTATAATCAATCTCGCTGCCTCTCTTCACCGCGCCGTCTTTGTCGATCAGCACAAAGTCCGCAAGGTTACCGGCCATGCCGAGACGGGTCAGATCGGCGAGGTGACGCGCCTGATCGTCGCTCAGGGTGGTCAGCTCATTCGGCAGAACGCCAGCCCCGCTGCCCACGCCCTGGTTCTGGCGTAATGCGTCACCGGAGTCGAACGGCCCGCCGCCGCGCACGGCGTCGCGCAGACGATCGGAGAACGTGCCGATCCCGGTGCCTTTGAGATTGATTTGCGAGGCAATTTCAAAGCGATCGCTCTGGTTGGAATCCCAGCCTTCGCCAAAGAAGTAGATATCCGGGTTCAGCGCTTTAATGCGTTCCCAGGCCGAGAGGATCTGCGCTTTCGGGTGGTAGCCCATCAGGTCGAAGCGGAAGCCATCGATCTTATAATCGGTGGTCCATACCGCCAGTGAATCGGCGATAAGCTTGGCGAACATCCGGTGCTCTGGCGCCGAGTCGGAGCAACAGGTAGCCGATTCCACGCTGCCGGTGGTTTCGTTCAGACGCTGGTAGTACCAGGGGACGATCTTATCCAGTACCGAGGTGCGATCGGTCGGGCCGGCGGCGTTGGTGTGGTTGTACACCACGTCCATAATGACGTTCATTCCCAGATCCTGCTTGATCGCCTGAATCATGGTGCGGAACTCTTTAATACGCGCCGTGCCTTCCGGATCGGTGGCGTAGGATCCTTCCGGTACCGTGTAGTGGAACGGATCGTAGCCCCAGTTATAGGAGTCGGTCTGCGCCACCAGCGTATTCAACGCCTGCACCTGCGGGTTATCCTTGCTGTCGTTCTGCTTCAGCTGAGTCAGCACCTCTTCGACCGTCGAACCGCTGTCGCAATAGCCCGCGAACTCGCTGCTCTTCACCGCGCTATTGACCTCGCACAGGCGGCTGAACGGCTGCTGAATATCGGCGACCTTGTCGCTGAACTCATTGACCGTCGCCAGATCGAAGACCGGCAGCAGCTCAATATGGGTCACACCCGAGGCCGACAGCTGTTTCAGATGCTGGACCATATTGCTTTCCTGGGCGGTGAGCGCCAGATACTTACCGCGCAGCTCCGCAGGAACGGTTTGATCCCAGGCGGAGAGATCGCGAATATGCGATTCGTGAATCGTCATTTTCGCCAGATCGGCTTTGGTTTTCTGCGCGTGCGGCATCGTAAGCCCGTCCCAGCCTTCCGGCTTCAGCGCGCTGTCGTTGAGATCGACCACCTGGCTGTACTCCGAGTTGGTCGACAAACTGTGGGCGTAGGGATCGGTCACTTCGTACTGCTCGACTTTACGCGACTGCGGGTGGTAGACCGTCATCGCGTAGCGGTAGAAGGCGCCCTTCAGGTCGCTTCCCCCCTGCCAGGACCAGGCGCCGGAGGCGCTGTCGCGGGTCATCGGGTGACTGGCTATCACTTTCTTGTCCGCGCTATAGATCACCAGCTCGACCTGCTGCGCCGTGGGCGCCCAGACGCGGAAGGTCACGCCGCTATCGGTTAGCTGGGCGCCATAGCTCAGCGCCTCGGCGGCGGCGGCATAGGTATCGTCCAGCACGCCGGCGGTCTGCACCTGGGTGGCTGAGCTCAGGATCCCATCGCTTTCCGCGGCTATCGCCACCGTCTCGCCCTGCAGCAATTCATCGACGTTAACATCATCCGGCAGTTTAAAGGCTGGATAGCTGGCGAGATGCGGGAAGCGCATGCTTACCTGCTGGTTGACGGTGGTGGGGGTCAGCTTGACATATTTATCGCTAAATTCGCCGTTACTGTCGGCGGCCACCTTACTGCTGTGGCTGTAATAGAGGCGCACAATGGGTTTATTTTCCCCACCCGGCCACAGCAGAGTAGTCTTATCGACCCAGTGCGCATCGGCCAGCGCCACGCCAAAGGCGGCGCGGAAGGCGTCGGCGCGGGAGTCATAGAGCGCGCTGTTACCGGCGATGACCGATACCGTCCGATCGGTGAAATCACTGAAAGAGACGCGCAGGTCGCTGTCGATAAGCTTATTGGTGCCATCGCGGACGATAATGTTGATGCATCCGCTCTCTTTAGTCAGCGGGATCACCCAGTAAGGGCCATATTTGTCGCTGCCGGTCGGCGTGGTGCTGACATCATTCCAGTCCGCCACCGGCGCGCTCAGCGCGTCACAGGTTTCGTTGTTCCATAAATAGAGGTTTTTCGTCGCATAGTCGGCCGGCGTGCTGCTGGTGATGCCGGCGATATCGACGAGATGAATGACAGCCTGCCTGGCGGAAGCCTGCACCGCTTCGCCTGGGACGGCAACGTCCGGTAAGCGGACGACGACATCCTGCGGGTCGGGCGTGCCGGGAGTGCCTGGGTTGCCAGGATTGCCTGGTGAACCCGGTGAGCCAGAGGTAGAAGAGGAAGAGCTGTTATCACAGCCACTCAATAATACTAACGATCCAAGAAATAGGGCATGACAGGTATATCTGAGCATTCGATAGTCCCTAATATGCTTATTAAATTATAAAAGGTAAGAAAGGATGAATATCTTTACAGCGCGCTAATTAGATATTTTTGCTTTCCCAGGCGCAATCATCCCCCACAAATGAGCGGGGGGCGTAGGAAGCCGGGGGAGTAAATCAATAAAGGGAATGACGACCCGAAACCGCAAACTGATTATGATTCGCCACGCTTATCGCCACTCTCCGGCAATAAATAATTCAAAAGCCAATAATCACCTACCTGTTTCGGTAGGGTATTACGCCAACGTGCAGAAAAATAAATTAGCAAAGGAATTAAAATGCCAGTTTCTGTGATGAGGTTAACAAATATAAATAAAGGGATAATTAAATTATTACCACAAATTGTGACGCTCATCATATTAATAACCGCTATCCCACAGCTGGCGAAATTAACCTGGCGCGTGGTATTCCCTGTGAGTCCTGAGGATATTTCCGCCCTACCGTTAACCATGCCTCCGCCGGCAGATCCGGAATTAAAAAATGTGCGGCCCGCATTTACCCTGTTTGGCCTGGCGGTGAAAAATAGCCCCACGCCAACGGATGCTGCCAGTCTCAATCAGGTGCCGGTTTCCAGCCTGAAGCTACGCCTGGCCGGGCTACTCGCCAGCAGCAACCCGGCGCGCTCCATCGCTATTATCGAAAAGGGAAATCAGCAGGTTAGCCTTAGCACGGGCGATCCTCTCCCAGGGTATGATGCGCGGATCGCCGCCATTCTGCCTGACCGGATCATCGTCAACTATCAGGGGCGCAAAGAGGCCATTTTATTATTTAACGACAGTCGCGCGCCGTCGCCGCCGCCCACCGCCGCGGGCAACCAGCCCCTCGTGAAGCGACTCCGCGAACAGCCGCAAAATATCCTCACTTATTTATCTATTTCGCCGGTACTCAGCGGCGACAAACTGCTGGGTTATCGGCTGAACCCAGGCAAAGACGCCTCGCTGTTTCGCCAGTCCGGCCTGCAGGCAAATGATTTGGCGATTGCCTTAAACGGCATCGATTTACGCGACCAGGAGCAAGCGCAACAGGCGCTGCAGAATCTGGCCGACATGACCGAAATAACGCTAACCGTTGAGCGGGAAGGCCAACGACACGATATTGCTTTCGCGCTGGGGGATGAATAATTGCCAACCATGAAAAGCCTGCGAAAAATGCTGCCTGCGCTGCTGATATTAACCCCGCTGCTATTTTCTCCGGCCGCCGCGGAGGAATTTTCCGCCAGTTTTAAAGGCACCGATATCCAGGAATTTATCAATACCGTCAGCAAAAACCTGAATAAAACGGTGATTATCGATCCCAGCGTACGCGGCACTATCACCGTGCGCAGTTACGATATGCTCAATGAAGAACAATATTATCAATTCTTCCTCAGCGTGCTGGATGTATATGGCTTCGCCGTGATCAATATGAATAACGGCGTGCTAAAAGTGGTCCGCGCCAAAGACGCCAAGACCTCGGCCGTGCCGGTCGCCAGCGCGGCCGCGCCGGGCGAAGGCGATGAAGTGGTCACCCGGGTGGTGCCCCTGACCAACGTCGCCGCCCGCGATCTCGCCCCGCTGCTCCGCCAGCTGAACGATAACGCTGGCGCCGGCAGCGTGGTCCATTATGAGCCCTCCAACGTGCTGCTGATGACCGGCCGCGCGGCGGTTATCAAACGCCTGCTGACCATTGTCGAGCGCGTCGACAACGCCGGGGATCGCAGCGTGGTGACCGTGCCCCTCTCCTGGGCCTCCGCCGCGGAAGTGGTCAAACTGGTTACCGAGCTTAATAAAGATACCAGCAAGTCGGCGCTGCCGGGCTCGATGGTGGCGAACGTGGTGGCCGATGAGCGCACCAACGCGGTACTGGTGAGCGGCGAACCAAACTCGCGCCAGCGCATCATCGCCATGATCAAACAGCTCGACCGCCAGCAGGCGGTACAGGGTAACACCAAAGTGATCTACCTGAAGTACGCCAAAGCCGCCGATCTGGTGGAGGTTCTGACCGGGATCAGCAGCTCGCTGCAGAGCGACAAGCAAAGCGCGAGGCCAGTGGCCGCGATCGACAAAAATATTATTATCAAAGCCCACGGCCAGACCAACGCCCTGATCGTCACCGCGGCGCCGGACGTGATGAACGATCTTGAGCGGGTGATCGCCCAGCTCGATATCCGCCGCCCGCAGGTGCTGGTGGAGGCGATTATTGCCGAAGTGCAGGATGCCGATGGCCTTAATCTCGGTATCCAGTGGGCAAACAAAAACGCCGGCATGACGCAGTTCACCAACAGCGGTTTGCCGATATCGACGGCTATCGCCGGCGCCAACCAGTACAACAAAGACGGTACCATCAGCAGCTCGCTGGCCAGCGCCCTCGGCTCGTTTAACGGTATCGCCGCCGGCTTCTATCAGGGGAACTGGGCGATGCTGCTCACCGCCCTCTCCAGCAGTACCAAGAACGATATTCTGGCCACCCCCAGCATCGTCACCCTCGATAACATGCAAGCCACCTTTAACGTCGGCCAGGAAGTTCCGGTATTAACCGGCTCGCAAACCACCTCAGGCGACAACATCTTCAATACCGTCGAGCGCAAAACCGTCGGCATTAAACTGAAGGTGAAGCCGCAGATTAACGAAGGCGATGCGGTGCTGCTGGAGATAGAGCAGGAGGTATCG
>ENA-OXVT01000248-OXVT01000248.1-human-gut-metagenome-genome-assembly--contig:-NODE-248-length-26109-cov-19.731941_pt1 | contig 26109 bp, 20 predicted proteins | sample MGYA00249253_ERZ652702 | MGnify/ENA primary metagenome ERZ652702 (study PRJEB26925, sample SAMN05826756) | human gut metagenome | biome: ENVO:2100002; feature: ENVO:00000062; material: ENVO:00002003...
GAGATGACGTCGAGTCTCGTGGGCTCGGAGATGTGTATAAGAGACAGGTAATAAGTTCGTAATAATATCGTTATGACGATTACATCTCACATTGATATTTTTGCAGAAATTTTAAACAGTTCCTTTTTCACAATGAAACAAAGCGAAATAAAAAAGAAATACCCTTATGTAGAGCGTGACATCAGTTGGATGTACTTCAACCAACGTATTCTGCTAGAAGCCGCCCGTCCAGAAGTGCCACTGCTGGAACGACTCACTTTTCTTGGCATCTATTCAAATAACCTGGATGAATTCTTCCGTGTCCGTGTAGCGACTCTGAACCGGATCGTAGAATATGCCGATAAAAACATACAAGCAGAACAAGAAACCGCCGCCTGCACTCTGAAACAAATAGGAAAGCTGCACAATCGTTACTACAAGCAGTTTGAGGAGATATTCGCTTCCATTATGGAGGAATTGAAGAAAGAGAATATCTACGTCATCAAAGATGCGGAAATGACGGACGAACAGAAAGCATTCGTCACTTCTTTCTATCGCAACAAACTGAATGGTTCTACCAATCCGCTTTTCCTCAATGGAACCCGCCCGCTGGACGATCAGACAGATGAGGATATTTACCTTGCCATCCGTCTGCTGCGCAAAGATGAAACGGGAAAGATAAAGGAGAAAGACTATGCAGTGATTGAACTGCCGACCGGAGACTTCGGCCGTTTTATTCAATTACCTGATTCGGATGGAAAAACATATCTCATGTTTCTTGATGACGTGATCCGCTATTGTTTGCCGATGATTTTTGTTGGCATGAAGTACACAGATTATGAGGCGTACACTTTCAAATTCACTAAAGACGCCGAAATGGAAATTGACAGTGATCTGCGGACAGGGGTACTTCAGAAGATTTCCAAAGGTGTGAAAAGCCGGAAGAAAGGGGAACCGATCCGTTTCGTCTATGACGAACAAATTCCTAAAGACTTGCTGAAAAAGTTGACCGGCCGCCTGAACGTGGATAAGAATGACACGCGTGTAGCCGGAGGACGCTATCACAATTTCAAGGATTTGATGAAATTTCCGGTTTGCGGTCATCATGAACTGAAATATCCTGTTTGGGAACCTATCTTCAAGCCTGAACTGAATGGCATGGAAAGTCTGCTCACTTTGATTCGTCAGAAAGATCGTTCCTTACATTATCCTTATCATAGTTTCGATACTTTCATCCGTGTGTTGCGAGAAGCCGCTATCAGTAAAGAAGTAAAAAGTATCAAGATGACGCTTTATCGTTTGGCTAAAGACTCCAAAGTGATAAAGGCTTTAATCAGTGCAGCCAAAAACGGAAAAAAAGTCACAGTAGTTATCGAACTGTTGGCACGTTTTGATGAAGCGTCTAATATCAACTGGAGCAAGAAAATGCAGGATGCGGGGATTCATGTTATTTTCGGAGTAGAGGGTTTGAAAATTCATTCTAAATTGCTGCATATCGGCACTCGGCACGGAGATATCGCCTGCATCAGTACAGGAAATTTCCATGAAGGAAATGCACGTATGTATACTGACTATACCATTATGACTGCTCACCGTCCCATTGTCCGGGAAGTCAATGCCGTATTCGATTTTATCGAAAAGCCTTATACTCCTGTTGATTTCAAAGAATTGCTCGTTTCTCCCAATGATATGCGTAAACGATTCATTGCGCTTATCAACAAAGAGATAAAAAATAAGGAACAGGGAAAAGAGGCTTATATCCTTGCTAAAGTAAATCATATTACTGACCGTGCACTTGTTGAAAAGCTATACGAAGCCTCAACAGCGGGTGTTCAAGTGGAACTGGTAGTACGCGGTAACTGTTCTTTAGTGACAGGCGTTCCGGGTATCAGCGAGAATATACACATCAATGGTATTATCGACCGTTATCTCGAACATTCGCGCATTTTCATCTTCGCCAATGGTGGAGAAGAAAAATACTACATTGGTTCTGCCGACTGGATGCCTCGCAACCTGGATAATCGTATTGAGGTGGCGGCACCGGTCTATGATAAAGAAATCCAGGCAGATTTAAAACGAATTGTCTGCTACGGATTCCGGGATACGGCAAAAGGAAGAATTGTGGATGGTACAGGCGAGAACCGGGAAAAAGAACGGGAAGAGAACAGTGTCCCATTCCGCTCACAAGAAAAATTATATAACGAATACAAGAATACATTATGATAAGTATGAAGAAAGTTAATTATGCGGCAATAGATATAGGCTCTAATGCGGTGCGACTGCTGATAAAATGTGTAAACGAGGAGAATGCGCCCGAATTAATGAGTAAGGTACAGCTCATCCGTATTCCGTTACGGTTGGGAGAAGACGCCTTTACTGTGGGGGTTATCTCTACAGAAAAAGAGAAGAAACTGATTCGGCTGATGAAAGCCTACAAACAATTAATGAAGATATATGATGTGGTAGACTATCGTGCGTGTGCCACCTCTGCCATGCGTGATGCACGTAATGGCAAGGATATCGTTCAGCAGATCGTCAAAAAAACGGGTATCCGTGTAGAAATCATCGACGGGCAGGAAGAGGCGCATATTGTTTACGACAATCATATCGAACAGTTATTTGCTTCAGGACAAAATTACTTGTATGTAGATGTAGGAGGTGGTAGTACGGAAATTAATCTCATCAGCAACGGTGAACTGAAAAATTCCCGTTCATATAATATAGGTACGGTACGTATGCTTAGCGGTATGGTAAAGGAAGAAGAAAAGGAAGCTTTGCGCACTGACCTGATAGGGCTTGCCACAGAATATACCCCTATCAGCATCATCGGTTCGGGAGGAAATATTAATAAGTTATTTCGTTTAGCGGACAAGAAAGACAAAAAAGCGTCTCTCCTACCCATCGAATCACTGCAAGATATATATGAAACATTAAAAGCCCTCTCTACCGAACAACGTATTAAGCAATATAAGTTGAAACCGGACCGGGCCGATGTTATTGTTCCTGCTGCAGAGATATTTCTCGAGATAGCTACTCATGTAAAAGCTACCGGAATTATTGTACCTACCATCGGACTGTCCGACGGTATTATAGACAGCTTGTACACGCAAAACATGAACAGGCCTGATTCTCCGCAATCTCGATGAATGAATATATAAAAAACTCCTGATACTAAGTCTGGATATACTAGTATCGGGAGTTTTTGTCTCATCTTGCTATAATGTATAGATTCATCTTTAAAAGAGTTAGGTATTCGGATTTTGTTCTTTATATTTGTGCAACTATATATTTGAAACAATATGGATATAAAACTTAGAATTGAGCAATCTTCGGATTATCATGAAACCGAAAACATTACACGGGAAGCATTCTGGAATCATTATTCTCCGGGATGTGACGAACATTACCTCCTTCATATTATGCGTAACCATCCTAAGTTTGTGCCGGAGCTCGATATTGTTGCAGAACATAATAACAAGATTGTCGGTAATGTTGTCTGCCTCAAATCATTTATCATGGCAGATGACGGTAACCAATATGAGGTTTTGAGCCTGGGGCCCATTTCTGTCCTCCCCGAATACCAACAGCAAGGTATCGGAGGAAGAATGATTGCACTTACCAAAAAATTAGCTTCCGAAATGGGATTTCGTGCTATTTTACTTTGTGGTGACCCGGATTATTATCTCCGACAAGGATTCATTCCTGCCGAAACATTAGGGATTCGCACTGAAGACAATATGTATGCTACTGCTCTTCATGTTTGTGAATTATATGATAATGCTTTAGCCAATGTAAAAGGCCGTTATATAGAAGATAAAATATATCAGATTGATAAATCTGCTGCTAATGAGTTCGACAAGCGATTTCCTCCAAAAGAAATTGTAGTTGGTACTCCGTCACAAAAACGGTTTAATCAGATAGTAGTGATGCAGAAAAAAGCGAATTAAGGTTGAATAACCTAAATCGCCTGATTTGTACATCTCTGGAGCTCGGTCCTGCTATGATATTAAGCAACTATCATTCAATATAGTTACCATTCTTCGTATCTTTGCAGTTACAAAACATTCAACATGAGAAATTTGAATTTACAAAAAGATACTACTGACACTTTGTAATTCTTAATCTATCAGGGATCGCTTCTTTCCTCCCTTTGGTTGAAGTAAAATTTTTCTGCCACTGTAGAGGGCTTTATTCAATTCACTATTCTACAATTAAGCATGATATATATACATTTTAATACGCGCACAGCATTTCTACAATCAAACGGGCATCACATGTACTAATAAAGTTCCCTTTTACTTTTTTCTTTTTACCATTATCAAAGCCCCAAATAGAAAAATCAATGGAAAGAAAGTAGGAAATTCTAACAACATTTACGATATAGCGACACTATCCCAATGGTTTGTTTACTTCATCCATAGCTTTTGATGACATTATCCGCATCTTTTACTTACTTTATCCTTATGTTTTTTACAAATATAGCGGCGCTTTTGATGTAAATATGCGGTGCTTTACGCAATAAAGGCATTGTTTTTCAATAAATCATGGGGATTTTCCTGCTAATAGAGAAGAATGATAGAACATGAGAGATAGCAAAACCCTTGATTACACGAACAATCGTCAGAATAATCAGAGATTCTAAAACTTTATGTATTTACTTTGTCATCGAATGGGTAATTACATAAAAAAGGGGAGCATTAAGGCAGCACTTACTTCCCTACAATCTCCCCATAATCAATGCACACAAGTTCTTTTCGAATAAAACTGTTTGCAATATTTCTCTTTAATAGTTTTAGTACTGAATCACTTTATCACTACTAACTGTCTTATACCAATCAGTAGTTGAGCTCTGATCGTGTGCCCAATCTGCAAATTTAGAATATGCGTTCGTTATCACTGTTGTTTCTGTTGGATAAGCAAATTTATCAGGAACACACAAAGCCCATGTATTATTAACTGCCTTGATTACCTCAAGCACCTCATTATCCGCCAATTGTCCATTCGCCGTAGCCGAATTAAAATGAGTCAAATGGATTTCTGTTCTCTTTTGACCTATCCCCTGATAAGCAATGAAGAAGTCTAAACCATCTGTCACACTAGGGACGGATATTTCATTTTTAAGTTTGACGTTCACTTCAAGAGTATATATATCTGTAAGAGGAGTGCTAGCATTCCCAGTATTCAACATGGGGCGTTGTGCTCCTGTATATCCATATACATAATGTGCGTCTCCAAATAAAGGAATCACAAGTTCATTGCCATTGGCTTCATAAGATGCATTTTCAAATATACCAGAATTTAATGAGCCGGTACGTTGAGCAGCGCCTGCACCAAAACTTATCTCTTCCACATTATTTTTGTCTATTCCTCGTATTCTCAAACCAGCACCTAATTGTTTCACGGCACCAACTGCCCGAAGGTCAATTTTATATTTTAGTTCTTTCACATCATTACCGGCTGCAGGCAAAGTTACATTCAACACAATATCATTGAAATCGTAATCTCCTGCTTTCGGATAGTTATCTTCGAAAGCATAAGAATAAACTGCATATCGAATTTCTACATCATCCGGTTTTTCATCAGAGTTATCCCCTTCTTTAACACAGTCACCGTCAGCAGGAAGTATAAATTCTGCTTTGCCCGGATTACAATAGGTAGCACCTTGCTGTAATCCCTTATTTACTAGCCATGCAAAAGGAGACCAGTTATAATGTGCTTCGCCTTTATATGTTTGATCTGTTATTTCACAAATGATATTATTACTTACTTTAGAAGCAGATTGAGCCAGACCGGAAGTATTATCTATTTCGTGAATTCTTAATAAGGCAGTTCCTTGTGTCGGACCGGTAACTGTTCTGAATAAATTAGCTTTGCCCGTACAAGTCAACATGGATTGTGCTTCCATCACGATATTATTATCATTTCCATTACCCGTCAATTCTTTGCAAATAGCTTCGGAAGTATTTCCCATAACAAGCGTACCAAATTGTAATTTTCCAGCTTTCAGATAACAACCGTTTTTAATATTAGTATTATTGTTGCCATCTATATTTTCGACTTCAATGGTTCCATGATTTATCAATGTCGTACCATTTGTAGAAGCATTATAAGAATTCAGTTTAAGTGTTCCATAATTCACAAAATCAACTCCGTTTCCACTTCCATCAATTTTCAAAAAGTCACAATCAATCGTACCCGCATTATAGTTTGTACGCCCAGCCGAACTATTTGTTATCTGAATACCTCTGTCACCAACAATACTTCCTCCCTGTATCACAGTTATATAAGAAGCCCGCGTTAATATCAGACTCCCATTTTTAGCAATCTCTATCTTTCCACCATTCTCAACGATAATTTCTGTAATATCAGAAAATTGATTACTATTCTCTATAACCCATGTGCTTCCTTGAGGAACGATTACTTTCACAGCACTTATTTCTCCATCTCTATTTCCAGTTGCACTAAATCCAGCTTTAAAAGTTCCTTCCTGAATCTTAAACCAACGCTCACTTTCTGTAAAAACAGGAAATTGACCATAACTTCCACCCCAGCCAGACTTTGCAGAAAGATCCCAATTAGCCTGAATGACAGTAGAAATTGCCTTTTTAGCACTAATAAAATCGGCTGTATAAGGAGCTTCCATGACTGGTATACTAGTCGTCACAGCTCGTGATATAGAACGTGTTGGCGTACCTTTGTCTCCAAAGTGCGCTGTCACTGTACCATTTTCAATCGCTGTCGGTTGGACCAGATAACGTTTGTGTTCATCTATACGCGCAACAAACACTTTATCAAGAGATGTTGCGCAATCCATCACCACATCCAAAGTCATACTTTGAGTGACAGTTCCTTCCGCTAAGAGTTTTGCTGTACTTTCCGGGCTTAATGGATCGGCATCAAATATCTGTATCTTATAATCTACTCCTTGATCCCCATTGATTGACACATGTGCCGTTACACTTCGTGACATTGTCCAATCACCATCAGAGTCGATGTTTTTTTACAGGAAAAGTTTCTTCGTAAATTTGTTTCAGTTGATCTGCATTAAACAGATTTTTCTCATTATCAACGCAACTAATAAAACTGATAGAAGATACTAACAACGAAAAAGTGAAGATTTTTACAATGCTTTGTTTCATAATCTTTAAATACTTAAGTTTGCTTTATTTGCACAAAAAATAAAAATCATTACGAATCAACAATCAGCAATGAATGTACAAAGATAGTTGTATTTACAAATAAGAAACGGATAAAGTTGTATTTTTCGACCTACGGTTAACATCTTTTAAAAGATAAGGCTTTAATTACTCCCAATAAAAAACGACCTATTACATTATTGAATATTAAAAGCTTAGAAGTACAAATATGCAATATGCAATCAAAAAAAAGAGTTGCAGATTCTATGCAACTCTCAATTAAACGACAAAGATCCAGTGTTACAAAGCACTACAACTACAAAATACCGAGCTCTTTCATCTCCTTATTAAAAGGATAAAAATTAAAAACTAAAAGGGGAAAATCAATGGTAATACAAAAATCATCACGATTCCCATAATAATCTGCAACGGCAATCCTACTTTTACATAATCCATAAAAGTATATTGACCGGCAGGCATCACCAGGGCGTTAGGCGGTGTAGAGAATGGAGAAGCGAAACACATACTTGCACCTACCGTCACAGCAAACAAGAAGGGAACCGGACTTACTCCGATCTGTATGGCACTTTGCAGAGCAATCGGTGCGAGTAAGACAGCCGTAGCTGTATTGCTGATAAACATCGTCATCAACGAAGTCGTAAAGTAAATACCTGCCATCAACGCAACAGGTCCGTATGATCCCAAGCCGTTAACCAGCGTATTGGAAATGTATTCCGAAGCTCCCGTTTTCTCCAATGCCAGAGACATAGGAAGCATAGCTGCAATCAATACAATACTCTCCCAGTTGATCGTTTTATAAGCTGCTTCTACATTACGGAAACATCCGGTTAATACCATCAATATACCCGCTATCATAACGGCTGTAACCGGAGCAACCGGAATAAAATCGAATACCATCATTACTACCATTAATACCATAATAGCAGCCGCTACCGGAGCTTTATAATCTAATGTAACTTTAGCCGCTTCCGCCAAAGGTTGTCCCAAAACAACCCAATCAGAATCTTCCTTGCTAAGACGAGCTATATTATTCCACGTTCCCTGAACCAGAAGCACATCACCACTATGAATCCGCTCATTTCCCAAATCCTGCAACAAGTATTCCTTTTTACGACGGATTCCTAATACGTTCACATTAAACTTATCACGAAAACCGGCTTCCTTAATTGTTTGGTTTATCAAATTAGAAGCTGGCATCAACACTATTTCAGCAATACCGATGTCATAAAAATCCAGAGAGTTAGTTGCGCTTTGAGTTTCTTCCGTTGCATGGTCACCTAAAATCTCTAGCAGGAAATCTTCTGCAAAAAGCTGTACCTTATCAAATTCTCCTGTCACATACAAAATATCCTCGGCTTGCAACATCGTGTCCGGTGCAGCAAACTTCTGGGTAATCGTTTTCAGAAAACGATGTTGCGATGCATCACCACGACGCACTTCCATGATATTCAAACCATATTTGCGACGAATATCCAAGTCAATAATCGTCTTGCCCAAAAGCCGGGAATCTTTTATTACCTGCAAACGAAACAGATTGCTAGAAAGCCCATATTCATTTACCAACTGTTTCAGTGACTTACCCGAACGTTTATTATCATCTTTCTGGCCTTTTTTAGAAAGAAACCATTTGCTAAGTGGCATCAATACCAGCGTACCGACAATCACACAGACAATGCCGACAGGCAGGAAAGAGAAGAAGGAAAGCGGTTCAAGTCCGGCAGAAGTCAACGTATTTTGTATCACAAGGTTCGGCGGAGTACCGATTAAAGTCATCATACCTCCCATACTACTTGCAAAAGCCAACGGCATCAACAGCCTGCTCGGATTCATACCGGCACTCATTGCCAGACTGACAACAATAGGAAGCATCAGTGCCACCGTTCCTGTGTTACTGACAAACGCACCAATGGCCGAAGTCACCAACATCACCAACAGAAATAACCGGATCTCACTGGTTCCCGCAAGTTTAAGAATACGGGAACTAATCATCTTTGCCAATCCCGTTTGAAAGATAGCCCCTCCCACTACAAACAATCCGATCATCATAATGACTACCGAATTAGAAAAACCGGAAAGTGCTTCATCAGGAGTTAATATCTGAAAAATAAGTAAGGCTATCAGTGCACACAGTGCCACAATATCCGAACGAACCTTGCCGTTCACGAAAAAGACAGCCGAAAGAACGAGAATAATAATGGTTATTAGCATACGTAATTAAATGATTGTTTTATTTTGACTCTATCAAAACTTATTTAGGTGAACAAAAATAGAAAATACTCCAGCGTTATTAAAACAAACTAGAAATGATTTTAGTTCATGAGACATCATTTAATATTTTAATACATTTTCTTTCTGAAAAAAGACTCGAAATCAAGCAAAATATGATACCATACAAGAACTACAAGACACCATACCTCCACTATTTCTTCATCGCATATAATTACAGTCTCACAATATAATGTTGAAAGACAATATATTTATGTATTATTTTTTGAAAGTTAAAGAACAATTCATATCTTTACACCTCATTTATATCAAACATTTTATGGCAAACAATTATTTGTTAAATTATTGGATTAACGAAGTTCATTGGGGTTATAATTATTTACTAGTAGTTATTTTGCTCCTTGTCATCAGCATCTTACTATATAGAATCCGAAAATTGCAAAAAACGATTAAAAAGACCAATCATTCCTACCGTTTCTCCTTTGATATTCTCGATAACCTTCCTTTCCCCATCTTTGTAAAAGATATTACAAACGATTTCCGATACTATTACTGGAATAAAGAATCAGCCGCTCAATCCGGCATTAGCAGTGAAGAGGCCATCGGACATACTGATTATGAAATTTACGGAGAAGAAAGAGGTGAAAAATACCGGCATATCGACAAAGAACTCATACAAGCAGGCAAAGTATATCGCAAAGAAGAGAAATACACCACTCCCGATGGAATCACCCATGATACTATTGCCGTTAAATCTATTATTTCATGGGAAGGAGAAAAGAAATGGCTGTTGGCAACCCGGTGGGATATCACACAACTCAAGAATTATGAAAGAGAATTAGTTGCCGCCAAGGAAGAACTGGAAAAAGCATTGAAGAAGCAAAAACTAGCTCTAAAAAGTATCGACTTCGGCCTTATCTATATTGATAAAAATTACCGGGTACAATGGGAGGAAACAAGACAAATAGCCAGCCTGGTAAAAGGCAGACGATACATACCGGGAAAAATTTGCTATCAGACCAGTGCACTTCGTAATGAACCGTGTGGACAATGTGCTTTCAAGAAAGCTATCGAACAGGGCAAAATTATCCGGCATACCATCAGAGTAGACGATGTAGATTTTGAAGTGACCGCAACACCTGTATTCGGCGATGAAAAGGAAATTGAAATTATTGGAGGATTACTTCGTTTTGAAAACATCACTGAAAAATTAAAGATGGACAAAATGCTGCAGGAAGCAAAGGAAAAAGCCGAAGAATCCAATCGGCTCAAATCTGCCTTTCTCGCTAATATGAGCCATGAAATACGAACCCCGCTAAATGCGATTGTAGGATTCTCCGAAATGGTTTGCCAAACGGAGGAAGAAGAAGAGAGAAAAGAATTTGTAAAAATCATCTCCAGCAACAATATCTTATTATTGCAACTAATAGACGACATCCTCGATCTTTCTAAAATTGAAGCCGGTACTATGGAATTCACATTTGCACAGACTGATATCAACGAATTGATGGAAGGTATTTGCAGACAAATGCAAGAAAAGAATTCTTCCCCAGACATTCAAATCTTATTCACAGAGAAAGCAGATCAATGCATGATGTATACCGACCGCATACGTCTATCACAGGTTATCATCAACTTTACAAATAATGCTTTGAAATTCACCCCCAAAGGTTCTATCGAAATGGGATACCGGATTGAAGAAGCCAAAGATGAAATATACTTTTATGTAAAAGATACAGGTATCGGAATTCCTGCTGACAAGATAGATAAAGTGTTTGAACGCTTCGTCAAACTGAACTCCTTTATTAAAGGGACAGGACTCGGACTAGCCATCTGCCGTGTCATAGTAGAAAGACTGGGCGGGGTTATCGGAGTGGAATCTAAAGAAGGAGAAGGCTCTCGCTTCTGGTTCAGAATTCCAAGGTCAGAGAAAATTGAGAAATAATAAAAAGAAAAGAGGATATTGTGAAAAGTATGTTCCAATATCCTCTTTATCCTATATTTTTAATGTAAGAGTATGCTTAAAGTGCAGTCTCTAATATCCTGCGGGCAACAGCACCCGTTACATTTCCATTCTCTCCATATTTAGCACCACGTTCATTGAATCGGTGTTCGATTTCCAGAATAGTATCCTGTCCGATGTTCTCTTCATGCAAACGTGTAGTCAGCCCAAGCGAACGAAAGAACTCTTCGGTATGACAAATCGCTTCATCAATCCGTTCTTCTCGCGTACCGGAAGTAATTCCCCAGACTCTTTCACCATACTGCAAAAGTTTATCTCCTTTTTCTTCATGAAGCACCTGTAAAGTGGCAGGAAGAACAATGGCTAACGTATGACCATGTGTCAATCCGTGCAAAGCAGTAATTTCATGGCCAATCATGTGAGTTGCCCAGTCTTGCGACACTCCCATAGCAATAAATCCATTCAATGCCATTGTAGCCGAAAGCATAAAATCAGCCATCAGTTGATAATCATGCTGGTTTTCACGGATTTTCGGAGCTATTTCTACCAAAGTTTGTAAAATGCCTTCCGCCCAACGATCCATAATGCGGCTCTGCCCGGGAGTAGTCATATATTGCTCCATCACATGAACAAAGGTATCAGCCAAACCACAGGCCACCTGATGAGGAGGCAAGGTAAAAGTTACTTCCGGGTCAAGAATAGAGAAGATTGGATAGTTAGCATAAAAAGGATATTTCTCTTTTGTTTCACGACGGGAAATAACTGCCCCGTTATTCATCTCCGAACCGGTAGCGGGCAAAGTCAATACAGTGGCAAGAGGTACAGTATGAGTGACTGGACGTCCGGCAAGTACTAAATCCCAGGCATCACCATCATACAGGATTCCTGCGGAAATCAATTTCGTACCGTCAATAACGGAACCACCACCAACAGCCAGCAGATAATCTACTTTCTCTTCTTTTCCCAAAGCAATAGCTTTACGGAGAGTTTCAATGGCAGGATTGGGTTCGATTCCCCAGAATTCTACTGTAAAATGATTCTTCAATGCTTCCTTTACCTGATCGTACACTCCGTTTTTCTTCACGCTTCCACCGCCAAAAGTAATCATAATACGCTTGTCGGACGGTATTTCTTTAGCCAACCGAGCAATCATCCCTTTTCCCATTATCAGTTTCACGGGATTTTGAAAAATAAAATTTTCCATATCTTAGTCTATTGTTATTATTTTGGTTATTAGTCACTATCCTTGCAAAGATATATGATTTATCCGAACCCTGTCAGAATCAAGCGAAGAATTGTTGTGCCACGGAAGGAACCATAGCCGACAACCAGGGTTTCATATCCTCTGCTACCAATAACCAATACAATAATAATATAATGAAAATGGCAATAGCGATACCTACTAAAACTTTTCTCTGTTTCATAATTGTTTTTGTTTAAATATTCAATATTTATAAGAACAGTTCAGGTTGAAAATTGTTCTATATCAGAAAAATGAAGGCAAAAGAGAAAAAAAGTCATTTTTTGTTTGCTGTTTCAAACAAAGTGTCTATATTTGCCCCCATAAAATTACAAAAGACAATGAGAACAATATTAGTAAATACATATTGGTGGTGGCACCCGTTACAACTCCGACAGTCGTAAGGGAGCAGTGCTCGTATGTATATACCTCATTAAAGATATAACAGATTTGAAAGAGCCCTGTCGCAACTTGCGGCAGGGCTCTTTTTATTTACCCATTTTCGAACAGATTTAGATAATAACATAAAAAATAGATAGGATTATGAAAAGTTTTTTAGTTGACCAGGATGGCTATTACGGAGAATTCGGTGGTGCTTATGTACCGGAAATCCTCCACAAATGTGTTGAGGAACTGACGAACAAGTACCTCGAAGTGATTGAAAGCGAAGAATTTAAAAAGGAATTTGAGCAGTTATTACGCGACTACGTAGGACGTCCTTCCCCACTCTATCTGGCAAAACGCCTTTCCGAAAAGTATGGTTGCAAGTTGTATCTGAAACGGGAAGACCTGAATCATACCGGTGCACACAAAATCAACAACACCATCGGACAAATCTTGCTGGCACGCCGCATGGGAAAGAAACGCATCATCGCCGAAACCGGAGCCGGACAACATGGAGTAGCAACAGCTACCGTATGTGCGTTGATGGATATGGAATGTACCGTTTATATGGGAAAGACGGATGTAGAACGCCAACATATCAATGTGGAGAAAATGAAAATGCTGGGAGCTACCGTTATTCCCGTTACTTCCGGAAACATGACCTTGAAAGACGCAACCAACGAAGCGATCCGCGACTGGTGTTGCCATCCTGCCGACACTTATTATATTATCGGCTCTACCGTAGGCCCTCATCCTTATCCTGATATGGTGGCACGCCTGCAATCTGTTATCAGCGAAGAAATAAAAAAACAACTGCAAGAAAAAGAAGGACGTGACTATCCGGATTATCTGATAGCCTGCGTTGGAGGAGGAAGTAATGCTGCCGGAACGATTTATCATTATATCAATGATGAACGGGTAGGCATCATTCTGGCGGAAGCCGGAGGTAAAGGAATAGAAACCGGAATGACCGCCGCCACCATCCAACTCGGTAAAATGGGAATTATCCACGGAGCGCGTACTTACGTCATCCAAAACGAAGACGGACAGATTGAAGAGCCTTACTCGATTTCCGCCGGACTGGATTATCCGGGCATTGGTCCGATACACGCCAATCTTGCCGCACAAAGACGTGCCAACGTTTTGGCAATCAATGACGACGAAGCAATAGAAGCCGCTTACGAACTGACTAAACTCGAAGGTATTATCCCTGCACTGGAATCCGCCCATGCATTAGGAGCTTTGAAAAAATTGAAGTTCAAACCGGAAGATATCGTTGTATTGACTGTTTCAGGACGAGGAGACAAAGATATTGAAACCTATTTATCGTTTAATGAACAGCAATAAGTAATTAGTAAACCATCATTCGTAATCAATAATCAAGCAATTATAGAAATGAAAACATTTAATTATACAACTCATAGCAAACAAGTGCTCGGAGATATGCATACTCCCGTCAGCATTTACCTGAAAGTGCGCGACATGTATCCGCAATCTGCATTAATGGAAAGTTCCGACTATCATGCCGGAGAAAATTCCTTGTCATTTATAGCCCTCTGTCCCCTGGCAAGTATCGGTATAAACAACGGCATTGTCACTGCCAACTATCCCGATAACAGCCGCACGGAAGAACCCCTGACAAAAACCTTCCATGTAGAAAAGGCCATGAACCGGTTTATCAATCAATTCCAAGTGACCGGGGATAATAAGAATGTATGTGGACTTTACGGATACACGACGTTTAACGCTGTGAAATACTTCGAGCACATCCCGGTGAAAGAAAGTCACGATGAGCAAAATGACGCTCCGGATTTGCTATACATATTATATAAATATGTCATTGTTTTCAATCATTTCAAAAATGAATTGACACTCGTTGAAATGTTATCCGAAGGAGAAGAAAGCGGCTTACCGGAACTGGAAGCAGCCATCGAAAACCGGAATTATGCTTCTTACAACTTCTCTGTAACAGGTCCCGTTACCAGCCCTATCACCGACGAGGAGCATAAAGCCAATGTCCGCAAAGGAATCGCGCACTGTATGCGTGGAGATGTTTTCCAAATCGTACTTTCCAGAAGATTTATCCAACCTTATGCCGGAGATGATTTCAAAGTGTACCGCGCACTCCGCAGCATCAATCCTTCTCCTTATCTTTTCTACTTCGATTTCGGAGGCTACCGCATCTTCGGTTCTTCACCGGAAACACATTGCAAAATCGAAGATGGTCGTGCTTACATCGATCCGATTGCCGGAACTACCCGCCGTACCGGAGATGTAGTAAAAGACCGGGAACTGACAGAAGCTTTATTGGCTGACCCTAAAGAAAATGCAGAGCATGTCATGCTGGTTGATCTTGCCAGAAACGACCTTTCCCGTAATTGTCATGATGTACGCGTACTATTCTATAAGGAACCACAATATTATAGTCATGTCATTCACCTGGTAAGCCGTGTCAGCGGTATGTTGAATGAGGGCGCAGATAAAATAAAAACGTTTATTGATACGTTTCCTGCCGGCACATTAAGCGGTGCTCCCAAAGTACGCGCTATGCAGTTAATCAGCGAAATCGAACCACATAATCGTGGAGCCTATGGTGGCTGTATCGGTTTTATCGGATTGAACGGCGAATTAAATCAGGCTATCACTATCCGTACTTTTGTAAGCCGCAACAATGAACTCTGGTTCCAAGCCGGAGGAGGTATTGTAGCACGCAGTCAGGATGAATATGAACTGCAAGAGGTGAACAACAAACTGGGAGCACTGAAAAAGGCGATTGATTTAGCTGTCAAATTAAAAAATTGAAAGCAGAGATAGTATTTGAACAACCATTTTACAATGACAATAAAAATGAAAATATTACTTTTAGATAACTACGACTCTTTCACTTATAACCTACTGCACGCAGTGAAAGAATTAGGGGCTACAGATGTAGAAGTAGTCCGCAACGACCAGATAGAGCTTGATGAAGTAGACCGATTTGATAAAATCATCCTGTCTCCCGGACCGGGCATACCCGAAGAGGCCGGACTGCTATTACCTATTATTAAAAGATATGCTCCGACCAAAAGCATTCTGGGTGTCTGCCTCGGTCATCAAGCCATCGGCGAAGCTTTCGGAGCACGTCTGGAAAATCTCAAAGAAGTATATCATGGGGTACAGACTCCGATTACCATCCTTCACCAGGATTTGCTTTTTGAAGGGTTGGGAAAAGAAATCCCTGTTGGAAGATACCATTCCTGGGTAGTCAGCCGGGAAGGTTTTCCCGATTGCCTGGAAATAACGGCAGAAAGTCAGGAAGGACAAATCATGGCAATCCGCCATAAGACCTACAATGTACATGGTATTCAGTTCCATCCCGAATCAGTATTAACTCCGCAAGGAAAAGAAATTATTAAAAACTTCTTAAACGATTAAACTTATGAAACAGATTCTATACAAACTTTTCGAACATCAATATCTGGGACGCGATGAGGCTCGCACCATTTTACAGAACATCGCACAAGGAAAATATAATGATGTACAGGTAGCCTCTTTAATTACCGTCTTTCTGATGCGTAATATCTCTGTGGAAGAATTATGCGGTTTCCGCGATGCATTGCTTGAAATGCGTATTCCGGTTGATTTAAGTGAATTTGCTCCGATAGATATCGTAGGAACCGGAGGTGATGGAAAAAATACATTTAATATTTCTACAGCTTCCTGTTTTACTGTTGCCGGAGCCGGTTTCCCGGTTGTGAAACATGGTAATTACGGAGCAACATCAGTCAGCGGTGCCAGTAATGTAATGGAGCAACACGGTGTAAAGTTCACCAGTGACGTCGATCAACTGCGCCGTAGCATGGAGAAATGTAATCTTGCCTATCTGCATGCTCCTTTATTCAATCCGGCATTAAAGGCAGTTGCTCCGGTTCGTAAAGGATTGGCAGTGCGCACTTTCTTTAATATGCTCGGTCCGTTGGTTAATCCGGTATTACCGGCCTATCAGCTTTTAGGAGTTTACAACCTCCCGTTACTTCGCCTCTATACCTATACTTATCAGGAAAGCAAGACGAAATTTGCCGTTGTTCATAGTCTCGACGGATATGACGAAATCTCTCTGACAAATGAGTTTAAAGTGGCGACCAGCGATCATGAAAAGATTTACGCTCCCGAGAGTCTCGGATTCTCCCGCTATAAGGAAACTGACCTGGATGGTGGACAAACACCGGAAGATGCAGCTAAGATTTTCGACCAGATCATGAATAACACGGCTACGGAAGCTCAAAAAAATGTAGTGGTAGTCAATTCAGCTTTCGCCATCCATGTGATTTGTCCGGAGAAGACTATTGAAGAATGTATTGCTCTCTCCAAAGAGTCATTGGAAAGTGGACGCGCATTAGCTACCCTAAAAAAATTCATTGAATTGAACAGTTAATGTTTTATTTTTGCAAATCCATCATTTACAATTAATAATCCCACATCAATGAAAGATATATTATCAGAGATTATAGCAAACAAACGATTTGAAGTTGACCTGCAAAAGCAGGCTATCTCCATCGAGCAATTACAGGAAGGTATCAGCGAAGTTCCGACCTCTCGTTCTATGAAGCAGGCATTAGCCTCGTCTGCATCGGGTATTATCGCTGAATTCAAGCGTCGGTCTCCATCCAAAGGATGGATAAAGGAAGAAGCATGCCCGGAAGAAATTGTTCCCTCCTATGCAGCAGCAGGAGCTTCTGCCCTTTCCATCCTCACCGACGAGAAATTTTTCGGAGGAAGCCTGAAGGACATCCGCACTGCACGCCCTTTGGTAGAGATCCCCATTCTTAGGAAGGACTTCATCATTGACGAATACCAGCTTTATCAAGCCAAAATTATCGGTGCCGATGCCGTACTTCTTATCGCAGCCGCATTAGAACCGGAGAAATGTAATGAACTTGCAGAAAAAGCTCATGAACTAGGTCTGGAAGTTCTTCTGGAGATTCATAGCTCCGAGGAATTAATATACATCGACAAGAAAATAGATATGGTAGGAATCAACAATCGTAATCTGGGTACTTTCTTCACTGATGTAGAAAACTCTTTCCGCTTGGCCGGACAGCTTCCCCAAGATGCTGTATTGGTATCCGAAAGCGGCATCTCCGATCCGGAAATAGTAAACCGACTTCGGGCAGCCGGATTCCGTGGATTCCTGATCGGTGAAACATTTATGAAAACACAGCAACCGGGAGAAACTTTACAGAATTTCCTGCAAGCAATCCAATAAACTAATTATTCAAAACGGACAGCCCTATGATTAACGGAAAAATTATCAAAGTATGCGGTATGCGTGAAGCTGAAAACATACAGGACGTAGAGTCTATCGAAGGCATAGATATGCTGGGATTCATCTTCTATCCTAAATCTCCCCGATATGTCTACGAGCTTCCGGCTTACTTGCCCATTCATGCCCGGCGTGTCGGAGTTTTCGTCAACGAAGACAAGCAGACAATCAGCATGTATGCTGATCGTTTCGGACTGAATTATGTACAGCTCCACGGAAATGAATCACCGGAATACTGCCGGTCCTTACATTCCACTGGATTGAAAATCATCAAGGCCTTTTCAGTAGACCGTCCCAAAGATTTGAGAAAGGTATATGACTACGAAAAAGTCTGTGATCTTTTTCTGTTCGATACCAAATGCGAACAATATGGTGGTTCGGGAAATCAATTCGACTGGAGCATCCTGGATATGTACAATGGACATGTACCCTTCCTATTGAGCGGAGGCATTAACTCATACAGTGCCAATGCCCTGAAAGAGTTTAAACATCCCCGGCTTGCCGGATACGATCTCAACAGCCGTTTTGAATTGAAACCGGGAGAAAAGGATCCGGAGCGTATCCGGACATTTTTAAACGAATTAAAATCATAATCTAAAAATTCCAACGTCATGAATAGAATTAATCAACTTTTCAATAGCAACAAGAAAGACATACTTTCTATTTATTTTTGTGCCGGTACTCCTACTTTGGATGGTACCGCTGATGTAATCCGCACGCTCGAAAAGCACGGAGTGAGTATGATTGAAGTCGGCATTCCTTTCAGTGATCCGATGGCAGATGGCATTGTTATTCAGAATGCCGCTACGCAGGCATTGCGCAATGGTATGTCTCTAAAACTTCTTTTTGAACAATTACGGGATATTCGCAAGGACGTAAAAATCCCACTTGTGCTTATGGGATATTTAAACCCAATCATGCAATTCGGATTTGAGAATTTCTGCCGTAAATGTGTGGAATGTGGTATCGACGGCGTCATTATTCCTGATCTCCCTTTCCGTGATTACCAAGAACATTATCGTATCATTGCCGAACGCTATAACATCAGAGTGATTATGCTCATCACACCGGAAACCAGCGAAGAACGGGTACGCGAGATAGATACACATACCGACGGATTTATTTATATGGTTTCATCAGCAGCAACCACCGGAGCGCAACAAGATTTCAACGAACAAAAACGGGCTTACTTCAAAAAGATTGAAGGTATGCATCTGAACAATCCGTTGATGGTGGGATTTGGTATCTCCAATAAAGCAACATTCCAAGCAGCTTGCGAACACGCTTCCGGAGCTATCATCGGCAGTAAGTTCGTCACTCTGCTCGAAGAAGAAAAAGACCCGGAAAAGGCGATTACCAGACTGAAAGAAGCCCTGAAGTAAGAGCCTCGGATGAAAATCTCCGCAGGCCGCAGGGCTATTTCCGCAAACCGTGGGGCTATTTCTGCAAGCCGTGGGGAGGCTGTACTTCACCCGTGGGACGAGCAGAGACAAGCCGTGAGCTGAACAAAAACAAGACGTGGACTGAACAGGATCGAGGCGTGGGCTGACAATCTCGTTGCCCCTGTCATTCACCGAATCCGAAGTCCGAACAACAACAGCAGCAGTCTTCCTTTCCTCGCCAATATTGCTGCTGTTGTTTACAACAGTAGTAATATTTCTCTTCTCTTCTACTCTACTCTCTTGGGTTTCATTCGGTTTTTGCCCTTTATCCATCGGCGTTTCAGAGTTTTTTTCCACTGCACTTTTTTCCACTGGTTTTTGTATACTATTAACCACTGATTTGCTGTAGTCATTCTTTGCACACAGATACAGCAACAACACATAAATCCCTACAAGTTGCACTCCCCCTATCTGATACATCATGACGCTCAAATTGTCGCCTGCCCAAAAACAGATTTCTAACGGAAAATACCGGTCATTTTTCATTTTCTCTTTCGTTTTTTATTTAAAGCCGGACACTTCGTCCAACCTGCCCCAAAGATGGGGACATTTTTTCATACTACATATCGCAAAAATGCAACATAGATATTTTTTATAGTCTTGTCCTTCCAACTTTATATAATTCGTCGTTTAGCACTCATTATTCGCATTTAATCCGTATCTTTGCCAATGTTTTAACAGTAATTCAACAATTATGAGAGCAGAAACTCCTTCCGTTTTGTTAATTTACACGGGTGGGACTATCGGAATGATAGAGAATCCGGAAACAGGTGCCTTAGAAAATTTCAACTTCGATCATTTGCTTAAGCACGTCCCCGAACTGAAAAGATTCAACTACCGCATTTCCTCCTACCAATTCGATCCCCCTCTCGACTCTTCGGACATGGAACCTGCTTACTGGGCAAAACTGGTAAAGATCATCAATTACAATTATGATTATTTCGATGGTTTCGTCATCCTTCACGGAACAGACACAATGGCTTACACTGCCTCTGCACTAAGTTTCATGCTCGAAAATCTAAGCAAACCTGTCATCCTCACAGGTTCCCAGCTCCCGATCGGGACTTTGCGCACAGACGGAAAGGAAAACCTCATCACAGCCATCGAAATTGCAGCAGCTAAAAATCCGGATGGTACAGCCATTGTTCCGGAGGTTTGTATTTTCTTTGAGAATCATTTGATGCGTGGCAACCGTACCACCAAAATCAATGCGGAGAATTTCAATGCTTTCCGCTCTTTCAATTATCCGCCATTAGCACGGGTAGGTATCCACATTAAATATGAGCCTAATCTCATTCGAAAACCAGACCCGACAAAACCGTTAAAGCCGCATTACCTGTTTGACACCAATGTAGTTATTCTAACGCTTTTTCCGGGCATTCAAGAGAGTATCGTGACTTCTCTGCTTCATGTTCCGGGATTGAAAGCGGTTGTCATGAAAACCTTCGGTTCGGGAAATGCTCCGCAAAAAGAATGGTTCATCCGCCAACTAAAGGAAGCTACCGATCGTGGAATTATCATTGTCAACATTACACAATGTGCCTCCGGAGCAGTAGAAATGGGACGTTACGAAACAGGAATGCATCTTCTGGAAGCAGGTGTAATCAGTGGATATGACAGTACCCCCGAATGTGCCATAACAAAGCTCATGTTTTTATTGGGACATGGATTACCCAACAAGGATATCCGATATAAAATGAACTCCTGCTTAATAGGAGAAATCACCAAGTCTTAAGTTAAATCCATCTATTGTACCCCCCTGATTTTCATTTTAAACAGTTGTATAAAAGTGAAAATCAGGGGATTTCTCTTCATCATCATCAAGACCGAATCAAACCTAAAAGAGCCAAAGAAGAACCAAAACGGAAGTATAGTTGTTTTCACTCCATAAAATAACAGAAAAAACATTTCCAATAAAAGATATGCAGTTATTTTTGTGATGGATTTGGTTACAAACAATCAAGCAATAATACATTATGATGAAGAAAACAATTCAATTTGTACCCATCATTGCAATAGCGATGGCAGGTACTATGTCTAGTTGTGTTGACTCTGGAAAGGATCTCTATGATCCGTCTTACGAAACACCTAACCCGATGGGAGATGGCTTTGCTGCTCCCGATGATATCGATTGGAACATGATAACCACTAAAAATGTCTCGGTCGAAGTGAAAGATGAAGAAGGAGGACTATTTGCTTATTTAGTTGAAATATATGCAGAAGATCCTTTGACTAATGAAAGCGCTTCCGTGCTCGCTGCAAGGACAGCTAATAAAGAAAACAACTTTAAATTTACAACCGCTGTCAGTCTGCTGCCAACTCAAAAGGGTATTTATGTGAAGCAAACCGACCCTAGAGGACGTGAACAGGTATATCAGTTCGATGTGCCGGAAAACAGTGATAATATTACCTGTAAACTCTATTATGCAGGATCTACTGCACAAAATAGAGCGTTGATGAGTCATGCCGCTGCTACAAGAGGCCTTTCATTTGAAAAGCCGGATTACTATTCCATACCTGCTAATGCAAAAGAAGTGACTGAAATGTCAGGAACCACTTTGCTGCGTGATGCTTCTTACAAAATCACCTCTGACTATGCCGGCACATTCAAGTTTGACGGTTATGACGGTGAAATTGCAACCAAAGTTTATGTAGATGCTAAATGGACGATTCCCGCAACATTCCAATTCCAAAACGGTATTGAAATCATTGTGATGAATAATGCTAAAATTGAAGCATCAGGAACCATGACGTTCATTAGAAACTCCATGTTGACCATTATGGAAAAGGGAGAAGTGAATGCAGAGGATATATCATTCACCAATGGAGCGCCTGCTGCATTAAGAAACTGGGGTGCACTGACTGTAGCGAACACAATGACACTACATTCCGGTGCAACACTCTACAATAAAGGAACCATAACCAGCAAGAATATCTCAATCAATTCCAATACGAAAATTGTAAATGACAATAAAATCAGTTTGGAAGGAGAATTAAATCTGCCGTCTAATTTCTCTTTGGAAAATAACGGAGAGATTTATGGAGAGAAATTAATTGCAAATTCCGACGCTGTTGCTACCAACAACAACATCATGAAGTTTACAACCATCAGTCTCACCAATACGACTGTCAACAACGCTTGTAGCATGGAAGCAACGACTTCTTTCTATGCCAACGGAGCGACGTTTAACTTTACTCAAGGATATTTGAAAGCTCCTAAAATGGAGTTTGTTAATGGAACAGTAAATTTAAGTGATGGTTCTATGCTGGATGCTACGACAAGTATCAGCATACCTCCCGGTTATGCCAAGTTTTATGGAAAAGGCGAAAATACTTCTATGATAAAATCACCGGTTATCACCGGACAAGGTTTCACATATGATGGAAATTTGGTTATTGAATGTGACAGCCACGTTGAAAAGAACCAATGGTGGGAAAACTTCCATGTACTGAATGGCGCATACTTCACCAAAATGGGAGACTCTAAAGTCATCATCAATGTTTGTACAGGAATTAAAAATGGTGGAAATGAAGGAGGAGATCCTGAAGATCCTAAGTTCCCGATCATCATGGATGATAATCGCAATTATGCTTATCTGTTTGAAGACCAATGGCCTTTATATGGGGATTACGATATGAACGACCTTGTTCTGATTATCAAGGAAAGAAAGATCTCCATCAATAAGAGCAATAAGGCAGAAGAGTTCACGTTAAGTCTTGATTTATCGGCTGCCGGAGCTACCAAGAGTATTGGAGCTGCTATCATGCTGGACGGTGTTCCTGCCAGTGCCATTACGCAGCCGGTGGAATTCAGTGACAACTCTCTTTTTAAAGGTTTCAATGTGAATAGTAATCTGATTGAGAACGGACAGGACTATGCGGTTATTCCATTATTTGACGATGCTCACAAAGCATTGGGAAGAGACCGTTACGAACAGATCAATACGATTGCAGGTCACTCTGCCAATACGAGTCCTAAAAATATCAGTTTCACTATAAAGTTCAGCAATCCTATCTCTGTGGATGAGCTTAATATCAATAAACTGAATGTTTTCATTTTCGTAGAAGGAAACAGAAACCAGCGTAAGGAGATTCATATTGTCGGTTATCAACCAACTAAGTTGGCAAATACCGACTTGTTCGGAGGCAACAACGACGATAGTTCTACTTCCCGCAAGAGATATTACATCAGCAAAGATAACCTGGCATGGGGAATCATGGTTCCGACAGACTTCAAATGGCCTTTGGAATATGTGAATATCAAATCAGCTTACTCGTTATTCGAAAGTTGGGTGACCAGTGGCGGTACTAAGAATGAAGAATGGTGGAAAACTTTTGATTCATCAAGAGTATATAAATAAGCCTAACAATTAATCTTTAACACGGATTCCAGTTTTTATGGAATCCGTGTTTTTTCATTAAGATGCTGTAAGTTGCAATTAATAGAAAAAAAAGATATATCACGAATTTTACTCTCCTGATTGGGGATTATTCTAAAATAATATCTATATTTGCAGTGTATCACAAATATTATGTGACAACAATCTTAATCTATAAATCAAATAACAAAGCAAGCGATAGAAAGGTCTATTCGTATGAAGAAAAAAATATTACTGGTCGACGATAAATCGACAATCGGAAAAGTGGCCGGTGTGTATCTAGGAAAAGAGTATGATTTTACCTATTTGGAAGATCCCATCAAAGCAATAGAATGGCTTAATGAAGGCAATGTACCTGACCTCATTATTTCAGACATTCGTATGCCTCTCATGATGGGGGATGAATTCTTAAGATACATGAAGAACAATGAATTATTCAAGTCAATTCCTATCGTTATGTTATCCAGTGAGGAAAGTACAACGGAAAGAATCAGACTATTGGAAGAAGGAGCAGAAGACTATATCCTGAAACCATTCAACCCTTTGGAACTCAAAATCCGAATCAAAAAGATTATTGACTAATACCGGGTCTTCTACACATGCAATATTTTGTTTATATAGGCAGAGATAGCAAAACAATAGAACTACTCTCCCGACTAAGTATTGGGGTATTCTATGCTGCACCCAATTGTAGCAAAGCTGTCAAAGTATTGGAGAAAATACGCGAAAAATATGACGCAGCTCTATTTTTCGAACAAGTGAACATATCCAAAGATATTGCAGATATCCAATACATGCGTAAAAAGTATCCGGGGCTTTATATGGTACTCGTTATCGACTCCTTATCTAAGGAAGAAGCATCCGAATACCTTAAAGCCGGTATCAACAATACGATAAAATATGAAACAAGCCAGGAGGCTTTAAAAGATTTATCAACTTTCCTTAAACGAAGAAAAGATCAGAAAATAAAGGCACTTCAACTTAAAGCACAAAATATAAATGCTTTCCACCTGCCTTTATGGAAAAGAACCTTTGATATTTTCTTTTCAGGAATGGCGATATTATGTCTTTCTCCTCTCTTAATATTTACTGCACTAGCTATCCGGATAGAAAGTAAGGGTCCTATTATCTACAAATCCAAGCGCGTAGGAAGTAATTATCAGATATTCGACTTTCTTAAATTCCGTTCGATGTATACTGATGCAGACAAGCATTTAAAGGATTTCAATGCCCTTAACCAATATCAGCAGGAAGATGAGGATATTTGGGGAGAAGAACCGGAAGCGGAAGTGAATGAAGAAATCGATGAAGAAGAAATCCTCTTGATATCTGACGATTTCGTAATCTCCGAAGAAGACTACATAAACAAGAAGTCCAAGGAAAAAAGCAATGCTTTCGTTAAGCTGGAAAATGACCCTCGAATAACTAAGATTGGACGTATTATACGTAAATATAGTATTGACGAGTTACCCCAGCTTATTAATATTTTAAAAGGGGATATGTCAATAGTAGGCAACCGCCCTCTCCCACTCTATGAAGCCGAGTTGCTGACAAGCGATGAACACATCGACCGTTTCATGGGTCCGGCCGGATTGACCGGTTTATGGCAGGTAGAGAAAAGAGGCGAAGCCGGTAAACTTTCTGCTGAAGAACGCAAGCAATTGGATATCACCTATGCAAAGACATTCTCTTTCTGGTTGGATATAAAGATTATTCTGAAAACAGTTACTGCATTCATTCAAAAAGAGAACGTATAATCTCCTTCCAGATGATAGACTCTTATATCTACATAATAGATGATCTGGTATTCTTCTGTACAGGGCTTTTGCTCCTATACCTCTTTGTGATGGCCATAGCCTCACATTTCAAACATATCACCTACCCGAAGGCTCAAAAGGAATATGGTTGTGCCATTCTCGTTCCGGAGGGAAGTATTCTTCCGGATGTGTATAAAGAAGAAGAGTACGAGTTTATCACATACAGCTATCTCTGTCTCTTATACACATCTCCGAGCCCACGAGACTCGACGTCATCTCG
>ENA-OXVT01000253-OXVT01000253.1-human-gut-metagenome-genome-assembly--contig:-NODE-253-length-25664-cov-14.103401_pt1 | contig 25664 bp, 17 predicted proteins | sample MGYA00249253_ERZ652702 | MGnify/ENA primary metagenome ERZ652702 (study PRJEB26925, sample SAMN05826756) | human gut metagenome | biome: ENVO:2100002; feature: ENVO:00000062; material: ENVO:00002003...
ACGAGATGACGTCGAGTCTCGTGGGCTCGGAGATGTGTATAAGAGACAGATAAGGCGTTCACGCCGCATCCGGCATAAACTAAGCTCGCTGTAACCCAGTCGTTCAACGTTTGTAATCGATGGCTTCTGGCTGCTCCAGATATACGGTGGTTTGTGCCGGTTGTGTGCTGGCAATCACCTTGCCGCCACGTACCGAATAACGTACCGGAACCTGACGGCGCAGCGCATCAAACCCATTTTCAGCCGGCAGGATAATCAGGTTGGCGCTGTTTCCGGCGGCAATGCCGTAATCCTGCAAATTCAACGTCCTTGCGCTGTGGTGGGTGATTAAATTCAGGCCATCGTTAATCTGCCCGTAGCCCATCAACTGGCAAACATGCAGCCCCATATGCAGCACTTGCAGCATATTCGCCGTTCCCAGCGGATACCACGGATCGAAGACATCATCGTGACCAAAGCAGACGTTAATGCCGGACTCCAGCATCTCTTTAACGCGCGTGATGCCGCGACGTTTTGGATACGTATCGAAACGTCCTTGCAGATGAATATTGACCAGCGGGTTGGCGACAAAGTTAATACCGGACATTTTCAGCAAGCGGAACAGGCGTGAGGTATACGCCCCGTTATAGGAGTGCATTGCCGTGGTGTGGCTGGCGGTGACTCGCGCGCCCATGCCTTCATGGTGCGCCAGGGCAGCAACGGTTTCGACAAAGCGCGACTGCTCGTCATCGATCTCATCACAGTGAACGTCGATGAGACGGTCGTATTTTTGCGCCAGGGCGAAGGTTTTATGCAGCGACTCCACGCCGTATTCACGGGTAAATTCAAAATGCGGAATCGCCCCCACTACATCTGCCCCTAAGCGTAACGCCTCTTCCAGCAACGCTTCACCGTTGGGATACGACAAAATCCCTTCCTGAGGGAAGGCGACGATTTGCAGATCAATCCACGGCGCGACTTCCTGCTTCACTTCCAGCATTGCTTTCAGCGCAGTTAGCGTTGCATCCGAAACATCGACATGGGTACGCACATGCTGAATGCCGTTGGCAATCTGCCATTTCAGCGTTTGCCATGCGCGTTGTTTCACATCGTCATGGGTTAATAACGCTTTGCGCTCGGCCCAGCGTTCAATGCCTTCAAACAGCGTGCCGGACTGATTCCAGTTCGGTTGTCCGGCGGTTTGCGTGGTGTCCAGGTGAATATGTGGCTCCACAAACGGCGGTATAACTAAACCTTGTTCGGCATCCAGGCTGTTTTCAGTTATGGGCATCACGCCGGATTGCGCATCAATGGCGCTGATTTTTCCGTCCTGCAGATGAATCTGCCACAGCCCCTCTTCGCCTGGTAACCGGGCGTTAATAATTGTTTGTAAAGCGTTATTCGACACTGTTAGCCTCCACATGCGTCATTGCTGCTGTCGTTTTACGATTCAAAATCGGGTTAAGGATCAGATAGCTCAGCGCGCCACCTAATACCGCGTTGACCGGAACAATTCCCGGTAACCAGTGGCCTGCAGCAATCCCCAAGGCGACCGCCAGAATCGCCACCCAATTGACACTCATCATACGCGTGGTCGCAAAGTGCTCATAGCGGCGACGGTTCATCAGATAGTCGGCGATGATCACGCCACCCACTGGAGGAATAGCTGCCGAAAGGAAGGTCAACCAGCCGACAAAATTGTTATACAGCCATAATGCGCAGACCGTACCGATAATACCGTTGATTACCGAAAGGGTTTTGCTCGACATCCCGGTAATGTTGGCGAAACCTAAACCCGACGCATAGAGTGCGTTATCGTTGGTGGTCCAGATATTCAGCCCCAGCACCACAATCGCAGGCAGCAGCAGGCCCTGAGCAATCATCACATCAGAGATATCCGCCATGCCCAGTGCCGCAGCGCCCGCTGCACCGAAAATAAACATCAACGAGTTGCCGAGGAAAAAGGCCACCATCGCCACCAGCACCGCCAGTTTGGCATTGCGACCAAACCGGACAAAGTCAGCGGTGAGCGTACCCGCACTGATAAATGACCCCACAACCAGCGCCAGCGCGACATTGAAATCTAACGGTTGTGCGGGAACGACCGCTTTTAATGCGTCCAGGCCGCCCATGCCGTTAACAGCCAGCCACACGGAATAACCGCCCAGGCAGGCGATAGCCGGAACCGCAATCACCGAAAGAACCGTCAGCGCCGAAATGCCAAAAAAGACGGTGACGGTCATCAGTAAACCGGAAACGGCAATCAGCAAATTAATATCCAGCCCGGTTGCCTTACCCACCGGAATGGCAAACATCGCCACACCGACGCCAAACCAGCCAACCTGAGTTCCGCCCAGTAGCAGTGAAGGCAGCCATGAGCCTTTAACACCAAACGAGAAGCGAGCAAGAAGATGAGTGGTCAGGCCGGTTTTTGCGCCAATGTAACCGAGAAATGAAGTGTAAATACCGAGGAGAAGATTACCGATGAGAACTGCGAGGAAGAAATCATGATAGCTAAGACCGGTTCCGAGAGTGCCGCCGGTCCACATACTGGCGGAAAAGAAGGTTAATCCCAGCATGACGAACGTCAATGCCAATACCCCTTTCCGCGCCGACTGCGGGACTGGCCCCTGGCTAAAGTTGTTATCTTGCGACACGAAATTCCCCCTTTTTGCTGTTTGAAACCCAAAAAATCCGCCGCATTCTATTCATCTGAAGATAAAAAGCAATCGTTTTCGTGGGGAAATATATTTTTTATATGAATGAGTGCAAAAAGGTGGGGGAAAAATTATCGGTGTAAAAACAGTGGGTAGGCCTGATAAGACGCGTCAGCGTCGCATCAGGCATCTGAGCATGGTGTCGGATGCGACGCGAGCGCCTTATCCGACCTACGGTTCAGGTCCGTAGGCATGATAAAACGCGTCAGCGTCGCATCAGGCATCGGCACACAGTGCCGGATGCACCGCGCGACGCATCCGACAATAACCTACTCTTCCATCGCCTGGCGGATCTGATCCAACGACGCAGGATCATCAATGGTCGTCAGATCTCCAGGATCGCGTCCTTCGCAAATCGCCTGGATCGTGCGGCGCAGCATTTTTCCGGATCGCGTTTTTGGCAATTGCGAGACAAACCAGACGTGCGCCGGGCGGCCAAAGTTGCCAATCTGGCTGTCCACCAGCGCCATAATCGCCTTCTCTTGCGAGTGCGCCACATCACGATCTTCCAGACTGTCGCTCTCTTTCGGAATGACAAACGCCACCGCCACCTGCCCTTTCAGCGCATCTTTCACCCCAACCACCGCCACTTCGGCAACGCCCGGATGGCTGGAGATACTCTCTTCAATCTCGCGCGTCCCCAGCCGATGCCCGGCAACGTTAATTACATCGTCAGTGCGCCCGAGAATAAAGTGATAACCGTCAGCGTCACGGATGCCCCAGTCAAAGGTGGCGTACACCGGGCGGGAAAACAGCGACCAGTAAGTCTTCACAAAGCGGCCGTCGTCGCCCCAGATGGTCTGAATACACCCCGGCGGCAGCGGCCCTTCCACCACCAGCATCCCTTTCTCGTTGACGCCACACGGTTCGCCGGTGACTTCATTAAGCAACTGCACGTTATAGCCATACATCGGCACACCGGGGCTTCCCAGACGCGTCGGCCTGTCGTCCAGACCGCGAGCAATCGCCATAATCGGCCAGCCGGATTCGGTCTGCCAGTAGTTGTCGATGACCGGCACATCCAGCGTATTGCTCACCCAACTGGCGGTCGGCTCGTCCAGCGGTTCTCCAGCCAGATAGAGCACTTCCAGCGACGAGAGATCGTGTTTGCGAATTTCAGCGGTAGGGAATTTTTTCAGCACGCGAATGGCGGTCGGCGCTGAGAACATCCGGCTAACCTGATATTTCTCGACGATTTTCCACCACACGCCGCAGTCCGGCCAGGTCGGCAATCCTTCGTAAACGATAGTCGCCATCCCCGCCAGCAGCGGCGCGTAAACGATATACGAATGCCCCACCACCCAGCCGATATCCGATGCGCAAAAGAACACGCTGCCCGCTTTGCCGCCAAAAATGGTGTCCATCGAGGTCGCCAGCGCCACCGCATATCCGCCGACGTCACGCTGCACGCCTTTAGGTTTGCCGGTCGTGCCGGAAGTGTAGAGAATGCAGGAGGTTTCGTTGGATTCCAGCCACGCCACCGGTACCCGCGCGCCGATGTGTTGATGGCGCAACGACGCGAAATCGACATCCCGCCCGCTGACGCGCGCCATTTTCGCCAGCCCGCGATCCACCAGCAAAACATGGCGTGGCTGGTGCTGCGCCTGACTTATCGCATCGTCGAGCAATTTTTTATAGGGAATGATTTTGCCACCGCGCGCTCCGGCATCAGCCGAGACAATCAGCACCGGTTTAGCGTCATCAATTCGCGCCGCCACGCTGTGCGAGGCAAATCCACCAAACACCACCGAGTGAATAGCGCCAATGCGCGCGCAGGCCAGCAGAGTAATATGCGCTTCGGCAATCATCGGCATATACACCAGCACCCGATCGCCGCGCTGCACACCCAATGAACGCAACATTGAGGCCACCGCGTTCACTTCGTCATGCAGCTGACGAAAGGTAAAGATGCGCTCTTCTTCTGTTTCCGAAGAGACGGCAATCAGCGCCAGCGCCTCTGGCTGTTTCTCCAGCCAGCGGTCGATGGCGTTGTGGCACAAGTTGGTTCGGCCTTCACAAAACCAACGGGCAAACGGCGGATTGCTGTGATCGAGCGTTTGCGTAAAGGGCGTCTGCCAGTCAATACGCCGGGCCTGCTCGGCCCAGAACTGCTCCGGTTCGTTAATCGAACGCTGATAAAATTCGCTAAAAGACATAATGCTCTCCTGTTGAACTTACGCCTTACCGCCGTTTACTTAAATGACGTACAGGTCGAGATACTCATTGACCGGCATCTGTTCCAGGCGAGCTCTGTCGAGAGAAACCTCCAGAATGCGCTGCTGTTGGCGAGTCGGGAACTGGCGCGCGAGATTGATTTTGAATTTATCGACCAGTTTCGGAATACCATCCTGACGGCGGCGAGCATGACCAATGGGGTACTCCACCACCACTTCTTCAAATCGTGTGCCGTCGGTGAACTCAAGGGTAATGGCATTGGCGATGGCGCGTTTTTCCGGGTCGTGGTAGTCAGCGGTAAATGCCGGATCTTCAAAGCAATTGATCTTCTCGCGCAGGGCGTCAATGCGTTTATCTTGCGCAACGTTGTCCTCGTAATCTGCCGCCGTTAAGCGCCCGAATAGCAGCGGGATCGCCACCATGTACTGAATGCAGTGATCGCGGTCTGCCGGGTTATTGAGCGGCCCTTTTTTGTCGATGATGCGAATACAGGCTTCGTGGGTGCGAATGGTCACTTTTTCGATATCCGCCGCCGTTTTGCCTGCTGCCTGCATCTGTTCATAGAGCGTCATCGCTGCTTCAACTGCCGTCTGGGAGTGGAACTCCGCCGGGAAGGAGATTTTGAACAGCACATTTTCCATAACGTAGGAACCGTACGGGCGCTGGAAGCGGAACGATTCACCTTTAAAGGAGACGTCGTAGAAGCCCCACACCGGCGCAGTCAGGGCTGACGGGTAACCCATTTCGCCCGTTTTCGCCATCAGTGCCAGACGTACCGCGCGGGAAGTGGCATCGCCCGCCGCCCAGGATTTACGCGTGCCGGTGTTCGGCGCATGGCGATAGGTGCGCAGCGACTGACCGTCCACCCACGCCAGCGAAACGGCGTTGAGAATTTCCTCGCGGGTCAGGCCGAGCATTTCGGCGACCACGGCGGTGGAAGCCACTTTCACTAACAGAACGTGGTCGAGGCCGACGCGGTTAAAGGAGTTTTCCAGCGCGATGCAGCCCTGAATTTCATGGGCTTTGATCATTGCGGTCAGCACCTGTTTCATGGTCAACGGCGCTTTGCCGCTGGCGACCGCGTTGCGCGAAAGCCAGTCCGCCGTTGCCAGAATGCCGCCGAGGTTGTCGGAAGGATGGCCCCACTCCGCCGCCAGCCAGGTATCGTTGAAATCGAGCCAGCGGATCATCGCGCCGATGTTAAATGCCGCCTGGACGGGGTCGAGCTGGAACTGAGTTCCGGGGACGCGCACGCCGTTGGGTACGACGGTGCCGGGAACAATTGGCCCCAGCAGTTTTTTACAGGCCGGGTATTCGAGAGCTTCCAGACCGCAGCCGAGCGTGTCGAGCAGGCAGTAATGTGCGGTGTCGTAGGCCACTTTAGAGCTGATTTCGTAGTTCATGACGTAATCGACGATATCAACGATTTCACGATCAAATTCCGGGCGGATGTTGTTGATTTGAGCTGACATTGGGTACGTTTCCTTATTGTTATTCGTAGAGGTTTACTGGCGCTTATCCAGCGCGACAAACGGGCGGTCTTCCGGTCCAACATAATTGGCGGAAGGACGGATAATTTTGTTGTCCTGACGTTGTTCGATAATGTGCGCCGCCCAGCCGGTGACGCGGGCGATAACAAACAGTGGTGTGAACATCTCGGTGGGAACGCCCATCATGTTGTAGGAAACAGCAGAGAACCAGTCGAGATTGGGGAACATCTTTTTGCTCTCCCACATCACCGTTTCCAGGCGATCGGCGATGTTGTACATCTTCAGCGAGCCGCCTTCCTGCGAGAGCTGCTTCGCCACACGTTTAATCACCTGGTGGCGCGGGTCAGCGATGGTGTAAACCGGATGACCAAAACCAATGACCACTTCTTTGTTTTCCACGCGCTTGCGGATATCTGCTTCGGCTTCGTCCGGCGTTTCGTAGCGTTGCTGGATCTCCAGCGACACTTCATTCGCCCCGCCGTGTTTTGGCCCGCGCAGTGCGCCAATCGCGCCAATAATCGCGGAATACATATCAGAGCCGGTGCCCGCAATCACCCGACTGGTAAAGGTGGAGGCGTTAAACTCGTGTTCGGCGTACAGCACCAGCGAGATATGCATCGCCTTTTCCCAGCTTTGCGATGGCTTTTCGCCGTGCAGCAGATGCAGGAAGTGACCGCCGATGGAGTCGTCATCGGTTTCCGGTTGGATGCGTTCGCCGTTGTGGCTGTAGTGATACCAATAAAGGAGAATCGAGCTAAGCGACGCCAGCAGTTTGTCGGCAATATCCCGCGCGCCAGAGACGGTATGCCCCTCTTTTTCTGGCAGCGTGCAGCCGAGCGCGGAAACACCGGTGCGCATAACATCCATCGGGTGCGACGCCGCCGGTAAGGCTTCCAGCACGGTACGCACGTTAGCCGGTAAACCGCGCAGGGCTTTCAGTTTCGTTTTGTAAGCGGCGAGTTCGTCACGGGTCGGCAGTTTGCCGTGGATCAGCAGATGCGCCACTTCTTCAAATTCGCAATGTTTCGCCAGATCAAGAATATCGTAGCCGCGGTAATGCAGGTCATTGCCACTTTTACCCACGGTGCAGAGCGCCGTATTGCCCGCCGGAACGCCAGAAAGTGCCACAGATTTTTTCGGTTTAATGACATGGGTACTGTTTTGCAGGATCGTTGTGTCGCTCATGTTGTCCTCGTCATTGTTATCATTTGTAGGGTCGAGATTGTTGTCGGATGCGACGCTATGCGTCTTATCCGACCTACAGTTCAGTTCACCCCGTAGGCCTGATAAGTCGCGTCAGCGGCGCATCAGGCATCGGTTGTCGGATGCGACGCTATGCGTCTTATCCGACCTACAGTTCAGTGCACCCCGTAGGCCTGATAAGTCACGTCAGCGGCGCATCAGGCATCGGTTGTCGGATGCGACGCCATCCGTCTTATCCGACCTACAGTTCAGTGCACCTCGTAGGCCTGATAAGTCGCGTCAGCGACGCATCAGGCATCGGCTGTCGAATACAATCAACGGGCGTTTTTTATTTCACCTGGCTACGGGCAAACAGGTTGTCGAGCTTCTCTTCGTACTGGTAGTAGTTGATGCTTTCGTACAGCTCGTTGCGGGTCTGCATGGTGTCGATGACGCTTTTCTGCGTGCCTTCCTGGCGCAGGACGTTGTAGACATGTTCAGCGGCGCGGTTCATGGCGCGGAACGCTGAAAGTGGGTACAGCGCCATTGCGACATGGGCGCTGCGTAATTCGTCGGTGGTAAACAGCGGCGTGGCACCAAATTCGGTGATGTTGGCGAGGATCGGCACCTGCACCGCATCGGCAAACTGGCGGTACATGGCGAGTTCGGTAATCGCCTCCGGGAACAACATCTCGGCACCCGCTTCAACATAGGCCTGCGCACGCTCGATCGCCGCATCCAGCCCCTCTACCGCCAGAGCATCGGTGCGCGCCATGATCACAAAATCAGGATCGGTTTTCGCATCCACCGCCGCGCGGATCCGATCCACCATCTCTTCTTTCGAGACGATCGCTTTATTCGGACGATGACCGCAGCGTTTCGCACCAACCTGATCTTCAATATGCAATCCTGCCGCACCGGCTTTAATCATCGATTTCACGGTGCGCGCCACGTTAAAGGCCGAAGAACCAAAACCGATATCCGCATCCACCAGCAGCGGCAGCGAACAAACGTCGGTGATACGGCGAATGTCGGTCAGCACATCATCAAGGGTAGAAATACCGAGATCGGGCAGCCCCAGCGAACCTGCCGCCACGCCACCGCCAGAAAGATAAATTGCCTGATATCCGGCACGCTGCGCCAACAGCGCATGATTAGCGTTGATGGTGCCAACAATCTGCAATGGATTTTCTTTAGTCAGTGCAGCGCGAAACGCTTTACCTGGAGAGTGTAGAGACATAGCCCATCCTTTGTTATCAACTTGTTATTTGCGTTGATAAAGACAAAGCAAGGGGTGTGCCACAATTGCCTTAATAAAATTAAATGTTTAATTTCAATTTGTTAGAGATAAAGTCATGAACTAATCCGCAAATATGCGTTTCAGTTAACGTTTCAGGCAATGTTTCACCGCGTTTCATTGCAACAATTATGAAACAAGACTAAACCCAATATTCGGTTTCTTAACTTTGCGGTGCGCTATGGCACATCCACCACGGCTTAATGACGACAAACCGGTTATCTGGACGGTATCTGTAACGCGCCTGTTCGAGCTGTTTCGCGATATCAGCCTCGAGTTTGATCACCTGGCGAACATTACCCCTATTCAGCTTGGCTTTGAAAAAGCAGTGACCTACATCCGCAAGAAACTGGCAAACGAACGCTGTGACGCCATCATCGCGGCTGGCTCTAACGGCGCGTACCTGAAAAGCCGCCTGTCAGTGCCAGTTATTTTGATTAAACCGAGCGGCTACGATGTGTTACAGGCACTGGCAAAAGCCGGAAAACTCACCTCTTCTATCGGCGTTGTCACCTATCAGGAAACCATTCCAGCGCTGGTGGCGTTTCAAAAAACCTTTAATTTGCGCCTCGACCAACGTAGCTACATTACCGAGGAAGACGCACGCGGGCAGATTAACGAGCTAAAAGCTAACGGCACCGAAGCGGTGGTCGGCGCAGGGCTGATTACCGATTTGGCAGAAGAAGCCGGAATGACCGGAATTTTTATCTATTCCGCCGCCACCGTGCGCCAGGCGTTCAGCGATGCGCTGGATATGACGCGCATGTCGTTACGCCATAACACTCACGATGCCACCCGCAACGCCCTGCGTACTCGTTACGTGCTGGGCGATATGCTCGGTCAATCACCACAGATGGAACAAGTACGGCAGACTATTTTGCTGTATGCCCGCTCCAGTGCGGCGGTGTTGATTGAGGGGGAAACGGGGACGGGCAAAGAGCTGGCGGCCCAGGCGATTCATCGGGAATATTTTGCCCGCCACGATGCGCGACAGGGCAAAAAGTCGCATCCGTTTGTTGCCGTCAACTGCGGGGCGATTGCCGAATCGCTGCTGGAAGCAGAACTGTTTGGCTATGAGGAAGGGGCGTTTACCGGCTCGCGACGCGGAGGTCGCGCCGGGCTGTTCGAAATTGCCCACGGCGGTACGCTGTTTCTGGATGAGATTGGCGAAATGCCGCTACCTTTGCAGACCCGGCTGCTGCGGGTGCTGGAAGAAAAAGAGGTCACCCGCGTCGGCGGGCATCAGCCTGTTCCGGTAGATGTACGGGTCATTAGCGCCACTCACTGCAATCTGGAAGAAGATATGCAGCAAGGACGTTTTCGCCGTGATCTGTTTTATCGGCTGAGTATTTTGCGTCTGCAATTGCCACCACTGCGCGAGCGGGTGGCGGATATTCTTCCGCTGGCGGAAAGCTTTTTGAAAGTGTCTCTGGCGGCGCTCTCCGCCCCATTTTCTGCTGCATTACGCCAGGGGTTACAGGCAAGTGAAACTGTGCTGCTGCACTACGACTGGCCAGGCAATATTCGTGAACTGCGCAATATGATGGAACGACTGGCGCTGTTTTTAAGTGTGGAACCGACGCCGGATTTAACGCCGCAGTTTATGCAACTGCTACTGCCGGAACTGGCGCGCGAGTCGGCGAAAACTCCCGCTCCACGCTTACTGACACCACAACAGGCACTGGAGAAATTTAATGGCGATAAAACAGCAGCGGCGAATTATTTAGGCATCAGCCGGACGACGTTCTGGCGGCGGCTGAAAAGCTGAACTGCCGAATGCAGCGCGAACGCTTTATCCGGCATAAATTTCAATAGATGATCACCGATAAACTTACGCATCGGAGATGTTTACATAGGATTCAGAATTACTTCTTCTTATAAATATTTGCCGTGCCGTGGATCTTATTGTCAGTTTGACCGGAGGTCAGTACCAACACATCAGCCCCTTTTTCATCCGCTTTTTTGATCAAATCTTCTTTTGCATCTGCAGTCGACATTTCATTGCTGGTTGAAATATCACCTATTTTTTCATACTGCGATTCAACTTTTTCAAATTCCGCTTTGGTCATCAATTCAGCGGCATAGACATTGGTAACGGCTAACGCTAACGCACCGACTAACATTTTAGAGATTATTTTCATATTACGGCTCCAGAGTTGTTATCACACTATCACCCACCCACATTATTGGGTTGATTAATAATTAGTTCAGTCAGGGCATAAACGCCAGTAACCGGAAATAAGACACTTTGTGATCTCTCTCGTACCCGATTATTTTTGGTAGAAATATGATGCAGTTAGTTCACTTATTTATGGATGAAATCACTATGGATCCTTTGCATGCCGTTTACCTGACCGTAGGACTGTTCGTGATTACTTTTTTTAATCCGGGAGCCAATCTCTTTGTGGTAGTACAAACCAGCCTGGCTTCCGGTCGACGCGCAGGGGTGCTGACCGGGCTGGGCGTGGCGCTGGGCGATGCATTTTATTCCGGGTTGGGTTTGTTTGGTCTTGCAACGCTAATTACGCAGTGTGAGGAGATTTTTTCGCTTATCAGAATCGTCGGCGGCGCTTATCTCTTATGGTTTGCGTGGTGCAGCATGCGCCGCCAGTCAACACCGCAAATGAGCACACTACAACAACCGATTAGCGCCCCCTGGTATGTCTTTTTTCGCCGCGGATTAATTACCGATCTCTCTAACCCGCAAACCGTTTTATTTTTTATCAGTATTTTCTCAGTAACATTAAATGCCGAAACACCAACATGGGCACGTTTAATGGCCTGGGCGGGGATTGTGCTCGCATCAATTATCTGGCGAGTTTTTCTTAGTCAGGCGTTTTCTTTGCCCGCTGTGCGTCGTGCTTATGGGCGTATGCAACGCGTTGCCAGTCGGGTTATTGGTGCAATTATTGGTGTATTCGCGCTACGCCTGATTTACGAAGGGGTGACGCAGCGGTGAGCAGATAATTTACTCTCTACGTAATCAACCTGATTTGCCGAATCACGGCCATCGGCGATGATAGCCCCCGTAATGCGTGGTCCTTATTTCCGATAAGTTTACTTGAGTCTTTAGCTTCCCATTTCAGCCCACTCTCCCCTGTGTGGGCTTTTTTCATTGGTCTGCCCCATCCTGAATAGCCAAACAATGGCAATGTTCCACTTTGCAGGGATGATAATAAGGGGATCTGATTCAGAAGAGTTTTGAAAAGTTGGACCGCCATCGAGGCCTCGAACCCCGTACCATACAACAATCCTGGTTGTCGTCTGCTCTTCCTGATGAGCTAATGGCGGTTTTTGATATGAGCCTTACAGCATATTTTCTGTCAGGCTTGAGTGCGATGCGTAAGATACAGAAAAGACCCCACACAAACATGATGGAATTATGATTTTTTTCATATGAATGTCAACCAACACATTCACAAAACATCTGCATGAGATCATTTTTTATACACCGCATGGCTGCGAAACCACTACTGGTGCTTTTTTAAGCGAAGTGTCGCCGATCACAACAAAATATCGGCGAAAAAAGAGATGGAATGCCAGTTGGCATACAGATATACAGATGAAATGATTACCTGCATTGCGATTCACTCTCAGGTGGAATAACAACTTGCAGGTGGAACCCTTTCTGAACTAAAGAGTGTAGCGGATTTTAACGTGCTTATTTACAGGATAATATCTGTCACCTAATTCCTGCACTCTATTAGATATCCATTCATTTAATCGCGCATCATCTCTGTATGTTTTTACGTCCAGAACAGAGAGCAATAACATCACCAGTGATTCAGGAAAAACAGGGTAGATATTTTTTAAGTGTAATAATAATCCATGCGCAAGCGCCTGCTTAATGGGCGCGTCTGTCTCCGGAATAGACGACATTTCGCGAAGCCATTTTTCCACATGCATACACTCTTTCCCTTTAGGGAAAATTCTCAGCAAAGGCATATGGTATTCAAGAAGAATACATTTGCAATCTGTTCGCACTGAATCGATAAACTGCACTAATTTCTTAAGCCCGGTAAAGCGTCCAGCCTGCACGTTTGCTTTAATATCAAGAAACGCATCATCCTGGTCATATACCCAAACTGTCCCTTTTTGATTTTCAAGTATGTGAAAAACAAACTTAACCGGGTGATCAGGGTAATCCATCCAGTCATAAAATCCAGGGAAATCATTAAACTGCACATTTATGGTGAGTGCGTTATCGTCTGACCACTCACAGTCTCGTACGGCAGCCATGAGATGAATGAGTTTGTCGTCATCGACTAAATCATCACGACAATCATAAGGATAATCATAATATTGTTTAATCAAAACCTTGAATATATCGACACAGGAAACCAGGGAGCTTTTGATATCCTCTGGTAACTGATTGTTTTTAACCGTATTAAGTATGCTTTGTTGCGTATATGGCATCAAATTATTGTGCGGAGCTTTTAATGATATCATCGCGATCTCTCTTAAATAAAAATAAACGTCGCAGATAATAAAGCTCTGATTAAACCAGGCACTATCAGAAATCGCTCATAACTAACGTGTGAAGTATTGTGTACTGGAGGGCGTTAATTTAACAATTTAAATTTACGTTATAGGTTTTACTGCTACTTTGATATTATTTCGCTCTCCTTAACTAAAAAGTTAAGTGGAGAGCGAAGTTAATATGTTAAACCACAGGGTATTTATTAATTTTTTCAGTCTGTTAGTGTGCGATTATCGATAACAAAACGATATTTCACATCACCGCGCAGCATTCGCTCATAGGCTTCATTAATTTGATCGGCCCGAATCATCTCTATATCAGCCACGATGCCATGTTCGGCGCAAAAATCGAGCATCTCCTGAGTTTCTGGAATGCCGCCAATCATAGAACCGGCTATCGCACGGCGTTTCATGATCAGGTTGAAAACTTCCGGCGATTTATGCGGTGTCGCAGGCGCACCAACCAGCGTCATGGTGCCATCACGCTTCAGCAAGGTGGTAAAATCGTCGAGATTATGTGGCGCAGCTACTGTATTCAAAATGAAATCGAAACTCTTCAGATGAGCCGCCATCTCATCGGCATTGCGTGAGTTAACAACTTCATCGGCCCCCAGGGCTTTTGCCGCTTCGCGTTTTGCCTCAGAAGTGGTAAATGCCACCACATGTGCCCCCATCGCGTGGGCCAGCTTAATCCCCATATGTCCCAGACCGCCGATGCCGACCACGCCCACTTTTTTACCCGGCCCGGCCTGCCAGTGACGTAGCGGCGAATACGTGGTGATCCCTGCACACAACAAAGGAGCCACCGCCGCCAGCTGCTCTTGCGGGTGACGAATACGCAGAACATATCGCTCATGAACGACGATCTGTTGTGAGTAGCCGCCCAGAGTATGGCCCGGTTCGTCCGGCGTCGGCGAGTTATAGGTGCCGGTCATGTGATCACAGTAGTTTTCCAACCCGTCTTCACACTCTTCGCAATGTTTACAACTGTCGACAATGCAGCCGACACCGACCAGATCGCCCGGCGCATATTTTTCTACCTGATCACCAACGGCTACCACACGCCCCACAATTTCATGACCCGGCACGCAGGGGTAAACCGTCCCCGCCCACTCGGAACGGACCTGGTGGAGATCGGAATGGCAAACGCCACAGTAAGCGATTTCGATTTTGACATCATTCGGTCCCGGTTCACGCCGGGTGATATCCATCGGTTCAAGTGGTTGTTTAGCGGAATATGCACCAACAGCTTTGATCTTCATTGTGTTTACTCCTGATTAGCTATGTGTATTTGGCAACGCCTGATATGTCATCGCGGCAAAACGCGTCCATTGAATATAGCCAATATTTAAACCACCCGATCCAGCCCCAACATGCCGCGAGCCTGAATGAAACAGAGCAGCAACGTTCCCCATAAGGCGAGCGCCTGTAAGTGTGATATTTGCTATCTGTAAAAGACTAAAATCGGCAAAACTGATGATCTTTTCACGTAGACAAATAGTTATCTACACAACGTCAATAAGGGCATATTCCTCAAAGATAATGTCCATTTCTGCCGACACACTCATATTCAGATTGCCCCACTCCCTGGGGCTTAAATCTCTTACTATTCACCGTTGCAGGCGTTTCAAATGCGCATCAACCTGCCACACTCCCCCACACCAGTTGCCCTTTATGGAACGTTGCGGTTCTCGGCGAGATACGCGCCACCGCCTCGGCGGAACAGGAGGCGTCCACCAGCACAAAGCTGGCGTCATCCTGCGCTTTTGGCCATACACGCTCGCCTTTTTCATTCAGCGGCAATACATCGCCAGTGGCTAAAAACAGCGAGCGGGAGAGGTTCTGTTCGTTAGGACGAATATAGAGCTGCGCGTACAGATTGGCTTTTTCCAGCATGTCGCCCAGACCATAAGGCGACCAGTGGTCGATAACGCTGTCAGTGCCAGTCATCACTTTTACGCCTTTGTCGTGCAACTGTTTGAGCGGCATATGCAGCGTGCCAATCGGCACCGTCGAGGCGATAGAAATTTGTTGCACCACCATCCGGTTCGCCAGTTCATCTACCTGTTGCTCGTTGAGCGTTGCCAGCGCAAAGGCGTGACTGATGGTCAGCTTGCCCTTCAGCTGTGGCGTTTTCTCTACCGTTTCAACCATATAATTGATGGCTGCCACGCCTGCCGGAGTGGTTTCGTGCAGGTGAATATCGACGCCTTTGTCGTAGTCCAGCGCAATCTGGAACATGGTGTCGAGGGATTTTTCCATCGCGCCATCAACACTGGTCGGGTCCAGGCCGCCGACGTAATGCGCCCCCGCCTGCATCGCTTCACGCATTAAAGGTTCAGATTTCGACAGCAGCAAACCGTGCTGCGGGAAGGCGACGATTTCACACTCAAAGCCCGCCTGACGTCGCGCCAGCACCGCCTGCAAATTTTGCAGATTTTTCAGGCCGGAAACCGGTTCGATATTGCAGTGGCTGCGGGCAATGGTGGTGCCTTTCGACTGCAATAAATCAATCAGTTTTTCTGCCCGCTCCTGAGTGTACGGTTGCAGTTCCGGCAGCATTTTCTGCTCGAGTTTGATCATGTCCTGGATGGTGGTGCCTGCCGGACGATTGAGCGAGCGCCACGGCCCGCCGTAAAAGGTTTTGTCGAGATGAATATGCATGTCGCGGGTGGTGGGCAGCATCAGCTTACCGCCAGCGTCATAGTGCGGCAGCGTGGCGTCCGGATGCAGCTTGTTCTCGCGCAGGGCGACAATTTTGCCGTCCTGAATCTCCACGGTCTGGCGCGCCGTGCGGGTCTGCACCGCCACGCCATTTTCGTAGTCAAAACCGGTTTCCAGCAGCACGTTATCGAGATAGTAATGCGGGTCAGTGATTTTCATGGTGTTGTTCGCTTCGCAGTTTAGGGTGCCAGCTACCGCCGCATGGGCGAGCGGCACAGAGGTACCAAACAGCGCGGCGGCGGTGACCATCTTACCGCTCTGGCTCAGAAATTCACGGCGGCTATTGCTTTCTTTCATCTTACGTCCTTACGTTTTAATAATATGAGTGCCCGTTTCGCCGCGCAGCGCCGCAGGCAGGCATTCCGGCGTGGTGATAATCACTTCTTTGCCGCCTTGTTCTAAAAATGTCAGGCTGGCGATGATTTTTGGCAACATGCTGCCGGGCGGGAAATGCCCTTCCTGCATATAGCGGGTCATGGTGGCAATATCCACCCGATCGAGCGCCTGCTGCTGCGGTTTGCCAAAGTGAATACACACTTTTTCGACGCCAGTGGTGATCACAAGAATGTCGGCGTGAATTTCACGGGCCAGCAGCGCGGTAGAGAGATCTTTGTCGATAACCGCGTCCACGCTTTGGTAATCTCCCGCGTCAGTACGCACTACCGGAATTCCACCGCCGCCCGCGCCAATTACGACAAAACCTTGTTGGATCAGCGCTTTAATGGCAGGTTCTTCGACAATACGTTTCGGTTCCGGCGAGGCGACCACGCGGCGATAGCCCCGCCCGGCATCTTCAACAAAACACCAGTCAGGGTTTGCCTTTTGTAATTCGTCACGCTGGCTGTCACTAAAGAATGCGCCGATGGGCTTGGTGGGATGGGCAAAACCTGGATCGTTTTTATCCACTTCCACCTGAGTCACCACGGTGACGGCTTTCTTCTCGCCGTGACGCGCCAGCCGGTTATTCAGCGCCTGTTGGATCAGATAGCCGATGCCGCCCTGCGTATCTGCCACACAGTTCGCCAGCGGCGTTAAGGGCAGCCCTTCGCGCTTGTGGGCAATCTCCGCACGGCGTAAATCCAGCCCGACCTGCGGCCCGTTGCCGTGGGTCAGCACAATGTCGTAATCGGAAGCCAGCATTTCCAGCACCGTATCGGCGACGGCTTTCACCGCCTCCGCCTGATGCTCAATCGACTGGCTGGCGTTATCTTTGATAATGCTGTTGCCACCAATGGCAACGACCACAAGCTCTTTCATGTTGTTATGTCCGCTACAGAGGGTGATGGGGTTATGACCAACGCCAGACTGCCTGATGCGCTACGCTTATCAGGCCTACAATTCTCGCGCCACTCGTAGGCCGGATAAGGCGTTCACGCCGCATCCGGCAATGGTGACAAATGCCTGATGCGCTACGCTTATCAGGCCTACAGATTCTTGCGCCATTCGTAGGCCGGATAAGGCGTTCACGCCGCATCCGGCATGAACATGTAGGTCAGACGCCGTAACGTTCGCACCAGCCAAGAATGGCTTTCTCGAAGCAGGCAAAAGGTGGATGCACAATGCCCGCGCCAATCATGCCGACGCCCGCATCTTTATGGGCGATGGCGGTGTTGATCACCGGCAGAATGCCGCTGCTACCCACGCGGGTGATGTCGATTGCCGACGGCACGCCCATAAAACCGAGCAGCGGAATGGTGACGTTGGGGTTTTCACCGAGGGTGATTTCGCGCATCTGACGGGAGAAATCAATAGCTTCTTCCACCGTGCCGCCCACCAGCGCGACGATAGCGGGCGCGGTCGCCATAGCAAATCCGCCAATACCGTAGGTTTCGGTGATGGCGCTGTCGCCGATATCCAGCCCCGAATCTTCCGGCTTATAACCGGCAAACATCGGGCCGATCACCTGCTGCGCCGGGCCGGTAAACCATTGCCCCGGCAGGCCGCTGACCCGCAGGCCGAACTCGACGCCGTTACGCGCCATGGTGGTGACCACGGTGCTGTATTCGATGCCATGCGCCGCATCCATCGCCGCTTTACACATCGCCATCCACGTCGGGCCGGAGAAGTAGTCGCTGCTGGCGACAAACTCAAACACTTCGCGCTGTTGCTCGACGGAATAACCCGCCTGAATAATCCCCGGCGTCAGCGCCTGAATCAGCAGTGTCGTCCCGGCGTTATTGCGGTTATGGCACTCATCGCCCATATGCAGCGCCTGCGCCAGCATTAAGCGCAGATCGATTTCGCCGATAATTTTCATCGCGTCGCGCAGTATTGGTCCCTGCACATCACGCATCCAGTTCAGGCGGTCAATCACGCTCTGGTCGTTAGCGCCCATACGCAAAATCTTCGCCATCTGCTCGCTCATGTTGGTATAAGCGATGTTGCCGTAGGTTTTGTTTTTTACGATGTGCATAAACATCGAGGCCGAGGTAACACCCGCCATCGATCCCACGCAGTCGTGCTCGTGACACGGCGAGAAGGTGATCTCCCCGGAAGCCGCCAGTTCAGCCGCCTCGTCGAGATCTTTCGCCAGTCCTTCGAACACCAGCGCTCCGGTGACCGCGCCTTTCATCGCGCCGCACATTTTTTCCCAGGTGATCGGCGGCCCGGCGTGAAGAATGGTTTTCGCCGTCATGCCCGGCACCACGTTAATCGCCTGATCAAAACCAATCAGCACCGGATGCGACTGGATAATACGCTCCAGCGCCTGCTGGTTAGCGGCGGCGATTTTGTCCGCCAGCGGCGAATCGGCAATGTTATCCAGCGCCTGCACCACCTGCATATTGCCCTGCCCCGGCGGCGTCCAGTCGAGTTGAGTCACTTCTACATGCTGCTTTTTCAGGTCATCGCTAAACATGGCGATGCCGACGTTAATAACGTTCAATGGTTGGCTAAACAGTGACTGGCTCATCAGGCTTCCTCCCCTTTGCAGATAAATTCACGCGCCAGCAATCCGGTATTGGTGCTGCTGCTCGCCAGAATCACTCCGGCATCAAGCAGCATCTGGCTTTGTTGTTCTAACGATGGCGTATCAAGATCGGTACCCAGCACATAGGCGAGAATGATCAACTCGCGTCCTTCGGCAGCGGCGATCGCTTTCGCTTCTTTGATCGTCTCGATGGTGGAGCCGACCGGATCTTCATGCGATCCAAATCCGAGCACAAAATCCATCACGATCACCGCCACTTCTGGATCGCGCGCCTCTTCGATCAAGCGACTGATGCGGTTGGTGGGGTCAATCATCGGGTGCGGCTTGCCGTTGGTGAAGTCGTCATCGCCAAAGTCGAGGAAGGTGTGTTTGATGCTGCGGTTGATATCTTTCAGGCGGAATTCCGGATCGGGCTGAATGTTGCTGTAGACATCGCCATGTTTTTCCATCACCGCGAACATGGTTTCGTCGCACAGCGTGCCGCCGCAGAACAGGCCACGAATGTATTTCTGCTGCGGTTGCAGACGCGCACGCACATCCGCAATCAACGGCTGGTTAAGCGTATGCAGGTCGAGATTTTCCTGTTTCACGCCGGAGAGCATCACCGCTTTTAGCGCTGCCTCTTTGGTGCCGCGGGCAAACTGTAGCCCCTGCTCATCCACTGGCGTTTCGCCACGATCAGGAAGCAGACGACCACCGGCTTGCGGCAGGCGCGCGCACGTTCCAGCACTTTGCGGGCCACCGCAGGCGCAGGCGGTTTGGAGATAAGCGCAATGATTTCAGTTTGCGGATCGTTTTCCAGCATCCCGATGGCGTCGAGCATCATCAGGCCGCCGATTTTCTCGCTCAGGTCGCGCCCGCCGGTGCCAATCAGTTGCGAAACGCCGCCGCCAAATTCATGAATGCGGACGCTCAACTCCTGACTGCCGGTGCCGGATGCGCCAACAATACCGATGTTGCCGCGACGCACGGCGTTACCAAAACAGAGCGCCGCGCCGTTGATAATCGCCGTGCCACAGTCTGGCCCCATCATCAGCAGCCCTTTTTCGTGGGCCAGTTGCTTGAGCGCCAGTTCATCTTCAACTGAGACGTTATCGGAAAACAGCATCACGTTGAGATCGTTTTGCAGCGCCTGACGCGCTTCGCGAGCGGCAAACAGACCGTTGACCGAAATCACCGCCAGGTTACTTTCCGGGATATGCTTTTTGGCGCTGCCAATAGTGGCGTAACGCGCCTCGTGCGAGCCGCTTTGCGCTTTGGTGTTGAACAGTTCTTCAATCTCCACCAGCAACTGCTCGTTGTCCGCACCCGATTTACCATTGATGACAATCATCAGGTCGCCGTTTTTCGCCTGCTCCAGCTCCGGCGTCAGCAGTCCTAAATTCTTCAGCACGCCTTTATTCATTTCGGTCGCCATCGCCACAAATGCCTGCTCGACGCCGTCGAGTTTATTTGCACGCGTGGAGATAGACATCAGCGAGACAGAATCAAAATAGGTATTCGGTTTAATGACTATTTTAACTGACATAATTCCCTCCGTAGGTTTGGCTCAGCGCACAACCATCGGCCATGCCATACAGCATGTCGCAGCCGGAACTGGAGCCAATATGTTTAATTTTTTCTATTGCCTGAGTTGCGTTCCCAGGGATGTCATAAATAATGTTGTGAATAAAACGATGAATATTTTCCCGGCAGCGTTGTTGTAATGCGGCTTCCAGCGTTATGGCACTTAATAATGTGGTATTATTTTTGCCGCGTTGCAGACCGAGATAAAATTCCTCTTTGTATTTTTCCGCCGGATGCCCGGGAATAAATAAAATAAGCGCCAGACCTGTTAAATAATCGTCGGCTGATGGCGTAAGGCCAATCCCTAACCCCATCATACTGGCGACCGCTGAGGCGATATTTTGTTTATCGTTTACGGCCTGAATAACTGCCCGTCGTTTAATATGTAATTCTTTATTTAACGCCTGATAAAACGGATTATCGCCGCGATAATTAAACAGGGTTTCATTTTCCCCCAGGTGCTGATGAATAATGTCGTGCCACTGTAGCCAGGCGATAAGGTGAAAATTCACAGCGGTCATTTGCAAGGTTGGGGACAGCCAACGCCGACAACGACTCATCTCTATATGAAGATGTTGACCAACCGTAATACCTTGATCGTCAAACTGAACCTTATCACCATGCCGGAACAGATCATCAAAGTGAGTGAGTGCCAACCGACAACTGTTTGGCGCATTGTCGTACTCTTCACAAAGCAGCGTCAGCAACTGCTGGCGAGCCGGGAGTGCGATATTTACCGCTCTGGCAAAGACCTGTTCAACCTGTCCTTGCCCCCGCTGCGCCAGAAAATCCGCATCCGCAGTTAGCGCCCACACACACCGTCTTTCTGGTGTGTTGATAGCAAGCCTCCCGGTTTATGCACCTGCGGCAATCAGTAACTGCGCAATCTCTTCAAAGCCCCGTTCCCGCGCCAGTTCCAGTGGCGTTTTGCCATATTTATCGGTCAGATGCGGGCTGGCACCGTGTTCCAGCAATAACTGCACAATCGCCTGCTGTTTAATACCACCATCATTAAGCACAATCGCTTCCAGTAGCGGCGTCCAGCCTACATGGTTGGTCTTGTTAACGTTAATCTCCGTATGCGCCAAAAGCTCTTTTACAATACTTAAATGGCCTTTTTCACAGGCAGGCGTCAGGCCGACACCGCCAAAACGGGTTACGCAATTAAGATCGGGTTTAGCCGGTAAAATAATTCGTAGTAGCGTTAAATCATCGTTCAGACAGCTAATTAAAAAAGGATTTAAACAGGTATGATCTTGCTTATTAATATCCGCTCCGGCATCAATTAATGCCTGAACGCAAGCATATTGCTGATATAAACTTGCCAGCGTAATTGCCGTTTTCCCCTGACGATCGCAGGTATTAATATCGACACCCAGCGCAAGGCAGGTTTTTACTTTATCGATATCACCCTGTTGTGCAGCCAATAAATAGTCGGCAGGTAGATTTTTTATACTCATTCACATTCCCCTGGTTTTTGTGGCTGTTTTCGATGAATTGAGAATAGCAACGATAATCTGATAAAAGAACCCGCTTAAATTTAATTCGCCGTATCTCGCCTTTTTGTTGAATAATATTCAACAATCTTTTCGCAGTGTGCGGTAGTGCAATATTTGTTTCTTTGACCCGATACCCTTTCACTCAATCAGGTTTTATTTCTCTATAGTCTGCACATGTAAGAGTAGCTTTCGTCCATGTCTAACCAGAGGGGAACAAGATGAACGGACTCACGGCAACGGGTGTCACCGTCGGTATTTGTGCAGGGCTTTGGCAGTTAGTGTCTTCACATGTCGGGCTCTCTCAAGGATGGGAATTATTAGGAACCATTGGCTTCGTCGCCTTTTGCAGTTTTTATGCCGCAGGCGGCGGTAAATCGGGGTTTATCAGAAGTCTGGTGGTTAATTATTCCGGGATGGTGTGGGCGTTTTTCGCCGCGCTGACTGCTGGTTGGCTGGCCTCTGTAAGTGGACTGTCCGCGTTCTGGGCGAGCGTAATTACTACCGTACCCTTCTCGGCGGTAGTGGTCTGGCAAGGGCGTTTCTGGTTACTGTCCTTTATTCCCGGTGGCTTTCTCGGCATGACGCTGTTTTTTGCCAGCGGGATGAACTGGACGGTGACGTTACTGGGTTTTCTGGCGGGTAACTGCGTGGGGGTAATTTCAGAATATGGTGGACAAAAATTAAGCGAAGCGACGACTAAACGCGACGGGTATTAAAAGTTATTCAAAAATGATTATCTATCTTTAACCGATACCTCTACAGTCATAGCTGGAGAAATTCATAGTAGATAATGGCGAGAATGGTTTAATGAACTCAATTTTTACCGAAGAGAATCTGTTGGCATTTACTACCGCTGCGCGTTTTGGCAGCTTCAGTAAAGCCGCAGAAGAGTTGGGTTTAACCACTTCCGCCATTAGCTACACCATTAAGCGTATGGAGACGGGGCTGGATGTGGTGCTGTTCACTCGCAGTACCCGCAGCATTGAGTTAACGGAGTCCGGGCGTTATTTTTTCCGCAAAGCTACCGACCTGCTGAATGATTTTTATGCCATCAAACGCAGTATCGATACTATTTCGCAGGGCATAGAAGCGCGTGTGCGCATTTGTATTAATCAGCTGCTTTATACGCCCAAACACACCGCACGCTTGTTACAGGTGCTGAAAAAGCAGTTTCCTACCTGCCAGATTACCGTCACCACCGAAGTGTATAACGGCGTCTGGGATGCGATTATTAATAATCAGGCCAATATCGCCATCGGCGCACCCGATACACTACTGGACGGCGGCGGTATTGATTACACTGAAATTGGCGCGATTCGCTGGGCTTTTGCTATCGCCCCGGATCACCCGTTAGCCTTTGTGCCGGAACCCATCGCCGAAAGCCAACTGCGTCTCTACCCTAATATTATGGTGGAGGACACCGCGCATACGATTAATAAAAAAGTGGGCTGGTTGCTGCACGGGCAGGAGTCAATTCTGGTGCCAGATTTCAACACCAAATGTCAGTGCCAGATTTTAGGTGAAGGAATTGGTTTTTTGCCGGATTACATGGTCCGTGAGGCGATGACGCAATCCCTGCTGGTTACCCGACAAATCCATAATCCGCGCCAGGATTCGCGCATGTTACTGGCGACTCAGCATTCTGCTACGGGTCAGGTGACGCAGTGGATTAAAAAACAATTTGCGCCAAATGGCATATTAACGGGGATCTATCAGGATTTACTGCATCGGGAGAATTAATCGCTGCCAACCTCCCGATGCGCTGTGAATAGCGGTTTACATCAACCACCTGCTTTCATTACCCATTCAGAGATAAATTTATTACCCGGTACTGGCGGAGAGTACAAATAGCCCTGTAAAAAGTGAACGCCTTTACCGATCATTAAATCCGCCTGCTCCTGGGTTTCTACCCCTTCCGCCACGATACTCAGACCAGGCTTACGCGCTAGTTCGACAATATTGTCCACAATATGACCGGAGATTTCGTCGACACTCGCCATTTGCACAAATGACTTATCGATCTTAATAAAATCGACCGGGAACGCCTGCAAGTAACGATAGGTCGCATAACCCGTACCAAAGTCATCCAGCGCAAAGGTAATGTTGTGCTGATGAAGGCTGTCAAATATCGCTCTGGCTTCTGGCGTTACCGGAATAGGGTTACGTTCCGTTAGCTCGAGAACCAGCTTGATTTTATCGTTACCTAATTTATTAACCAGGTTCAGACACTCTTTTTCAAATCCCGCTGCCAAAAAACAACCCGCCGAGACGTTGATGCCAATATGGAAATTGTCCGGCAGCAAATGTTTTACCGGCATCAGAATATCCGCAGTCTGTTTCATCAGTTGGCGGGTCATTATGACAATAAGACCGGATGACTCCGCCAGAGGAATAAACTGATCCGGTGGGATAATTCCCGTTTGTGGATGTTCCCAGCGGACAAGCACCTCACAGCCCGTCAGTACCCCAGTCTGCGCGCAGAAAACCGGTTGGATCTACGGTTTGAATTCGTGGTTTTCCAACGCCAGACTGATGGCTTCAGGCGTGACGATATGGTGATAGTGATTATCATTAATATATCTGTGACTATTACTCCCCGTGGCGGATATGATCTCCGGATTGTACTGAAAGAAAATATCGCGCCAGAAAGTAATATCGCTCTGAATCCCCAGTTTCTCAAAGAGCTGTTTCTTTTGATGTGAAATTGTCTTTGCACTGCGATTTCTGTACTGTGATATTTCTGTTACAGACATTCCCTGCATCAGCAGCTTGAGTAGCAGTCGTTCTTTCTCGGATACGCTACCAGGCAATGACAAATGAACCGTTGTACCGAACTCTTGCAGAAAAACACGAAAATCACATGAATTCATGAACACACCTTTATCTTTTATCGCTGTTCAGTATGAGTGATTACCTGTCGATTCCTGAGCACACATAAGGGGTAACCATAAACATCAGCGATGCCATACGTATAACATCCCACATCACTATCAAGAAGATTATCTTTACCTCTGATGCTCGCTCAAAAACAGTTACGCTAAATACCTTAAAAAGGTAATCACAAGTCAAACTCAGGAGATAATCACGCAAGAATGCAATATTAAAATTCAGATACTCATTTTTGGTAATAAAGAAGTAGTTGGACTATTTCAATATTTATAATTTCCCACTACATACTGGCATCCATTCATGAGCAAAGGCGCATTATATGAATTTAACAATCCAGATCAACTGAAAATACCTCTCCCTCATAAACACATAGCGTCAACATTCAATGACATAATGAGTAAAGATGTTGGTTATGCATACGTATCATTACTCTATGCCTGTCCCTTAAAAACCCACTCATTAAGACTGAATCCATTCAGCAAATGATAACCAATATTATAGCAATGCCAATAAAAACAATATTTAAAACATTCAATAAAATATCACACACAGATAATTAAACCTTAAATAACAAATGGTTGCGTTAATTTCAGTTGATTTACGATACACATTTCTCATGAATAATGCGTCATTTCAAATGATCAGCAATATTTACATTAAATAAGACTAAACTTATTGAACATTCGCAACCTGTCTCTTATACACATCTCCGAGCCCACGAGACTCGACGTCATCTCG